>Ga0265295_1007034_pt1 | contig 13198 bp, 8 predicted proteins | sample Munlansysbiofilm_FD_192503 | JGI IMG/M metagenome (GOLD analysis project Ga0265295, IMG submission 192503) | Leachate microbial communities from a municipal landfill in Southern Ontario, Canada - Methane capture system biofilm | ecosystem: Engineered > Solid waste > Landfill > Unclassified ... | reverse complement strand
CTATTACTTATTTTACTCCATCCATAAGGCATAATATTAATTCCTGTTCCATAATTATCAAATGAATCATAGAAAGGAAAAGATGTAATACTTGTATGGAAATTACTATAACTCCACTCACTCTCGTCAGTTGATGAACAAACAGACTTAACTCTCAAATCATAAGCAGTTGAACTATTTAAGCCACTTATAGTATATGGATTTGTTGTTACATTATTTATAGTTGTTGCACTTGCCCATGAAGAATCGAAAGAAGATTTATATTGAATAACCCATTGATTTTCGTTATTTTGTGCAGTAAAACCAATAGTAGCAGAACCTGAACTCAAATCAGAAACGATAAGATTTGAAGGTTTTATACAAGTTGGGATTGCCGATAATTTAACATCATCAATAAAAACATCTGCCAAATTACTTGTTTCAAATACTGAGAAGATAATATTTCTACCTAGATTATTGCACGTATCAAACCAAATTTCATATTCTTGCCATGTAAATAACTCTGTAGACGTAATTGAAACAATTGTAGTATAAAATTCAGGAAAGTCAATACCATTACCTAAACAAATTTTTAATGAGCTATTAGGACTTGTGAAGAAAACTTTAAATTTTACTTTTAAACTATCAATAGGAATTGAATTATCAATCCACGGCAAACAAGCACTGCTTTGTGGTTTAATAGACAAACTTCTTGGAGCAGAATAAGCATATTCTCCCACAATATGAGGAGCATTATAGGGAATATTATATGCATAAAAACACCAATTGGATGGGAAAAAATTTGTAACACCAATTATCTCCTCATAATTATCAAATGATTCCGAATAAGGTAATGTAGTGATTATATTTTGTGAAAAACTTCCAATGGAGAGGAAGATACAGCAAATAGAAAATAGTAAACGTTTCATATACTCTGTTATTTTATTGATATGCAAAGTAACAAAAAAAATATCAGATAAAATAAGTTTTTGAGTAAATCAATTTAATATATAGCAATAATATGTACTAAAAATGCATCTTATTGTATAATTTACAAATCTTTAACCCGTATTTAATTAACCTTTGTGTTAAGAGAACTAACTCTTAGATATAGAAAAATAGATCTAAGAGATAGATAAATGGATCTAAGAGTTAGTTTTCTATCTCTTAGATCCATTTCGTTAAATCTTGAATTTATATCAAGACCGTTTTATTCGATTCTTGTATTTTTACAACAAGACTTAGTTTTTCATTCCGTTATTTTTTAGGACTGCGTCTATGCTTGGGGCTTTCCCTCTAAAGCTTTTGTACATATCCATTGCATCTCTTGTAGAACCTTTTGAAAGTATTTCATTCTTAAAACGGTCTGCTGTTGCTTTGTCGAATATATTGCCTGTTTCTTCAAAGGCTTGGAAGGCATCTGCATCTAATACTTCGCTCCATACATAAGAGTAATATCCAACTGCATATCCTCCTCCAAACACATGTGAGAAATAGGTAGAACGATATCTTGGTGGGATTTGAGAGATAAGTCCTATCTTGTCCATAGCCTTCTTTTCAAATGCAAGGACATCTTTTATCTCATCTTTTGAACCTATTACGTGATATTCCATATCCAAATAAGCTGCTGCAAAACGCTCACTCATAGAAAAACCAGCATTGAAAGCTCCTACGCTTTCTATTTTCTTAATCAATGCTTCAGGAATTACTTCTCCCTTTTCGTTCTTAGCATACATTTTCAATACCTCTGGTTTAGAACACCAATGTTCAAGTATTTGAGAAGGTAATTCTACAAAATCTCTTGGAACTGAAGTGCCAGAGGTAGAAACATATTGACAGTCTGATAATAGACAATGGATTGCATGTCCCATTTCATGGAATACTGTTGAGGCTTCTTCTGCTGTTAGGGTTGTTCTACCAGAAGGTGATTTTGCGTAATTGAAGCATACGGTAATGATTGGGGTTACTTTTTTATCGTTATATACATATTGTTCTCGATAAGAATTACACCAAGCACCACCAACCTTTGAAGCTCTTGTGAATGGGTCCCAATACATAATTCCTAAATGCTCTCCTTTTTCGTTCTTACATTCAAATACTGTTACGTCTTTTTCGTAAACTGCTATATCATCTCTTTGTGTAAATGTTACTCCGAAAAGTTTTGTCAATACATCAAAACATCCTTGACGTACATTATTTATCTCAAAATAAGGTCTTGTTTCTTCTTCATTGAAATTAAACTTCTTTTGTTTTAGCTTTTCTGAATAATAGAACCAATCCCAAGCCTCAAGAGTTTCTCCCTTATGATCTTTTTCTAATAATGCTTGCAATTCTTTAGCATCCTTTTGTGCTGCTGGAATAGAATAAGCCAATAGTCCTTCGAGTAACTTATAAACCTCACCTGGAGTTTTATTCATTCTTTCCTCAAGTACATAATCAGCAAAGGTTTTATATCCTAAAAGCTCAGCTTTAGTAGCTCTTAGATTAACTATCTTAGTTATAATTTCCTTATTATCGTTTTCATTTCCATTATTTCCTCTATTTATTCTTGCATTGAAGATTTCTTTTCTCAAATCTCTATTTTCAGCGTATGTAATAAAAGGGAAAACTGAAGGATTATCAAGAGTGAATACCCATTTACCTTCCTTCTTATTATTCTTAGCCGTTTCCTTAGCTGAAGTTATCAACCATTCTGGTAAACCTTTTAGGTTTTCTTCCTTATCAACAACTAATTCATAAGATTTGGTTTCTTTAAGCAAATTAGATACAAACTTAGATTCTAAAGCAGTAATCTCTTTGTTTACTTCCTTTAGTTTTGATTGTTTTTCATTATCTAATAAGGCTCCAGAGCGAACAAATTTCTTATACGTTTTCTCTAATAATGCCTTTTGTTCTTGATTAAGATTTTCTTTGTCTTTATTGTCATAAACCTTCTTTACTCTCTCGAATAGTTTATTATTCATAAGAACCTCATCGTTATGTGATGACATCATTGGTCCTACTTTTTCTTCGATAGCTTGTATATCTGCATCTGTTTTTGCAGCTGTCATATTGAAGAATACTCCAGAAACCTTTGCTAATAACTGTCCACTAAAGTCAAATGCTGCAATGGTATTTTCAAAATTAGCCTCTTCCTTGTTTTTGATAATATCCTCAATCTCTTTTGTGTGTTGCTTAATCCCTTCCTCAAATGCAGGAAGATAATGTTTCGATTCGATTAAATCGAAAGGTGCTGTACCAAAAGGTGTATTCCAATCTTGAACAAGGGGGTTATCTTTTAAATCTCCCTTGCTGCAACCAGATAATAATGCTATTACAGAAAGCATGGTAATTAGTGTTTTTTTCATTCTTATATTTATTTAATTATTAATTTATTCATCAATAGTCTTCTTAAACTTAAACTTTGGCTCCTCATTATTCTTCAATCTCACAATATTTTTTCTATGAGTGTAGAGAATAAACAAGGATACAAAGATAGTAAATCCAATTAAAATCGGGTAGGTTTGATAGTTAAGCCAATGTCCGCAAGTTACGTAGAATATTGGGAAAGAGATTGCGGCAAGGATCGAAGAAAGAGAAATGTATTTTGAAGTTATAAATGTGAAAAGGAAAACCCCTAAAATTAATGGTAGTAATGGATTGAAGATTCCAATAATTACACCTAACATTGTAGCAACTCCTTTACCACCTTTGAAGTCTGCAAAAACAGGAAGAGCATGCCCAATTACGGCTAACACACCTAATACTAATTTGAAATAAGTTAAGTATTCAGCTCCTGTTATCATTCCCCAAATATCAGTATAAAAACGTCCAAAGAAGTTTGCAAGGTAAACAGCAAACCACCCTTTAAGAGTATCTACAAAAAGTACAAATATTCCTGGTAGTAGTCCAAGAACTCTAATGGTATTGGTAGCTCCAGCGTTCTTACTCCCTTTCTCTCTAACATCTATTCCATAAAATCTTCTACCCACCCAAACTGAAGAAGGGATTGAGCCTACTATATAGGCCAATATTCCTCCTATTACTAAGAGTGAGTAATCTAAAAAAGTCATCATCATAGTCTTATAAGTTTAAATTATTTAGCTATTCGTTATTCTCTAAATCAATCTTTTGAAGCTTGGTAATAAAATTTCTTTTCTCATTAGGTGTTGCAAGCCTATAAGTAAAAATCTTATTATCGCTTCCTTTAAATTCCCTATCCTTATTAGGAACTTCTTTTATATAATCGTTAAAAATCTCATTAGAGCTAATAGCACTCATTGCTGAGCCATTATAAGTAAAGAAATACCATGAATTAAGATTTTGCTCAATATAGATTCTAAACTCATGTGAAATTGAAGTTTTAATCAATTCTATCTTAGCTCTTATTTTCTTATTTACTTGATACTTCCCTATTATTGCTATCTCTACATCTCCGTATGAAACGTATGAACGGAAAACAGGGTCCCATTGGAAATTGACATTAGTAAAGAAAAGAGTATAATCCAATTCTTTTGGAATAGTCTTCCACTCCCCTGTTGTTAGCAAGTCTTCATATAGTTCTTCTCCTTTTTCTGGGTTTTTACTTAATAGGTATTCATGGTATCTCGAGGTTTCTAATTCTATAGCTCCAAGATTAAGGTCTTCGTAAACCTCAACTCCCATAAAATCTAATGCTTTTTCAGAAAAAGGAAATTTAATACCGAAGCTCATTGACATTGTAGCAGTTTGGTCAGAGTTATTTGCTTTAATTTCTCCATAATTATCGGTTGTCAATACTCCTTGATTGCTCATTCCAATATTAATCTTTCCCTTAGCAGTTGTTTGACAAGTACCCTTATCGAAGGATATAAAAGGCATTAGTGAATTCTTCATATCCTCATGCTTATCCATAGATGCAATAACATATTGGTTATAGTTCTTGTTATATGTTAGGAAACCATCAATAGTAATAAAGGCATTTACTTCATTATCTTTGGTTAAAAAAGCTGTTTTTGGCTCGAGATTCTTTTCATTATAAAGTATTGATGAAGTTACCCTTTGTCCATCATCCGAAATAGGAGCCTTAACAATTGGGATATATATACCTAATGGATTTATTTGAGATTGGAATTTCATCCAAGCTAATTCTTTTTCACAATTATGAGCAAGACTTACATACCCATCATAGAAATAATTAGTATCCTTAGGAGCTATATTTATATTTCCATAATAATTGAAATGTGAGCTAAGTGCTAATGGGTAATCTTTTTCAATCACACCGCTTGCCTTAGTAATTTTTTGTTCAGGGAATATCTTATTTAAGAATATAGAATGTTTCTTCTTGTTTTCATCCACATAGTCGATATATCCATTAGCAGAATAGAACTCAGAAGAAAAAACAGAAACTCTTGAATTATATACTAAATGGTTTTTAGTCTCTATATCAAATAATATTTCTGCCTTTTCTATTGTATCCATTTGTGCCCCCGGTCTTATAACTACTTTATTATTCTCTGGTTTAATTCCTGCATCTGCCGATTTGATAACAAATACTTGATTAGCTGTAAGCTTATTGTCTTTTAAACTCAATAATGGTTGAATTGAATTGAAGCTAAGATTCTTTTGCAATGGATTGGTTGAAGTTAGTTTTACCCCAGGTTGTTCTAAATCAACTAATTCTTTAATTGGTTTAGCTCCCATTCCTCCATCCTTTAAGCTTTGAGAATCAAGGAATGCTAATTCTTTTGTATCGAAATCCCATGTGTATTTATCTACATAACAATTATACTGCATATAGGTTAAATCACATAACTTCACTCCATCCAATGATGTAAAGTCTCCCTTTCTGTTTTTAAAGCTTACGTTACTCTTTACCTCGTTTGCTTTAAATGCAATTTCCTGATTATTCAATGTTTTCAAAGTAAAATTAGATGTATCTGCAATAAAGTATTCTTGCTTATAATTGAAATTCTTGCTTTCAACTATCATTTCGTTTGCTTTGTTTATTCCATTTCCTCTTAAACCATAAGGGCTAACTCTCAGATAACCATTATGAGTTGCCTCACTACCATACATTGCAAATTCTTCTGCCATTTGTCCCACAATCATATAGTCTTGATATGGATACCATCTTTGAATTGTCTTAGTGTTATTTACATCTGGAAATTCTCCTGAACCAATAATCGTTGATTTTGTAATAAACCTATCAGTTACCGCATTCATTGAGTCTGGCATAAACACATAAAGTTTACTTTGAGAATTTGAAGCAATATAATCTAAACTACCAGCTCCAAGCAAACCTTGCAAACTTAAATCCACTCTATTATAAAATTTCCCCTTTCCTCCATATGCATCAAATCCACTTTTTGGAGTATTTGTAATAAATCCAAGAGAATAATCTCTCATCACCTTTAATGGTACATTTATATCGGGGAAAATCCCAGCTGATTTTAATGATCCAGCAAATTCAATACTATCGGTCTTAAAGCTCATTAATGAAGTAAGTTTAAAAGGCTTAACCTGATAATAGAATTTCTCTCTGGAATAAACTCCATTTTGTATTTTTGGATTATCATAATAAACGTATGAATCTTTTAAAGAAGATAATACAGGATAGCCAGGAATATCTTTTATACTACTCTTATTATTTGGAGCATCGATTAATATCTCAACATTTAGATTATGTATTGGGGTTTGAACATTAACTAACTTTGTTGTATCTTCATAAAGTGGCACATAGAAAGCAAGTGAATCAATAGCTGGAAGGGTTAGTTTGAAATTCTCATAATCAAAGAAGCAATCTCTTCCTCCTAAATTTACTCTTCCAGCTAATAACCGTCCGTCAAAAGCAAAACTTCTATTCTTTTTCATTAAGATTTCTCCATTAATAGGAGCTATATTTACAAAATGCTTTTCACTCAAAGCAAAACGTTCTATCCCATTTAGCTTTAAATCCATTGTTTCTATATCTAATACAGCATTAACTCCTCCTTTAACTGAAGATACTAAACGAATATTATCATAATCCTTTTTCTTATTATTAGCTAAAATATAATCATAGAGTTTAGGCTTAACAAATGCCATTTTTCTATATGCTTCATAAGATATAAACCCGTTTATAGCTAAATTCATTAATAATACTTCAGCTTGAGCCTCATCTACATTTAAGAATCTCGAAAATTCTTTAACTGGAATATTTTGTTTGTTGAATCTATCTGTAAATGCTTTTATTCTATATAAAGGGTTTATATCATTTATTCCTTGTAGCTTTTCCCATTTTGCAAGTGTGTAATAATTATTAGACTCAAAGGATGCAAAGGATACTGCATTAGTAGGACTCTTAATTGAGCCAAACTCAAATTCTTTAGAATTTATATTAGTATACACAGCTTCGGTGTAAATATCTATTGAGTGGTAAGAATCGACCCAAGGGCTTGCAGAAATGCCCTCTCTATTATCAATACAAGCTATTTCTTGAGAGCTTTTATTATACTTCATCAATATACCTGGATGATAAATTGAATCACTATTTATATAGAAGGTTATCTGACAATCCTTAGTTGTTATACCATCTCTTGAGAAAGGATGGACAATTGCCTTTGCCCTACAAAACACTTTATCATCTTTTTTAAATACAAGAGAAGCTGGCTCAACTGCATCTCCTGTTCCAAGAAATTTTCCTCCTTGTTGAGTAAAACCTCCTACATAATCTACATTAGGAAAAACATTCTTTATAATCTCTTCTCTTTTATATGAAGTAAACTTTGGGAAATTTGCCTCCCCTACCTTATCCGAACATACATCTTCTAATCTCCCAATTAATTTGTATTGAAAGTATTCCTTATTGGTGAATTTTACACTATCTGCACTTATTGCTGCTCTTTTTAATGATACAATATAATCGGAAAGTTCTGCATAAACCATATCCTTAGGCAGCTCTGCTCTTGTCCAATCTATCTTCCCTCCTTTTCCCTCGAATATCTGATCAGCAATATAAAACCTTCCCTTAGTTTCGTATATGGTATTAAAATCTTTTTGAGAAGAATAGGTTAAGTCAATTTGAGAAAAATCAGCATAGACTCCTTTTAGGGTATCAATTCTAATAGTAAAATTACCATTCTTAAAACTCCAGTTAATTGTTCTTGAAGTGTAAAGAGAATTATTATTAATTAGATTATTGGAAGATGTAATTGCATTATTAAAGTTACCTATTGTGGAATTCTTTAATATCCAATCCATACCCTTAAACCATTGATTGAAATTCTCTGGAGTATAATTATATTTTGCAAATCCTAACTGTGTCTGAATAAATTCATAAAACCCTGGTAGCGGTCTCACTCTTTTAGCTAACATTTGGTTAGATAGGTTGATAACATCCTTCTTCTGCTGAAGTGGCAAAGAATTCCAAACCTCAGTATATTTTAATATCAATTCCTCATACTCCTTTTGAGCATCCTTTTTCATATTAACGTCACTCTTATAGAATTCTGTAAGTTCATTAATATAATTATCCATATCCCCACTAAAGGATTTAAACCTACCTTGAGAAAAGATAGAGCCAGATATTATTATAAGAAAAAATGCAAAACTAATTATCCTCTTGTATATCATATTATATTTTTTTCAGTTTTAAAGCTGACCAATTTTCTTTAGAAATAGCTTTGGTTAATTCAAAACCATATTTATTAGCTTCTTTTATTATTAAATCATTATCCTCAGTATAGAAGCCACTTAAGATTAAAAGACCATTATCAAGAGTGTAATTAGAATATATCTTTATATCTCTTAATAATATATTACGGTTTATATTTGCAATAAACACATCGTATTTCCTATCTAAACTACCTGCATCTCCATGCCTTACTGTTATATCAACCATATTACACTCGACATTCTCTTTAGCGTTTTCATAAGCCCAAGTATCATTATCAATAGCCTCTACATAATTGGCACCTTTAAGCTTAGAAAGAATTGCTAAAACCCCCGTACCGCTTCCCATATCCATTACATCCTTATTAGTTAAGTCCTCTTCCTTTAGAAGACTTATAATTTGGAATGTTGTTGGATGGTGAGCTGTTCCGAAAGACATCTTTGGAGTAATCTCAATGTTAAATTGAATATCTTGTTTCTTATCATGAAAAGGAGCATGAACATAACAATAATCGTCTATCAAAACTGCAGGATATGACTTCTCCCATTCCTCATTCCAATTTTGATCTTCAATAAGTTTTTCCTCTGTTTCTATTTCAACACTTGGATTATTTTCCAAGAACACTTGAATTAGATTATCTAACTCTTCTTGAGAGAAATCTTTATCTGGACAATAGGCTAAGAAACCATCTTCCACGTCTTGAAAACTTTCAAAGCCAATATCACATAAATCAGATTGCAGAATATCGAAATATTCCGCAACCTGATCAATCTTAAATTTAATCTCGATATAATTCATTTATAAAGATTTTATAATTGCAATAAAGTCATCTGCCTTTAGAGCAGCTCCACCAATTAATCCTCCATCAACATCCGGATTTGAGAATAATTCTTTTGCATTCTTTGCATTACAAGAGCCACCATATAGAATAGAAATTCCATCAGCGAACTCTTCTCCATGTTTTTCTCTTAATAATGAACGAATAAATGCGTGCATTTCTTGTGCTTGCTCACTTGTAGCAGTTTTTCCAGTGCCAATTGCCCATACTGGTTCATAAGCAATTATTACATCATCGATATTTTCCATTGGATGTACTAATAAAGATTCTTCGATTTGAGTTTTAACTACATCGAAATGCTTTCCACTTTCTCTTTCTTCAAGACTTTCTCCAACACATAGAATTGGAGTAATTTCTTTCTCCAATAATCTTTGAAGCTTTTCAGAAATCTCTTTATTAGACTCATTGAAATACTTTCTTCTTTCAGAGTGTCCTATTATACAATAGTCAATTTCTAATTCTGAAAGCATTTCTGAAGAAATCTCTCCAGTATATGCTCCATTATTGTATGCAGACACATTTTGAGCACCATTGTCGATTTGTGTATCTACTGTTGAATCTGAAAGAAGTTCAAGATATGGGAAAGGAGGACAGATAATAACTCTTTTATCTTCTTCTAATTCCATATCTTCTAATTTGTCAATGATTTCATTAATCAAATCATCTGCTTGGGAGAAAGATAGATTCATCTTCCAATTACCAGCTACAATTTTTCTTCTCATATTTATTGTTTTATTTTGTAAGCCTCACCCTTGGATCCAGCAAACCATATAATAAATCTACTATAATATTTACCAAAACCAAAAGGAGACATATTATTAATAATGCTCCCATAACTACTGGGAAATCGTATTTTTCTAAACCATCAACTATTACTGAGCCAACACCCTTCCAATCAAATATATATTCAACAAAGACAGCTCCAGCCAATAAAGAAGCAAACCAACCACTAATTGAAGTAAGTACAGAATTCATTGAATTTTTGAAAACATGATGATAAATAACCTGAAACTTACTTAAGCCCTTTGCTTTTGCAGTTCTAATATAGTCTTGTGAAAATACCTCAAGCATAGAACTCTTGGTTAGCTCGGAAATAACTGCAAGGGGTCTTATTCCTAAGGTTGCAGCTGGAAGTATTATATTCTTTAGGTTAAGATATTGACCATTACCCATATCATCTACTGAATAAAGAGAACCAAACATTGAAAGATTGGTTATATCAGAAAGAACAAAGGCAAAAAACCAAGCAAAGAGTATGGCTGCAAAGAATGAAGGAAGGCTCATACCTATTGTAGAAACAAAGAGAATAAGCTTATCGAAGATTGTCCCATTGAAAATAGCACCCAAACCTCCTAATATTACTCCTACAATAAAAGCAAAACTCATACTTACTAAAGCCAGAATAATAGTATTAGGAAATGCCTCAGACATTATCTCTGAAACCTTTTTTTTGCTTTGATAAGAACGCCTAAGATATGGTTTTTTTATTACAATAACACTTTCTCCAATTACAAATAGCTTAAGATAGTTATATTTTTCATTATCCAAATAGAATTCCTTTTCAGGGTTATTATTATGGATTGAAAGTGGGGATAAGTCATTTATATAGTATAGAAACTGGGTTGAAAGAGGTTTATCTAATCCTAAATCCTTATTTATAATATCTATGCTTTCTTGATCAGAGCGTTGACCGAGCATCATTTGAGCTGGGTCGCCCGGTAGGATATTGAAGAGTACAAAGACTAATACAACAACTCCCAAAATCACTAAAAAACCATAGAATATTCTCTTAAGGATAAAGTTCAACATTTTATTTTATAAATTAATTTGAATAAAGCCTCCAAGACCATTTATCCAAAACTACCCCATCGCTCATCATAACTATACCAGGAGATGATCTCATAATAGTTTTTATAGCCTTATCATCGGAAGAATATAGTATTGCATCTTCTAAATCATTCTTTCTCTGCCATTCTTCCCATCTTGTTTGAGAAGTAGCTGTAAGTATATATGCTGATTGTCCCAGAGAATTTGTTTTTGAATACAAACCCTTTACTACTTCAATCGAACGAGGACAAACATCATCCAAAAAAGGTATGGTAATTAAATACAAAGTATCCTTGCTCGATAATATACTTAAAGCCTCATCTCCTGTAGAATTATAGCCCTGCATTGAGAAACCATCAGCATTAACCTTATTGAAATCAACTACTCTGGAATTAACAAAAGTCCAATTCTCAGCAAAAGCAGTATCGTTTTGATAAGCCAACATCAGCTCATCCATATCAAATTCTTTAATCTCTGAGGTTTTATTATTCTTATACTCTACATAAGATATTGGAGGTTTCTGGTCTTCTATGCTTGGAACAATCCTATTGCCTATCTTCCATGCTCGGAAATCTACCATAGGTTCATAAACAGAATTATAAATAGAAAATATAAGAACAAAGACAATTACTAATATGGTAAAGGTATTGGAATATAGCCTCTCTAATTTGTTTTGTGTTTCTCTTTTGTCGAATATTACTGCAATTACTAATAATATATCTATTATCACATTCTTAAAAAAGGTTTCCCAATTGGTTAGTACTACTGCATCGCCAAAGCATCCACAGTCAGAAACCTTATTAGTTAAAGCATCTATAAAGGTTAGAACAGTAAAGAAACTCATCATCAAAATCGTTATCCAGTTCACATATTTCCTAAATATAAAACTAACTAACATTATGCCAATAACAAATTCTAAGGAACAAAGGATTATTGATGATACTATCGGCAACCAATCCAACGAATTTACCAAGGAGTTTAAACCAAATACATTTAGATACTCTTCAATTTTATAAGCAGTTCCGTAAGGGTCAACAGATTTTACAAAACCACTAAATATAAAAACAAGTCCAATAATAATTCTACTAATACTTGCTAATACTTTCATAACTCTAATACAATATTTTAATTAAACACTAATTTCTTATCTTAATACTGGCAAAGACAGCATAATTGATAATATCATTATAATTAGCCTCCACTCCCTCACTCACAAAGACCTTGCCCTGATTATCTTCAATCTGCTTTAACCTCATTATCTTCATAAGAATCAAATCCACAATAGAGCTAACTCTCATCTCTCTCCAAGCCTCTCCGTAATCATGATTCTTATCTTGCATAAGTTTCTTTGCCCTATTAGAAAACTCATCGTATAGCTCTAATATTGTTTGATTAGGAATTTCTTTTTCTTTATCCTGCTTCTCCAATTCTAATTGGATTAATGCAATAATGGAATAATTGATTATACCTATAAATTCCGAGGATATATCTTCGTTTATCTTCATTACTCCTGCCTCTTGAACCGAACGGATTCTATTCGCCTTAATATAGATTTGATCTGTTAAAGATGATAGTCTTAATACCCTCCACGAAGGACCATAGTCCCTTAGTTTTGCTTCAAATAAATCCCTACAAACTCTTATTATTTCGTCAAATTCTTTATCTGTTTTACTCATAATTATCTATCTTTGCATTATCTTAAATGAAACGATAAAATTACAAACAAAACTTCATATAGCCAAAATGAAAACCACACTAAATATTAATGGACGTTTAATCAACATTGACAAACCTTTGGTAATGGGTATATTAAACCTTACTGAAGATTCTTTTTACGATGGAGGAAAGTATAATAATTTCGATAAAGCCATACAAAGATCTGAGGAAATTATCAATAATGGAGGAGAAATAATTGATATTGGTGCTTGTTCTACCCATTACCA
>Ga0265295_1007033_pt1 | contig 13200 bp, 12 predicted proteins | sample Munlansysbiofilm_FD_192503 | JGI IMG/M metagenome (GOLD analysis project Ga0265295, IMG submission 192503) | Leachate microbial communities from a municipal landfill in Southern Ontario, Canada - Methane capture system biofilm | ecosystem: Engineered > Solid waste > Landfill > Unclassified ... | reverse complement strand
CAATATCAATCTCAAATGAATGAACGAAATTATGCTGAGGTATTGAGCGAAGCCATCGAACGCGATCGGTATGCACAGTATTCAACAGTGGGCGTGCATAAAGATGATTATGTTTTTTTGATGAACGATTATCCTATTAAACGATTTGGCTCACAAGGTCAACAGAAGTCTTTTCTGATGGCTCTTAAACTTGCACAGTTTTCGTACACGTATCAAGTGACAAAAATAAAACCTCTTTTGTTGTTGGATGATATTTTTGATAAACTTGATGAGAGTCGAGTTTCTAAAGTAATTGAGTTAGCAGGTCAGGGAAAGTTAGGACAAGTTTTTATTAGCGACACTCATTTAGATAGAATTGAAAAACTTTTTGCTCAATTGGATATCGCGTATAAATGCTTCAAAATATCTAACAATCAGATATTTGAATTGAATTCGTGAAGATATGGCAAAGAGAAAAGATACAAATATTGATGATGTGATGAGGTTGTTTTTCTACGAATTTAAAAACAATACTCAATATAATGAAATGCGAATTTCAAAAATCTGGCAAGATTTAGTGGGACCTCACTTTATAAATCATACCGTAAGCATTGGTCTGCGAAACAAAACCCTCTACGTCAGAATGGACTCTGCCAGTGCAAAATATGAATTGTATATGGGTCGCAATCTGTTGATAAAACATATTAATTTGCAACTTGGAGAAAAAATTATTGATAAAATTATGTTCCAGTAAGACGGGTGGTGGTTTGTATTGTTTTAATACTATCCAAAATATTGTTTTTTCAAATTCTTTGTTATAAATTTGTGGTTATTTATGATTTTTATTCATAAATAATCAATAATATATGAAATTTAATTTCTTAATCATGGACACAAGAGCAGAATCAAATTTTAGTTTTTTTAATCCCAATTATGATAAGAGTGTGTTTTATGTTGAACGTTCGTTTAATAAACAGGTAAATGAATTTATTCAGCAGAATTTTTTAGAATTTTTCAAGATGTTCAGAGAGCAAGGCATAAACTTTATCTACATGCCTTATTTAATAGACAATCAGGAATATATAAATATTTTAAACTACAATCATCCAAATCTAGAGATAAATAATCAAAATGAGTTTATCGCAAATCTTTACACTGAAATTTTCATAAAATATAATGTCGAAGGTTTAAATTGTGGTCTTCTAGCAATTACAAATTATTCTTATAATGAATTTGATGAATTTTGTAATTTAAATTTTGACAATACATTATTTGATCAAATTCTGAGTTTTTCAAATACCTTAAAAGTAAAACAAGAGAAAAAGGATAGAGAATTTAGAGTATTGTTTAGTATAAGTCCCTGTAAATCTGATTTTATTGGCGATACTGAGGATTTAGATTTAGAGTACGATGAAGAAATCATTGAAGCCGATATTCTCAGAAATATAGAAAAACTACATGAAAAAGGTGCTTTAAAAATCATTAGCAGAATTATCGATAAAATAAATGCAAATTCATTTAAAATCAGCAGGTTGTTGATTACTGATGACTATAAGCTTTTTTTAAAAGATTACAACATGAAATTGATAACGATGACGCCTCTCGAAAAATCAATATTTATATTATATCTCAATCATCCCGAGGGTATTCCATTTAAATGTTTGATTGATTTTCACGATGAATTATTGTCTATATACCGTAATTTGACAAATAGAGCTGATGTTGATAAAGCAATGGATAGCATTCGTGAACTAACCAATCCGTTGAGCAATTCAATTAATGAAAAAGCATCTCGCATTCGTGCTGCTTTTTTAACATGTTTAACGCAAGAGATTGCGAAAAATTATTATATTGTTGGCAAAAAAGGATGTCCAAAAAAAATCACACTCGACCGTAATCTCATTGAATACCAATAATATAACCTTTGCAAGGCTTGTGAAAACCGCTTTTCTGTAATATTCCGAATTATATTTGAAGATAATTTTAAAAGAAAAAAAATGAAACATAAAAATTTGAAAATTGTCTTTATTATTGATGAAAGTGGATCCATGCAAGGAAGCGAACAAGATGTTATTGGTGGTTTTAATGGATTTATTGAAAGGCAAAAAAATGAAAATGTCGGTATTGTATCGGTATCGCTTTATAAATTTAATTCTGATGTTAGTTTGGTTTATTTGGATGTTCCAATAAATGAAATTGATTCCATTACAAAAAAAGATTATATTCCTAATGGTTTTACAGCATTGTATGATGCAATTGGGATGGCGATTACCGAAACTGGCAATAAATTATCCGCTAATAAAAGCAAACACAATTCGGAAAATGTATTAATAGTTATTATCACCGATGGACAAGAAAATGCATCTAAAGAATACACTTCACAAACTTTAAAATCGTTAATTTCGACACATGAAAAATTGTTGCAATGGAATTTTATATATATGGGAGTTGGAATAAACGATTTTACCGATGCAAGTGTTTTGGATTTAAAAAACAGAGCAAAATCAAAAAAAGACAATATTGTTGCCGATTTTGATAAAATATCGACTAGTTGTGTCAGATTTTCGATATCGCCATTTGAAAAAATGGATGGTGAAGTAAAAGAACTTATAAATGATTTAAATAATGATTAAAAAAACTAATATGAGAAAAATAATTTTTATTGCTACTATTATTTTAATAAATACCATTAATGCATCTTATTCTCAAACTGGAAATACAAGTCCAAGAGAGATTGCTAAATCCGCGTTTTTATCAACTGCTTTGCTGACAATGGAAGATGTAAATGGTCAACCACTTTCGCTAGGTAGTGGTTTTGTGATAGACGACGGAGTTGTAGTAACAAATTTTCATGTAATTGAGTACTCAAAAGGAGGAATCGTAAAAATTATTGGTGATCCAAAAAAATATAGAATCTCAGGAATTATTGAAATTGACAAAAAAAATGACATAGCAATATTGTCTGTAAAAGGATTAATTGCCCCAAAAGTTAAAATTGGTGATTACACAACTGTAGGTGTTGGTGACAATATTTATGCTGTTGGAAATCCACGAGGGCTTGAAGGGACTTTTTCACAAGGAATCGTTAGTGGAATTCGTGATTTTGAGGGTGAAAAGTTACTTCAAATTACAGCTCCAATTTCACCTGGCAGTAGTGGTGGTCCAATATTAAACTCTAATGGTGAAGTTATTGGAGTTGCTGTTGCTACAATTCAAAATGGTCAAAATTTGAATTTTGCAATTCCAATTACTTTTGTAAATTCACTTTATGATAAAAGTACCAAAACAATAAAAGAATTTTCTGATAATGTTAAGAGTTCAACAACATCAAAAAGTGCAATTGGTGAATCAATTTCGGAAGAAGTAAAAGGAGTTTTATTTCAATGGGAAACACCTACACACTGGAGTTGGTTTTCCTTTTCAATAAAAAATAATCTTGACTATGAAATTAAAGATGTTAGTTTTATCGTTATTTTCTATGATATTAATAAGCAACCGATTGATGTGTTTAATTCAAAAACTGATAATGTGATACCTTCTAAGCTTGCAAAAAGAACGAGTGTGCTAAACAAGGAAAGTACAAGTTCCACGCTAAACAAATTAACTAAAAGTGTAGAAATAAGAATTTTGGATTTTGAAATTGTAGAATAGATGTAAATACATTTTATTTTAAAATAAGAACATAAAAAAAACTGCAAACATGGAAAAAATTATAATTGAAAATTTATTGATTAGTACATATTTAGAGATGGAAACAAACGATAACCAAGAATTAAGAGCAAAAAAAGTTCTTGGGATTCTAGAAATTGAGTGCCAGAAAAATAGTAGCGTTGATTTATTATCTTCAACACAAGCAGGATTGGTTGAAATGATGAACGAAATGAAAAAAATCGAGATGATTAATGAGTTAGAATATTCAATGAAACTGATTCACTATTTTATTGAAACTGGTAAATTTGATTTAATTACATTGCCAATTAATGAAAATAGTAAAGAAACAGTTGAAAAGTTTAATAAAATAAAAAACTTGATTATAAGTTTAATTAAAAATCAACCATCAAACTAGTGCATATGACAAATTTAGATTTTTTCTTTTTAATTCTTTACACATCGGGCGTAACTATTATTTCATATAAAGATCTTGCAATTCAAAGAGGTTGGTCTATTGGCACTATGTATTATTCTGATAGTAGCATTTTGAAAATTGTAGGATTATTTGCCATATTTGGAAGTGCAATTTCATCATTCTTTTATGTTAAGTGGTATAATGTTTTAATTGGATTAATTGTGGGTTGGATGATTAGCAGGCTAATTAGTTCTTTATTTACAAAGTACACACAGTATTTATGCATATTAATGTTTTTAATCTCATGGATTTTTTTATTTATCAAATTTTAGAATATTATGAAATATGTAATCATTGTTCTTATACTCATCGTGGTAATATACATTTTTGCAAATAGGGGAAACAATAAGTTTTGGCAATTGGTAAACAAAAATCAAAAAATTGCATATGATTTTTTCGTAAATAACGATTGTTGGTTTGTTATTCATCCTTGGGAAAATTTAGAAAAACCGACTGATGGTGAGTGGGTTGGTCCATTTTATGTGCCAATTATAGGAATTGGAAAATTGAAAATTTATGGTAAAAAAGGGTATTTTGAGAAAAAACAGAAAGAGTTTTGTCAAAAGTTCTAAATGAAAATATTATTAAATTCAAAACGGTTAGTAAAATAGATGTTATTTTTGATGGTTGTAATTTCATACAGAATTCTATTAGAATCAAAGATTTTGCTGATCTTAATCACGAAAAAAAAACTATTAAATGGCATTGATAAATAAAATATTATAACATGAAAAAAGTATTGGTTCTAATGTTGTGTTTGTGTGTTTTAAAAGTTGTTGATTCTCAAAATAAAATTGAAGGAATTGGAGTTTTTAAAATTGGGAAAACAAAAATTAAAATTATAAATCAAATCGCTGAAGATAATAATACAGTCTTAAAATGGTATAGCGATTATTCTGATACAGAGTGGCTGAAATATTTTAGGGGTATAGAAATCGCAGAATTATTTCCCAATTTACAGGATTCTTCGAAAAATCCATTAAGAACTAGCTATTGTCCTAATGTTCGAGTGTTCTTTATTAACGCATATAAAATTGCTGGAATAAATTTATTAAATATTCATTTGAGATTTTATAATGATAAATTAATTGAGTTTTATTGTGATTACAGTAATGAATTACTAGATGCTTTAAGTATAAAATATGGTAAACCAAAAAAAAATAATTATTTGAGTAATTGTTCAGTTTTAAATAAAAGTAATCGCATATCTTATTCTTGTATTTATTGGGAAAACAAAACAATTATTGCAGGTTTTAATAAAGAAGAGCGTGATTCAGTTATTCTAAATTCCTATTTTATTTTAACCGACACTACTTATTTTAAAATAAATTCGGATTGTGAAATTAAAAAGAAAGAAACTTATTTGAATGATTTACGAAAAAAAGTGTTGAATGATTTACAAAAAAAAGTATTGAAAGATTTATGATTTTTTCTTAATTATTCTCATTAATTTTGTTGAAAATCACATAGTTTAATCAGCGAAATTAAAATAAATAATATTAAAAGAACAGAAGGGCTTTTCTCTGAGCTAGCAATATGCAAATATAAATTAGTTTTTATCAATGACAATTAAATGATGGACAAACCATTGTATGACAGAATAGAATTCATTTCATCTCACGGTTCAGAACAAGGCATAGTAACTCGATTCTTTCTTCAGATAAAAGAGCTTGCTAATCAGGCATTTCTGAATGAGAATGATCGTCATCTTCATTTGGGTCAATATATGAATGTAGTATTAACTGATTTTACTACATTCTATGATTTATACAACGAGCTTAAACAATCTTTTGAGGAATTCCAAAAAGGAATATTAAATGGTGAACTCTTTAAAATAGATGAACGAGGAGTAGCTAAAATTGATCGCTCATTAGAGTTTAAAATCCAAACTAAAATCAAAGAGTTTTTCATTAAAGGCAGAATCCTCTTAAACAATTTGGCAAAATCGAAAGTGATAGATGACGAGTATTTTTGCCTTAATGATTTGATAATTGTAAAAGATACAAATTTCAAAACGAACAAGCTAAAGTTTCTCGCTAAAGATAAACTTAAGAGATATGAGTATTTGTTTGACATGATTGAATATTCTAGAAAAAATTTCCTGACTACTTTTAATCAAATTAGAGCAGACATAGAACATGACCATTTCATCATTCCAAGATTTAAAATTTCGTTTTTGAACCAAAATATATTATTTGAGCAACCTATGTTGAAAGAAAGAGTAATAATGTCACAGATAGACTATTACTATAACTCAATATTAGACTTTATCGAAAATATTATAGCTTATTATATGGGAATTAATGCCAATATCAATTGGAAAGGCTTTATGACTTTATATCAAAGAAAAACTTTTGATTATAAAGAATTGAAATACAAATTTATAATTTCGCCAAGAAGTAATGACAATAATTTGATAGATTTAATATTTGATAGAATCTAATAAACCCGATACAAATATGGGCTGGTGTCCGTTGAAAATTTAAAAATCTAAGCCATTGTTGGTGTCGCCATCAACAATGGTCTTATCAATACTATTAGTCCACTTTCAAAAGTTTTCTCTTCAGTTTTTCGTATTCTATAACAAATTTAAATTCACCTTAAATCTTAATAATCCACAAAATCGTTCTTCAATTTTTTAATCAATTTTCTCTACCTTTGCACTTCAAAATAAAACTCAAATTATTATGGCTTACACAGAACAACGAAAACGATATACCATTACATCGGCTTTGCCTTATGCCAACGGCCCCATTCATATTGGCCATTTGGCAGGTGTTTATGTGCCTGCTGATATTTATGCCCGATACTTGCGTTTGCAAAACGAAGAGGTCCTTTTTATTGGAGGATCCGATGAACATGGCGTCCCAATCTCTATAAAAGCGAGAAAAGAAAATAAAACACCCCAACAAGTGGTCGATCATTTTCATGAAATAATAAAAAAATCTTTCCTCGAATTCGGAATCTCTTTTGATGTTTATTCTCGAACTTCTGCCCCTATTCACCACAAAACGGCTTCTGATTTCTTTAAAAAACTTTACGAGGATGATAAGTTTATCGTAAAAACAACGCCTCAGTATTATGACGAAGAAGCAAAACAGTTTTTAGCCGATCGATATATCACCGGAACCTGTCCGCATTGCAACAACGAAAAAGCCTATGGCGATCAGTGCGAAGCCTGTGGAACTTCGCTTAATGCAACCGATTTAATCAATCCCAAATCAACATTTAGTGGAAATATTCCTGTTTTAAAAGACACAAAACATTGGTTTTTGCCATTGGATCAATACGAGCCATGGCTTCGGAAATGGATTTTGGAAGGACATAAAAACGATTGGAAATCAAATGTTTATGGACAGTGTAAATCATGGATTGATCAAGGCTTGCATCCCCGTGCTGTAACCCGCGACCTTGATTGGGGAGTGAAAGTGCCTGTGGCTGATGCCGAAGGGAAAGTTCTTTACGTGTGGTTTGATGCACCCATCGGTTACATTTCGGCTACCAAAGAATGGGCGGAAAAGAACAATCAAAATTGGGAAATGTGGTGGAAAGATCAAGAATCAAAATTGGTCCATTTTATAGGAAAAGATAACATTGTTTTTCATTGTATTATTTTCCCAGTTATGCTTCATGCCGAAGGTTCGTATATATTGCCCGATAATGTTCCTGCCAATGAATTTTTGAATTTGGAAGGAGATAAAATCTCGACTTCAAAAAACTGGGCTGTTTGGCTTCATGAATATTTGGAAGAGTTTGCGGATAAACAAGATGTATTGCGATATTCTTTGTGTGCAAATGCCCCCGAAGCCAAGGACAATGATTTTACATGGAAAGATTTTCAAGCCAAAAACAACAACGAGCTTTTGGCCATTTTTGGCAATTTTGTGAACAGAACAATTGTGCTCACTCATAAATATTTTGATGGAATTATTCCTGCTAAAAACCAATTGCTCGATATTGACTTGCAAGTATTTGAAGCAATGAGTAAATTTCCCGAAAAAGTGGGACGAAATATTGAATTATATAAATTCAGGGAAGCCTCTTTTGAGTTGATGAATTTGGCTCGAATAGGGAATAAGTATTTAACTGAAACCGAACCTTGGAAAGTTTTTAAAACCGATCCCGACAGAGTAGCAAGCATTCTTCATGTAGCTTTGCAAATTTGTGCAAATTTAGCCGTTCTTTCTGAGCCATTTTTGCCATTTACTTCCGAAAAATTATATAAACTATTGAATTTGTCTTCTAAAAAATGGTTTGAAGCCGGAGTTGATAATTTATTAATAGAAGGTGGAAAAATCGAAGCTGCCTCGTTTTTATTTGAAAAGATTGAAGATGAAACCATTCAAAAACAGATTGATAAATTGCAGCAAACAAAAAGTCAAAACCAACTAGAGCAATCTACGGCTGAACCTCAAAAAGAGAATGTTACTTTTGAAGATTTCAGTGGTATGGATTTGAGAGTAGCAACCATTCTTGAAGCGGAAAAAGTGCCTAAAACAAAAAAGCTACTAAAGCTTCTTGTAGACACAGGAATTGACAAACGCACCATCGTTTCAGGAATTGCAGAATTTTATGAGCCACAAAACATTGTTGGCGAACAAGTTTGTATGATTGTAAATCTAGCTCCTAGAGAAATTAAAGGCATCCTTTCTCAAGGCATGATTTTGATGGCTGAAAGTGCTAATGGCGAACTTTGTTTCGTTAAACCTTCCAAACAGGTAAATAGCGGAAGTGGGATAAAATAGTGTTTTTTTGAAAATACTTTATACTATATTGTTTTTGTTGTGAAAATTTTTCAAGTTTAGAAATATAAAAAGAGGTTGAAAAACCTCTTTTTATATTTCATCTTTATCTCATTTAATACGGCACGACAATAGTTATAGTACCTGTTTTGAGTTGTTTAACATTTTCAATGTCTCGATACCTGAAGATATAAGTAAATACTGTATTTGTAGTTACGGGCTTTCCTTTAATTTTACCGTCCCAGCCTTCGTATGGATCATTTGTTGCAAATACTTGCATGCCCCATCTGTCGTATATTTCGAAACTGTATCCTCTTGGAGAAATGTTTCTGTGAATTGGACGTATGGTTTCATTTTTGTCATCACCTGTCGGAGTGAACGCACTAGGGACATATACGCTCCACCAATCGTCAACAAATATAAATCCATATTGAGCCGTGTCTATGCAGTTTCTGTCGGTGCTGACAATTAAACTGACGGTGTATTTTCCGGGTTCTGAATAATGATAAGTAGGATGTGTTTCTATTGAGCAACCTCCATCACCAAAGTCCCAGAAGCTACTGTATGTAGTTGAAGATTGGTTTGTGAAAAACACCTGTGGATCAAATAAATCAACACGATTGGGGAATTGTGTAAATCGTGCAGTTGGTTTTTCCCAAACATTAATTGTCTGATATTTGGTAATTGATGAGTCGCAGCCGTATATTGAAGTTACTGTTAAGCATACATCATGCGTGCCGTCTTCATAGTATATCCATGATGGATTTCGTCCTTCGCCTGTACCGCCATCTCCATATTCCCAGAAATAAGTCTGTCCTTCGTCGGGATGTATTTCAAAGAAAGTAACTTCTAGTGGTTGACAGCCTTCAATTTTATCAGAAATAAAATCTGCTGGTGGAAGTGGATGTAATTCAATTAAAGAGTCGCAATCGGTAATAGTACATCCCACAGCATCCGTAACAGTGACACAATAGAGACCTGCTGGTAAATTTCCTACCGTTTGTGACTGATAAGAATTAGGATCCCAAACATAGGTGTAATCAGGCGTGCCACCACTTGGAAGAGCGCTTACAACGCCATCGCTACCTCTGACGCAGGTAACGTCAATTTTAGCAATAGAAAGATACAGTGGTGGATTCTGTGGTGCTACAGTAATGGTATCTTCTAGAGAACAACCGTTAATATCAGAAATGGTTACGCTATAAAATCCTTCTGCCAAATTTTGTATGCTATCCCGTGGAAATCCGTGGGTATTTATTTCGCCTGTACTCCATTCGTAGGTAAATGGTGGCGTACCATGGCTGATAACGGCGCGAAGACAAGCGTTGGTGTCGCCGAAGCAAATAATAGGTTGACATAATTCTAAATCCAATCCAATTTCAGGATTGGGATATAGTGTGACATAACCACAAAGTGTATCTATTACAGGCGGAAGTGTCCAAGTCTGGTTAAACCAATTGAGTGGAATATGTCCTAGCGGGAAAGTTTGTTCATACAAGGGTCCAATTTGCTGTGATATGTCAATTTCTGGTATCGTAACGTTGGTAACATTTATGGTGTCTGAAGAAACTTGTACAAAGCAAATTGAATCAGGATTGTCCTCACATGGCATAGGAATGTCGAATACCAAAGGAGGCATTTCTCCGCCTGGCATTTGGCTGTCAATAAAGGGAGGAATGCTTATCTCTATCCAGATGGTTAATACTTGAATGTGAAACCAAAATGCCATACTATCCCAAGTGTGATTTGTGAAATCATTACCAATAATGTGGTCTACTTGAACCAACATTTCTGGCCATCCAAAGCAAGGATAGGTGAAATTTAAATCATGTCCAGTTTTGTAAACAATCACATTGTTTAATCCGTCAGAAACAACCTGTCCTTCGTAATCTACTTCGGAGTATTCCACCGGGGTGGGGAAGGTGAGTCGGGTCTTAACATCTGGACAAAAAGTAAAGTCTTGAGTTAGGTGGCTCCCCATGCCCACTTCCATGGAAATTAAATTCCAAGCAATTGAAACTCCAGGCAATAAAGTAATGGAACCATTCAGGTAGCTTAAAATTTGCTGAATGGTGATTCCTGCTGGTGGTGGAATAAACTGAGCTACAAATCCAATAAATGTGATAATATCAAGTTCAAAACCCCACCAAAGACTATCTCCCGATGCATGTAGACAATAGTCTGGCCCGAGCCCCATATATGATTCTGTTTCAACATATGGAATGGTAATGAATCCAGAGAGCCCAATGCCAAAAAAATCTGGAATAATAATTGGCAAAAAGCCCCCACTACAAAATTGAAAAACGCCATTTACCATACATGGGTAATTGTATTGACCGGTAAATGAGTTTAGATAGAAAATATTAATGGAGTCGTGTTGATGTGTGGGATTGTTGATCCCAAAGCTGAAATCACTGCAAACGCCAACACAAATGCTTGCATCAATGGCAAAATGGACACCCCAGAAAAAGTCAAGAGAAACCCACCCAGCAGTAGGAAAATGAGTTGATAGTTCCCAGTCGGGAGTTGGTTCCCATTCTGATTCAACCGTAATTGTTTCGCCTGGATTAAAAGTGAAATCATCTGGGAAATCGGTGGTGACATCTCCATTATAGCGGACATCTACTGAGCCTGTGCTAAAGCCGTGCATGCTAAATCGCATTCCTGCCAACATCCAAAAGTCAATCGTGATTTGTGCTCCCCATCGTGTTCCCAATAGAGGATCTGTCCATATTTGACCAATGGTTTGATTGAAACTCTCTTCAATCCAAAAAATATCATAATCTATTTCAATATTGAAAGGTTGACCCTCAGGTCCCCACATGTTTCTGTTCATGGCTTCAAACTCCCAACTACACTGTGTTACGTTTTCTTCAGGGGTTTGGGCATAAATGCTTTTAAATCCTGTTAAGAAAAACAGAAAGATTAAAATGAACCGAATTGTATATTTTGACTTCATTTTTTTTTCAATATCAAAATTCAATATTTAAAATTGATTTTTCCATAATTTCATACAATAAATGCCGCATGATAACAGGGTAATTGGCACTTATCCAAGCCGTTTTTTGATCATTACCTGATAAAAGAACCATTCGTTCGTATTCCCATTCTCCTGTTTTAAAAGCTAAAATAAATAATGTACCTTCATTTCCCGATTTTGTGAAAACATCGTAAGAAGAAATGTAATCAAATCCTTGTTTTGAAAATGTTTCCTTATTAATTCCGGAAAGCATTGTTTTATAGGGTGCGTTTATCTCTTGTATCAATATGTTGCTGCCAGTCCAGTCTTGGATAAGCAAGTTGGGTCGTTTTTCGTCTAAACGAAATGCTTTTGGAGGACTTATGCGGATATTTGTATTCTCGATTAAGATGGATGTTTCTCCATCGAAATAATCTTTATCAGAATAATTAATCGAGGATTTTAATATAGAATTAAATTCATCGATGCCTTCAAGTTTGTTATTTACAGAATTTAGATCCTGACAGTGTCCTGATAGTATAATCACAAATGCGATAATTGTAAATGACGTAATTCGAACAATATAATTCATAAAAATATTATTTTACTTCAAGCACTTTTAGTTTCTAAGCAACCAAGTTACAATTTTTTTCGTAATAATACTTAAAAGACAGAAAATAATAGTTAAAAGTTGCCCACTTTATATCTTTACAGCCTCCAATTTGATATATTTCTAAATGCTTAATTTCATATAGAAATATGTTTAATTTTTATTGTTTCAAAAATGCCTAGAGAATGGTTGCTAAATCTGATGAAATACCTTGTTTATCTTTCTTTTTTCATTTTTTGTCTAAATTTCCTTTTTCATTGAAAAATTAAACTTAATTTCGTTAGATGGTTTTTTATAACAGCTTCTTTTTTTTGCTTTTATAGAAATTATGTTTGAAATTTAATAATAATTTTAAAAACTGTTATGATCAATGATGCTTTGAGTTTTATCAATAAATATCTTTAATAAAATGAATCGATTTTATATTTTTTTCTTGTTTATTTTTATGAGCAGTGCATTTTCTCAAAATGCAAAACAAAACTTTCTGGCACAAGGTCAGCTAAAAGATGCTTTAAATGGTGATGCTTTAGCGTATGCCAATGTTGGTTTGTTAAATTATTCGGACAGCGTGTTTATAAAAGGCACCACCACCGATATTGACGGAAAGTTTGATTTTAAAAACCTGGATAGCGGTAGTTTTTATTTGCGAATTTCATACATGGGATATCCTACAAGCTTAATTCCAATTGAGGTCAGCCAAAAGCAAACAAATCTGGGTGTGATTAAAATTTCAAAAACGTCCCAAACTCTGGACGTAGTTTCTATTGTTGCAGAAAAATTAATG
>Ga0265295_1007032_pt1 | contig 13200 bp, 12 predicted proteins | sample Munlansysbiofilm_FD_192503 | JGI IMG/M metagenome (GOLD analysis project Ga0265295, IMG submission 192503) | Leachate microbial communities from a municipal landfill in Southern Ontario, Canada - Methane capture system biofilm | ecosystem: Engineered > Solid waste > Landfill > Unclassified ... | reverse complement strand
TCAAGGATCTCTTGGCCACGCTGAAATAAGGAGAGCGAAGGATAATGCAAGTACAAGTACTCAGTGCCCGATTTGACATACCCGACGCCCACAGGATCGAGGTGGCCAAGGAGCACGGCGCCTACGCAACCCTGGAAAAGGTGTTCAGCATGCAGCCCGAGGAGGTCATCGAGACGGTCAAGGCCAGCGGGTTGCGCGGTCGCGGCGGTGCCGGTTTCCCCACCGGCCTGAAGTGGAGCTTCCTGCCCAAGGGGCTCGACAAACCCGTCTATCTGGCGGTGAACTCCGATGAGTCCGAGCCGGCCACCTTCAAGGACCGCTATATCCTTGTCCGTGACCCGCACCTGCTCATCGAGGGTATCATCATCTGCTGCTACGCCATCAAGAGCCACGCCGCCTACATTTATATCCGCGGCGAGTACACCACCCAGGTGAAGGCTCTGCAGGCAGCCATTGACGAGGCCTATGCGGCCGGCTACCTGGGTGAGTCGGTGGGTGGTCGTGATTTCAAGCTCGATGTCACGGTCCACCGCGGCGCCGGCGCCTATGTCTGCGGCGAGGAAACCGCCCTGCTCGAATCCATCGAGGGGCGCAAGGGCCAGCCGCGCAGCAAGCCGCCGTTTCCAGCGGTGGAAGGTCTGTACGGATGCCCGACGATTATCAACAACGTGCAAAGTATCGCCTCCCTGCCGTTCATCCTGACCAACGGTCCTGACGCCTACAAGGCCTACGGAACGGAGAAAAGCCCCGGCACCCACCTGTTCGGCATTTCCGGCCTGGTCAAAAAGCCCGGCATGTACGAACTGCCGCTCGGCCTGCCCATTCTCGAGGTAATCGAGAAGGTAGCCGGTGGTCTGCGTGACGGCCGCACCCTGAAGGGGATCATTCCGGGAGGAAGTTCGACGCCGGTGCTGACCCCGGAGGAGGCCCTGGATGTCACTCTCGATTACGAATCCATGGCCGCGCACAAGACCATGTTCGGTTCCGGCGGAATCGTGGTCCTCGATGACACCGTGGACATGGTCAAATTGGTCGAGAACCTCATTTCCTTCTATCATCACGAATCCTGCGGTCAGTGCACGCCCTGCCGCGAAGGCCTCGGCTGGATGTTGAAGATCGTCAAGAAAATCCTGCGAGGCGAGGGAACGACGGCTGACATTGACCTGTTGACCGAACTCTGCGACAACATCGAGGGGAAAACGGTCTGTGTCCTTTCGGCGGCATGCACCATGTCGACACGCAGCTACCTGAACAAATTCCGGCATGAATTCGAGGCGTACGTGCACAGCGGCGCTCCGGTCCAGGCCGCGATGTAACAAGGATACGGGTACCATGGCTGAAAAGATAAAACTGTTTGTCAACGGACAGGAAGTCGAGGTCGAATCAGGGAAAAACCTGATTGATGCGCTTGGCGCTGTCGGTATCGAAATTCCCCATCTCTGCTACCACCCGGCCCTGGGTGCCGACGGCAACTGCCGTTTGTGCCTGGTGGGTATCGAGGACGGACGACCGCCCGTTGTACCCGCCTGTAAAACCCGGGCGGCTGAAGGCATGAAAGTTCTGCTGGATGTGGACAACATCAAACGAATCCAGCGCAACGTCATGGAACTGGAGCTGATCAATCACCCGATCGACTGCCCGATCTGCGATCAGGCCGGTGAATGCAAGTTGCAGGACTTCTACATGAAGTACGATGGCCAGAAGAGCCGGATGACGGTCAAGCCGGTGCTCAAGGCCAAAAAAATGGACTTCGGTTGCGGCGTGGTCCACGATCAGGAGCGCTGTGTGCTCTGTGCCCGCTGCGTTCGCTTCACCCGGTTGATCACCAAGACCGGGGAACTCGGCATCGTCAACCGGACGGACGCGGCCCGCGTCAACATCTTCCCCGGCCGGCCGCTGAACAACCGCTACGCACTCAACGTGGTCGACCTGTGCCCGGTCGGCGCCATGACCAGCAGTGATTTCCGCTTTAAACAGCGTGCCTGGTTTCTGACCAAGAGCCCGGGTATCTGCCATGGCTGCAGCAAGGGCTGCAACATCTACATTGATCACAACCATGAAAAATACAAGGACGATGTCATTTATCGTTTCCGCCCGAGACTGAATGCACAGGTGAACGGGTATTTCATGTGCGATGCGGGCCGGATGACCTACAAGTTGGAGAATGACAACCGGCTGGCGACTGCCAGGGTCGGGGAGAAGGCCGTGGAACTGGGCGAGGCCGTAGAAGCGGTTCGCCGGGCCGTCAGCCAGGCAAAGAAGATCGTGATGGTCGTCTCGCCTAACTGTTCGCTGGAGCAGATGCGCGCGGTCCAGGTCCTGGCCGACCAGTGCGGCGCTGCGGTGAGCGGGTTCAGCGACGGGTACATGCAGCAGGGAGACGGTGACGATTTCCTCATTCAGGATGACAAGGCTGCCAACCGGGCTTCTTTTGCCGTCCTCGGTATCGACAGTGACAAGGCTGGGTTCGATCAGGCTGTTACCGGCGCGGATCTTCTCATCAGTTTCCAGAACGATCTCACCCGCAGTCTGGAAAATGACACCCTGTTCGAGAAAACCCAACTCGTCCTCATCGGCAGTTACGAGAATGATTGCTCCGCCAGGGCGGCAATCAGCCTGCCGGTTGCCTCGTACAGCGAGGATAACGGCATGCTGATCAACTGTGACGGCATCCTGCAGGAGTTCCGGGCAGCTGTGAACAAGAACAGCCAGGCCCCCAGTCTGGTCGAGGTTGTCCACCTGCTTGGCGGTCCGCTTTCCACCCGAGAGGAGGTTCTTGCCGACCTGACCGCCAATGTTGCCGCACTGGGCGGTGTCGATCTGAAGCACATCCCGGCCGAGGGAACAGCCTTAACAGCTAACGAGGTCTCAAATGTCGCAGCTTGATATTCTCCTTATCGTGCTCAGGGTGGCATTCGGTGCTTTGGTGCCGCTCTGCTTCATCGCTGTCCTCGTCTGGATGGAACGACGAGGCTGCGCCTTCATCCAGGACCGGTCCGGTCCGAACCGCTGCAACATCTTCGGCTTCCGCGCTGCCGGGTTGGTGCAGAACCTTGCCGATGCGGTGAAACTGCTCACCAAGGAAGATGTGATTCCCGCCCACATCCGGCATAAATTCTATTTTGTACTGGCGCCGGTGATCGTTTTTGCAGTCGGCCTGATCTCCTTTGCGGCGGTTCCCTTCGCCGACACCCTGGTGATCAACGGCAAACAGTACCTGATGCAGGCCATCCCCACGGATCTCGGTATCCTCTGGTTCTTGGCCATTGTCGGTTTTTCGGTGTACGGTATCATTCTCGCCGGCTGGTCCTCCCACAACAAGTACGGCATGCTCGGCGGCCTGCGCTCCGCAGCCCAGGTTATCAGCTATGAAATCCCCATGGGGCTGGCCCTGATCAGCCTGCTGGTGGTCTACGGCACCGTCAACCTGACGGAAATCGCCCAGTTCCAGGGAAAACTGCTGTTCGGCTTCATCCCCATGTGGGGTGTGGTACTGCAGCCCCTTGGCGCCATCATCTTCATCACCGCCGCCTTTGCCGAGGCCAATCGTGTGCCCTTTGACCTCGCCGAGGGTGAAAGCGAGATCGTTGCCGGGTTCCACGTGGAGTACAGCGCCATGAAGTTCGCCATGTTTTTCATGGGTGAATACGTGGCCATGTTCACCTCGAGCGCGATCATCGTCACCCTGTTCTTCGGCGGCTTCCAGATTCCCTGGTTCCCCACGGAAACCCTGGTGAACAACTCGCGGGTGGTCACCTTCCTGCTCATGCTGCTGCTGCCCGTCTTCGCCCTGCTGTTCGCCGGCTGGATCAGCAAGAACAACCGCAGCCACTACCCGCGTGAAAACGATCCGCGGGTGCGCGAAGCCAACATTTACATCAAGATCCTGTGGGGCGTGGTCATCGCCCTGGAACTGGTCCTCTTCATGTTCCTGATCGGTGGTTCCGGCGGCACCTCGGCGCGGATACTTGCGGTCTGCCTGCAGATCGCCACATTCCTGGTCAAGGTGACCCTCATGTGCTTCGTCTATGTCTGGGTTCGTTGGACACTGCCCCGCTTCCGCTACGATCAGTTGCAGCGTCTGGGCTGGCAGACCCTGATCCCCCTTTCCCTGCTGAATATTTTCGTGACCAGTGCAGTCGTCATTGCACTGAGCTGACAGGAGCCGGCATGAGCACAAAAGTAAAAATCATCGAACGCAAGGGAGATTCCCTCGCTGAAAAGTTGTTCCTGATCGAGGTTTTCAAGGGGATGGCGACCACTTTCGGCCATTTCATCCGGAACTTCCTCGACAACTCCAAACTGTACATTCGCCACTATCCGGAGGTGCAGCCGGAGATTCCCGCCCGGTGGCGCGGACGGCACCGGCTGACCACGCACGAAGACGGGTCGATGAAGTGTGTCGCCTGCTACATGTGCCAGACCAACTGTCCGGCCAAATGCATCTCCATCGACGCCGGTGAACGGATCGACGGCCGCACGGAAAAAATGCCGGTCAAATTCGAGATCGATCTTCTTGAGTGCATTTATTGCGGCTACTGCGTCGAGGCGTGCCCAATGGACGCCATCCGCATGGATACAGGTATCTTTTCAGTCACCGGGAACGATCGGAGCCAGTTTGTCATGACTCTGAGCGATCTGCTGGCGACCAAGGGTGCATTTACCGAAGAAGAGTACAAGAAAGGGGGCGCTTGAAACCATGCTAGTCAACGTGTTGTTTTACGGGTTCGCAGTGCTGGCTGTGCTGGGCGCGGTCGGACTGATTCTCTTTCGGCACCCGATGAACGGAGCGATGAGTTTCATCGTCACGCTCATCAGCCTGGCAGGATTGTACGCCCTGCTGTCGGCCAAACTGATCTTTGCCCTGCAACTGATCGTCTATGCCGGCGCCATCATGTCGCTCATCGTGTTCATCATCATGTTCCTGAACATTCAGGCCGAGGATCTGCCCAGGGAAGAGATGAAACTGGTGAACATCCTGGTCGGCGTCGTGCTGGTGTCACCGGTGGCGCTGTTCCTGGGCAAAATTGTCAACTCCCTGCCGAACATCACTGCCGACCTTGTCGGCAACGACTTCGGCGGCGTCAAACCGGTCGGACTGGTCCTGTACAGGGACTGGTTGGTACCCTTTGAAATCGTATCCATTCTGCTTCTGGTTTCCCTGGTTGGAGCAGTCGTTCTGGCAGGGAAAAGGGGGACGGGCAAATGATCCACAATTACCTCTTTCTCAGTAGCATTCTTTTCTGTCTGGGCACCGTCGGGGTCATCTCCAGGCGAAATGTGTTCACCGTGTTCATGTCCATCGAACTGATGCTGAATGCTGCCAACCTCGCTTTCATCGCCTTTTCGCGGGTCCATGAGAGCATGGATGGGCACGTGCTGGCCATGATGGTCATGGCGGTTGCCGCAGCGGAGGCCGCTCTGGCGCTGGCCGTCGTGATATTACTGCACAAACACAAGGGCAAACTGGATACGAATGTATTCAGCCTGCTGAAAGGGTGATTTTCATGGAACAAAGTGCAACCTACCTGGGTATGATCCCGCTCTTTCCATTGCTGGGTGCAGTCGTCATCGGACTGCTGCACGTCTTTACCTGCAACCGGAAGAGGCTGCCTGAAAAGTTCTACGGCCTGCTTGCCTGTGTGGGACCGGTCCTTTCCTTCGTGCTGGCGCTCAAGGTTTTCTTGGCCCTGAAAGCACTGCCGCCCGAGTCCCGGTTCCTGACCCACAACGCCTTCACCTGGTTCAGCGTCGGCGATCTGCACATCAACATGGGGTTCCTGGCCGACCCGCTCAGTTGTCTGATGCTGCTGTTCGTCACCCTGATCGGCACGCTCATCCATGTCTACTCCATCGGCTACATGGGGGGAGACAAGAACTACGGCAAGTTCTTCGCCTACATGAACCTGTTCCTGGGCAGCATGCTCGTACTGGTGCTCGGAGACGGCCCGGTGGTCATGTTTGTCGGCTGGGAAGGTGTCGGCCTGTGTTCGTATCTGCTCATCAGCTACTACAGTGAAGACCGCGACAACGTGTTGGCCGGCAACAAGGCCTTCATCGTCAACCGCATCGGCGACCTCGGTTTCGTGCTCGGCATGGCCTTCCTGTTCTGGGCCGTGGGTGCGCAGGGCTTCGATTACCTCTCGCTCAAGGCCAATGTCCACATGATGGAACCGGCCATCGCCCTGACGGTCTGCCTGCTGCTGTTCGTCGGCGCCACCGGCAAATCTGCACAGATTCCGCTCTATGTCTGGTTGCCCGACGCCATGGCCGGCCCCACTCCTGTTTCCGCGCTCATCCATGCCGCAACCATGGTCACCGCCGGTGTGTACATGGTCGCCCGCTTCAGTTTCCTGTACGCCCATGTGGAACTGGCCGGAACCATTGTCGCCTGGGTGGGCATTCTCACCGCCCTCCTGGCCGCCATCTTCGGCATGTTCCAGAACGACATCAAAAAAATCCTGGCTTACTCGACTGTCAGCCAGTTGGGCTACATGTTCGCCGGCGTCGGTGTCGCCGCCTACTCGGCCGGTATTTTCCATGTCTTCACCCACGCCTTTTTCAAGGCCCTGCTCTTCCTTGGTGCCGGTTCGGTCATTTACGCGCTGCACCATGAGCAGAACATCTGGAAGATGGGCGGCCTCAAGGCAAAAATGCCCAAAACCTATCTCACCATGGTCATCGGCGCCCTGGCCCTTGCCGGTTGCCCGCCCTTCTCGGGATTCTTCAGCAAGGACGAAATCCTCTACAGCGCACTCGCCACCGGGCATTGGGGTATCTGGCTGATCGGTGTGCTCGTGGCCGGTATGACCGCCTACTACACCTTCCGGATGATCTTTGTCGTCTTCCATGGCCAGCCCAGGGACCACCACGCCTACGACCACGCTCAGGAATCGCCGGCCGTGATGACGGTCCCGCTGATAATCCTGGCCGTTGGCGCGGTGTTCGCCGGTTTCCTCAACTTCCCCGGCGTCCTGACCATTTCCCATTGGCTTGAGCCGAGCCTGACCGAGCATCACCACAGTTCGGCCTTGCTGCAGGTCATTGCCATCGTGACGAGCATTGCCGCCTTCGCCGTCGGTCTGAAGATCGCCTACGGTAAATTCGGACAGGGTGCCCAGGAGCCTGCCTTCAAGGGCTTTGCCGACTTCGCCTACAACAAGTTCTACGTCGACGAACTGTACAACGCGGTTTTCGTGCAACCGTACAAGGCCATCGGCACGGCGATCTGGAAGTCCATCGAACCGAATGTCACCGACAGTCCTGTCAAGGGGGCTGCACGACTCTACATGGTGCTGGGCACGGCCTTCAAGGCACTCCAGGTTGGGTATGTCCGGGTGTACGCCATCTACATGGTCGTCGGGCTGAGCCTCATGAGCCTGTTCCTCTCTCAATCGCTGAACTAGGAAGGTGAAAGAATGTTCGAACATGTCCTTTCCGTCATAATCTTTCTCCCCATCCTCGCCGGGCTGCTGCTGCTTGCCAGTCCGGCCAGCAGGATGGTTGCGAGGAGCACGGGGCTCGTCATCTCACTGGCCACCCTGGTTCTGAGCCTGGATCTCTACTTCGGCTTCAAATCCACCGGGCAGCTCGAATTCGTCGAGTACATCCCCTGGATCAAGTCGCTTGGCATCTCCTATCACCTGGGCATTGACGGCATCAGCCTGTTCATCCTCATGGCCGCCTCTGTGCTGCTGCCCATGGTGTACCTGGTGTTCCGCACCCAGGAGAAGGGCTACTACGCCAACCTGCTCATCGTTCAGGGTGCCATGACCGGTGCAGTCTGCGCCGCCGACATGGTGTTGTTCTATATCTTCTGGGAGATCATGCTGCTGCCGGTGTTCTTCATGCTCGGCCTGTATGGCGGACCGAAACGGCTGCCGGCCACCCTCAAGATCACCCTGTACACCATCGCCGGATCACTGCTCATGCTGGCCGCCCTCATTTACCTTGGTGTGAGCTATCACGGTCAGTTCAACGAGTGGAACTTCTCGATGAGCGAGATGGCGCGGCTCAACCTGACCGGCCGAGTCGCTGCAGTGGCTTTCTTCGGATTCATGATTGCCTTTGCCATCAAGATCCCGCTCTTCCCCTTCCACACCTGGCTGCCCGATGCCTACACCGAGGCGCCGACCGCCGCCACCTTCGTCCTGTCCGCCATCATGGCCAAGATCGGCGTGTACGGTGTCATCCGCTTCGTGGTGCCGGTATTTGACGAACAGTTCGCCCGCTTTGCCATCCTTCTGGCCTATTCCGGCGTGATCGGCATGCTCTACTGCGGCATTGCCGCCATTACCCAGAAAGACATCAAGCGGATGCTCGCCTTCTCCTCCGCTTCCCACATGGGTGTGATCGCGCTCGGCGTCTTCTGCATGAACGTGCAGGCGCTGACCGGCAGCATCTACCAGATCGTGGCCCACGCCACCAGCACCGGTGTGCTGTTCCTCTTCGTCGGTCTGCTCGAAGAACGCAGCAAGACGCGCACCATCGAGGATCTTGGCGGCCTCGCCGCCAAGGCGCCGGTTTTTGCCATGTACTTCGGCATCGCCATGCTCGCCTCCGTGGGTCTGCCCGGTACCAGTGGGTTCATCGGTGAGTTCATGATCATTCTGGGCGCGATCAAGTTCAACGTGGTCATCGGTGTGCTGGCCGGCACCACCCTGATTGTCGGGGTCTGCTACATGTTGTGGATGTTCCAGCGGGTCTTCTATGAGAAAACCAGCGCCACCTCTGAAAACTTCAAGGATCTCACCCTGGTCGAGGGGCTGACCTTCCTGCCGGTGATTCTCCTCATCATCATCATGGGTATCTATCCCCATCCCTTCCTGAGCAAGATCACGCCTTCCACGGCGATGCAATTCGAGCAGAAGACTCCTGTGGTCGCACAGGCACCGGTAAGCAACGCTCAGATCTCTGGGCTCACCTTTGAACAGAAATAGGGCTGGACTTCCATCATGACGAACGAGTTAATGCTACTTTTGCCACTGATTATCGTCGGCGCAGGGGCGATCCTGCTGATGATCGCCTCCGCCTATGAGCAACTCTCCCACGAGGTCGCGGCCTACGGGTGTGCCGGGGTGTTCGCCATCGCCTTCCTCGTGCAGTTGGGATCGTGCGTCACCGGCAGCACTGCCCTGTACGGGGATGTTTTCAACGGGATTCTGGTGGTCAGCAATTTTTCCAAGGCTGCCGGCCTGATCATCCTGGCCTGCGGGCTGTTCACCGCCCTGAGTTCACAGTCCTACTTCAAGCAGAATTCCTTCTGCACTACCGAGTACTACAGCCTGACCGTGTTCGCCGCATCGGGCATGCTGCTGCTGACCATGGCACAGGAATTGATTACCGTATTCATCGCCCTGGAAATCATGTCCCTGGCCATCTACATTCTCGTCGGCTATGACCGCAAGAATGTGATCAGCACGGAAGCGCTCCTCAAATATCTCATGCTCGGCGCTTTTGCCGGGAGTTTCCTGGTCATGGGCAGCGCCCTCATCTATGGCGCCGCCGGCAGCACCAAATTTCCGCTGATCGGTCAGTATCTGAGCACCCATGCTTTCCTCCAGTCGCCGGCAATCATCGGCGGTGCCTTCTTCATCCTCGTGGCCTTTCTCTTCAAGGCAGCCGCCTTCCCGTTCCATGCCTGGGTGGTGGATGTTTATGACGGCGCCTCTGTACCGATTACCGGCTACATGGCCACTGCTCTGAAGACCGCCATCTTCGCCGTGTTTGCCAACTTCCTGGTGCTCGATCCCGGTCTGCATGCCGGCTGGGTCAAATACCTGTTCTACATTTCGATTCTGACCATGTTCGGCGGTAACCTCATCGCCATCGGTCAGCAGTCCCTCAAACGCATGCTGGCCGCTTCCGGTATCGTCCACAGCGGCTACCTGCTCATCGCCCTGGTGGCGGTCAGCACCCAGGAGTTCACCGGCAGTGTCATCGCCTTTTACCTGGCTGCCTACGCGGCCAGCACCCTGGGCATCTTTGCCGCCCTGTCTTACCTGGGTGGGACGGGTGAACAGCGCAAGACCTTCGATGATTTCAAAGGGCTTGCCAAGACCAGGCCCTACTCGGCCGCAGCAATCAGCATTTTCCTGCTTTCCATGGCCGGTATTCCGCCGACCGCCGGCTTCATGGGCAAGTTCTACATCATCACCAGCGCCATTGACGCCGGCCAGGTCGTGCTTGCCGTTCTCGGTATTGTCAGCAGTATCATTTCCATGTGGTATTACCTGCGGCTCATCATTACCATGTACTTCTACGAGCCGGAGGAGCAGTTCAACGAACGCGCCGCCGCCGGACTGGCACCAGTGTGCACCTTTATTCTGGCGGTCTGTGTGTTCGCCATCAGTTTGTACCCGATAGCCATCTGATGGTAAAAACCCTCTAACCAGGGATTCGTCGTCCTGCTCGACGAGCATCCGGCCAGCAACTCTCTCTTCAAGGAGTCACCCCATGAAAGTGAAAGATATCCTCAAGGTCAAGGGCACCAAGGTGTACACCATCAACGAAAACAGTACGTTGATGGCGGCCACCGCAAAATTCTTCAGTAACAAGGTCGGTTCGCTGATCGTGGTCAACGACACCGATGAGATCGTTGGCATCGTTGCTCCCAACGATATCCTCAAGGCCGTGCACGAGGGCTGCGTGGAAAACTGCAGTCTGCAGAAGGTCAGCCAGGTGATGACCAGGAATATCATCTGTGCCTCGGAAGAGGACACCGTCGATTATATTCAGGCGGTCATGACCGAAAACCGTATTCGTCACATTCCCATCATGGACAAAAAGGAACTGAAAGGTATGGTGTCCATCGGCGACGTGGTCAATGCGCAGATCAGTATCCGCGAGGTGGAGAACCACTACCTCAAGGACTACATCGAGGGCAAGTACCCGGGTTGATCCCGGCCTGAACGAGGGGACGGTGCATCAGTTCTCTCAACCCGGATGATGTTCCGGCACCGTTCAGACGGATGACCTGTCTCACCCGTCACGACGAACAACAAAAAAGCCCTGGCATCTCTGCCAGGGCTTTTTTGTCGGATTTTTTCGGGGTGCGCTGGGCTTGCCGGTTCGCTGCGCTGCCCGAGGTACTCAGTATGCCCGCGCGCTGTGCAGGGGCAGGCGGACAAAACCTGGATACCTTGCCCCGCGGCAACCGGGACAATCAGCCGGACTCTTCTTCAGATGCTTTCCAGCACCCGCCGGCGGTTGTGGATGGGCGAGATTATGCCGAATTTTTTCAACATCCGGAAAAAAACCGTTTCCGGCACATATTCCCGGACAATATGCTCCCAGTCGTCGGAGCCAACCAGCCCTTTGACGAGGCTCGAACTGACCTCGACAAGGAACCTCGGCGACATCATGAACAACGTCTGGATGGTGTTGTTCATGTTGCTGTTGACATAACGCATGCCGCGTTCGTAGGTGTAGTCCTTTTCGTTCCTGATGCCGCGCAGGATGTAATCCACCCCGATGGACTCGGCATATTTGACCAGGAACTTGTTTTCGAACTGGACCACTTCGACATTGCCGAAATCCGCGCACAACTCCTGCAGCATCTCGACCCGCTCATCCAATGTGAAGGTATAGGCCTTCTGCGAATTCTGGCCGATGGCCACGTAGAATTTGCAGAACAATTTGGCACCCTGTTCGATCATCCACAGGTGGCCGTTGGTCGGCGGGTCGAAACTTCCAGCGTAGATTCCTTTCATCAGAATTCCTGCACCAGACGTTGTTGGGGCGATGGCTTCTGGTCCGGCCGACTCAAGCGGGCGACCAACTGTCCATCTACGTGCCGTTGTTCCTCGATTCGCCAGCTTTTTTCGGGATTATGACCCGACGGACTGGGCGATCATCGGTGACGATGACCAACGGGACAGCTTTGTGCCGTCGCCGAGGGTCCGGATTATTTTTGAAAACCGGCGGTGACGGGATGTCGAATGGCGGTCAGGTATAGCAAACCGGTTCCTTGCCAGTCAATACTATTTTCGGTCTGAAGTCCCGGCAACACTGCGCTCCGGATGACCGCAGCGGTCATTTTAACGGACCGATTCGATTTCTTTTGGACGGCATCAATCAAGCAGGCCGGTATACTTTGCCACACTTTTCGACGGGTGCGACCCTTCGTCATCGGCGCAGGAGCAAGCCTCGTAAGACGGTTTACTGCTTGAATACTATCAGGTTGTTGGGTAAGAACAAGGATCACTCCCGGTTGTCGCCGACAAATCGACGAAGGCAGGGATTCAGCCTTGAGCCAAGGAGTGCAGGCTCGCGCTTGTGTCAGCGAAGTTGCGATCGGGGCAGCGCATGCGCGCAGATGGATGCCCCTGCGGGTCTCGACCGGAAGACTTCGATTCGAACCTTTCAGACAGGAGGATGGACGATGGAACGAAAAATCACTCGGGGACTGCTGGCTCTTCTTTTCGCCTTCGTGGTGGCGTGCACGGTTTCCTGTGCGACCCCGGCCGGTCGGACGACAGGCACCGTGGTCGATGACGCGACCATCACCGCACAGGTGAAGACTGCCCTGTTCGCTGACAAGGATGTCAGCGGCGTGGCGGTTGACGTGGATACCTTCAAGGGAGAGGTGGTGCTCAACGGTGCCGTGTCGACCCAGGCCCAGGTGGACAGAGCTGAGGCCATTGCCCGCTCGGTCAGTGGGGTCAAAAGCGTAAAAAACCTGATCCGGATCAAATAGCCTGCCGACAAGGCGTCTCGCCCGCACGGGGCGGCGATGCCAGGATGGGAACGGGGTGGCGGCAGCCACCCCTTTTTTTTGCCGGGCCGCTCAGGATGCTGTAGCGGTGACCGTTTCCGCCATCATTCCTCGTCCTTGGTGGTCATGCCCGGCAGTTCGAGCGGGGTGACGGCGGGTTTGCGCGGCGCGTTGGTGATATCGGTGACCCGACGCACTGTCCGGTTGGCAATGCGGCGTCCCCTGGCGCTCACCCCCTTGATCAGGTGTTCGTCCAAATCGATCTCCACCGCATTGTGCTTGGCGCGAGCTGACGGCATCAGGCTGGCGCGGATGCGCAGCCCCTCCCGGCCGACCAGCAGCAGCAGGATGGCCGAACGCTTGTCCTCCTCGAACAGCCGGTACTCCCGGTTGAGGATGAATTTCGGCATGGCGAACCGCTTGACGTAGGCCAGGTTTTCCGGGCCGTGGCGGTAGACCAGGTTGAACACCCGGTTGTTCTCCAC
>Ga0265295_1007031_pt1 | contig 13202 bp, 13 predicted proteins | sample Munlansysbiofilm_FD_192503 | JGI IMG/M metagenome (GOLD analysis project Ga0265295, IMG submission 192503) | Leachate microbial communities from a municipal landfill in Southern Ontario, Canada - Methane capture system biofilm | ecosystem: Engineered > Solid waste > Landfill > Unclassified ... | reverse complement strand
GCTATTTCTCTCATCCTGCAACCGGTACAGGTTTGAAATGATCATCCTCCTTGATATCGGACGGGTCGGAACCGGCCGGGGACTTTCCCATGACATGCTAAAAGCATTCCGTGCAGCCTGGTCCGGACCTCTGCTCTGGGGTGGGGGAGTCTCCTCTGTAGATGATCTGGTCATTCTCGCACAGGCAGGATTTGACGGAGCAATCATCGCAACCGCCGTACATACCGGAAAGATTCCCGTTGAGTACATCAGGAGTGGAACCTTTTGCTTGTAACTATCGAAGGAATAGACGGGAGCGGGAAATCAACGCTCCATGAAGCTCTCGGCCCGTACCTTGCTGACCTTGACCCGGTAATTACAAGGGAGCCCGGTTCTACCTGGATTGGTGAAGCGGTCAGGCGGGCTATTCGTGAACATGCCGACCCGGTTGCTGAAGCCCTGCTCTTTGTCGCCGACCACGCTGCCCACCTCAGGGAAGTGGTTCGTCCTGCCCTCTCTGAAGGGCGGCTGGTTATTTCTGACCGGTATATTGACAGCCGGTATGTCTATCAGCAGGTTACCCTTGATGGCATTATCCCTAATCCTCTTGCATGGCTTCGGGCGGTCCATGCCGGGTGGACCGTGTTTCCTGATCTTACTATCCTCCTTGCAGTCCCCGTTCCAGTTGCCCTTGAACGGACCGGCAGACGGGAGAGCGGAGAACACTTTGAGCAGGAAGCTGTGCTTTCACGGGTACATGATTATTATATGCAACTTGTGGAAGAGGAACCGACGAGGTTTCTTATTCTTGACGGGACACTCCCGCCTGAGCATATTCTCCGGGTCGCTGGTGAGACGATCCGATTCCGGCAGGCAGAGTTAAAAAAGCGGAAAAAGGGGAAAATCCAATAATTGATGCAATATTTAAATGTGAGTAAATGTTCTCTTTGAATATTAGAAATCGTAATTTCGTCTGGGATATCCGGACACTTTGAATTTAAATATTTTATAGATTCAAAAGAAAAAAAGGTGCTATCATAAGGTTATTTGTCTGTCATGCTCTCTAATCATTTTACTTAATGCAATGTGGTTGAAGTACATCAATGTCGTTTTTTCACCGATTGCTTCTTCAGTTGCAACGAATCCAAATTTTGCATAAAAACCCAGTTTTTCATTTACTGCATCAACGGTAATGAACCTACAAGCGGAGATAGTGTTTAATTTTATTGCATATGCAACAGACTGGGAAAGCATAAACGTACCAATATTTAGCCCTTCCCAATCCCTGTGTGTCGCTAACCGGGCAATTTTCAAGGCAGGATAAGATTCATACCGGTACCCTGGTTTGATGTCAGATTCATCGATTTGTCCTCCAACAATGATGTCGTTAATAAGAGTGAAGTAACCAACAAGAGTTTCGTCTTTGTAATAAACGAGATGAGTACACCCTGTACATTCATCTATTGCTTTCAGCGCATCCCGTTTTAAAAAACGAGTATAGGTCTCATTTCTACATTTGAAGGAATATATTTCATCTTTAGAGGAAAGGAGCGAAACAGAAAGATCACAAAAAGGGATGTTTTCTTCAGAAATCGTTAGATGCGCATTTTACGTGCAATTTCCTGAGCCAATCTGACTAACTCAAGTCCTTCAGGAGTGCATGGAGGATTCACGAGGTTTCTATTAAATATTTCCAAATCGTGACCTTTAAGGCGTATTCCAAGTTTCACTGGTTCTTCCATTACCATACCAAAGGCACCTCCGATACGTATACTGTATGCCTCAATAATATTTTGTTATTCGTATTTTTCATTTTTCTGGTGCTACTGGTCAATGGTAATAACCAGATCATCCCGTACCGGAATCAGGTCAACACTGGCACCGGCAACGGCATAGGAGAGCTGGGGGAGCACAGATCCTTCGGGGACCGCTATCTCTTCTCCGTCTACCATGATAGTTGCCGGAACACTCATGAGTTGCTCTTTTGGCAGAGCCTCTATGGCCTGCATAAACCCTCTTGCCTTCCCCCGGAGCTGTGGCCCGATGATTCCCATGTCAAACTTCACACCGCTGACGACCTGGGTAAGTTCTGGCATACCGACTTTCCAGGTGAGAGTGCAGTTAGAAGCAGTACTTCCGTCTTTGGCGTCATCGACCGAAGCGGTGGTATATACCGTTACATTCCCGAGTGGTGCATTGAGTGCCAGTCCTTTATCATGTTTGTACCGGCGGATTTCGGAGATCACCTGCACCAGAAGTTCACCTGACCTTATTGCTTCCTGGTCATCATATGAGAAATTGACCCAGGGCTGTTTGTGGACTGAATCCTCGTGGATGAATGACCATACTTCCTCGGCAAAGTAAGGAGTGAAAGGTGCAAGCATCCGGCAGATTGAGTCGAGGGATGTGTGGATTGCAACGCAGGCACCGTCCCGTTCTGTTGACTCGCCATAAAGCCTGCCTTTTACAATTTCGATATAATTGTCTGCCAAAACATCCCAGGCGAACTCTCTGATAGCTTTCAGGCCCTTATCAAACTGGTAGGTCTCAAGAGCCTCTGATACCTCACCGATGGTCTGGCTCAGCCTGGTCAAAAGCCACCGGTCTGCAAGAGCAGTAACTTTTGCATCGGCATTGTATGGAGCACGGTCCAGCTGCATCAGGGCAAACCGGGAGATATTCCACATCTTGATCATGAACCGGTTTGCAGCAACCACATCATTCCAGTTAAACTGGATGTCAGAACCGGTTGCTGCACCAAGGGCTGCCCACTGGCGAAGCGAGTCTGCTCCGTACTCTTCGAGGATCTTCTCTGGCACGGTGACATTACCCCGGCTCTTGCTCATCTTAAAGCCGTCTTCTCCAAGCACCATCCCGTTTACCAGGATCTGTTCCCAGGGTTTGCCGCCGGTCAGGGACACGGCACGAAGAATAGAGTAAAATGCCCAGGTCCGGATGATATCATGGCCTTGAGGCCTGATTTGTGCAGGAAACAGGGGAGGAATCTTCTGTGATCCATCCCAGCCGGTCACATGCATAACCGAGATAGATGAGTCCATCCAGGTGTCCAGAACATCATTCTCAGGGATATAATGAGTGCTGCCACATTTCGGGCAGGGGCTTTTTGGTGCATCAACGGTTGGATCAACCGGGAGATCTTTCTCCTCTGGCAGGATGACTGCCTTACAATCCTTACAGAACCAGACCGGTATAGGACTTGCAAAGATACGCTGGCGTGAGATACACCAGTCCCATTCCATCTGATTGATCCAGTTCTCCATTCGAAGAAACATGTGCTCCGGATACCATTTGACTTCTTTTGCTGCTATAAGAGTTGATTCGTGCGGGATTCTGACAAACCACTGGTGCTCTGATAGAATTTCTATGGGAGTCTTGCACCGCCAGCAGGTTCCGACACGCTGCTCAAGGGGTTCCTGGCGGAGCAGAATGCCTTCTGATTTCATATCAGCAAGGATGGCGTCCCGGCAGGCAGTGGTATTCATACCCTCATATTTGCCGGCAATAGGGGTCATGTGGCCGGTCTTGTCGATTGCTTTGCGGAGCGGGAGTTTATGGACCTTCCACCAGATGACATCCTGCTTATCACCAAAGGTACAGATCATAACTGCTCCTGAACCAAAGGCAGGGTCTACTGCCTCATCGCAGATGATAGGAACATCGTGGCCGAAAATCGGAACCTTCAGCTGCCCGCCTTTACGTCCTTTATATCGCTCATCATCCGGGTGAACGGCTACTGCCACGCAGGCGGCAAGGAGTTCCGGCCTTGATGTTGCAATTTCAAGCCCGGAAAAATTGAAATAGTTCAGTTTTGTGGTCCGGTCGCTGTAATTGACCTCGGCAAATGCGATAGCCGTCTCACAGCGGGGACAGAAATTCACCGGGTGATCAGACTGGTAGATCTGTCCTGCACTATGCATCCGCAAAAACGAGAGCTGGGTCTTGCCGAAATACTCCGGCATCATGGTGATGTATTCGTGGCTCCAGTCGATTGAAAAGGCCATCCTGCGCATGGATGCACGCATTTTCCGGATGTTTTCCATCGTCATCTCGCGGCACATCTCACGAAATTCCTGCCGGCCTACATCATTTTTTGTGATCTTATGGATCTCTTCAACCTTCACCTCGGTTGGAAGGCCATGACAGTCCCACCCCTGCGGGAACATGACATTGTATCCTTTCATCCGCTTGTACCGGGCTAAAAAGTCAATATAGCACCAATTAAATGCATTTCCAATATGAAATTCACCAGTAGGATAGGGCGGCGGTGTGTCGATGACAAACTGTGGTTTTTCAGAGCCGTCCTCAAAATAGACGTCTTCATCTTTCCATGATTGCTGCCACCGTGTTTCCACCTCACGATATTCATAGGTTTTGGGAAGTTCCCGCAAGACCCGAGACATTGCTCATACGTTTGAAGGTAAAAGGTAATGTAGATAATGGAACATGAAGAAGAAAAATTACTCATTTGAAAAATCGGGTTCATCGAAAAAAGGGATAACTTAAATACTGAAGATAATACTGAAGATATCAGCACATAGAACCGATTCCACAGGTCGGGATGCCGTCACTGGAACCGAACGAGGATGAAGATATCGGCTGATACGTATTCATGGCCTGCTCTTTTGCCCGCTGAGCTTCATCCTTGCGACCAAGTTTTTGCAAAACCCGGGAGTAATCATTCCACACTTCATTTCCGAACATGCCAAGTGATATCGCATGGTTATATGCATCGGCAGCCTGCCCAAGCTTTCCAATCGAAGTGAGGAGATCTGCATACTCATACCAGAGCCCTGGTTGTGCATCCTGAAGAGCGAATGACTGATTATAGGCATCCAGTGCTTCTGCAGTCTTTCCGGCTTTGCGGAGGAATGTGGCATATGATGCATAGGCTCCGGCATCATCAGGAGTGAGGGCAAGAGTCTGGTTCATGGTGCGTATTGCATCATCTGTCTTTCCAAGAGAGAAAAGAACGTCTGCAAGTTTTTTCAGGATAGGCGCTGACTCATTTCCGGAAAGTGCCTGTGTGTAGGTGGACTCGGCCTCAGTAAGTCTTCCAAGACCTGACAGGACATCCCCATAGGTAGTGAGCGTATCAGAATCAGGGGTTGCCAGTTTTGTGAGATCCGCATAGGCGTCAGCGGCATATTTCATCTCACCGATTGCAGCAAGTCCTTCTGCCTGTTTTTTCAATGACTCCGGACTTAATCCTTCAGATGAACGGGTCACTTTGGAATTCGAAGGTCTGCCGCCAGTCAGACTATCTCTGATGCTGGATGACCAGGGAATAACATACACATAATCATAGGTATAGGAGGCATTTGCTCCGGGGAGTTCACAGGAGCAGGTCGGATAATACGTGCCCAGCGAGTAATAGGTGTGATCTACCGTGATGGCAGTTGATGTGTTTTCATCTCCAAATGACCATTTGACAGAGTCGCACTCCTCTCCGCCTGGAAAGGTGAAATAGACTTTTAACGGATTTTTCCCCTCAGTCGGTGCATATGTCGGGGAAGCACTCCCCCCTGCAACCAGAATAGATATCAGAAAGAGAGTCAGAATGAAAGAAAATTTGCTAATTGATTGAACTGAGCCTCGCATTACGAGAACACCTTCGTACCCGTTGGTGTCATACATTATAGGGTTTGTCACTTCTTCAACGAGGTTTTATTCATACACTAACAAAATACATACCCTATGTTTAGCACAGTGAGGTGGGCTACATTTGCTTTAGCAGTCCTTCTCCTGATAATTTCCCCATATCTTCCTTCCGGAGTTCCAGGGCTTTTGGTTGTCATTGCAGCCTTTTCAATATGGTTTAAGACCAGAGAGCAGTGGCTCCCACTTTCCCTTGGAGTTATCGGATTACTGGGGCTTATTGGAATTCTTCCGATTTTCGTACTGTGTGCATCAATTCTCATCGTTGCAACAAAAGAACTGGTGTTCTCTCTAACCGGGGGCAGGGCAATTGAATATGCCTTGTCTCTCATCGGCGGCCTTCTCATCATGACCTTTGTGATGAATTATCTGGGCGTTCAGTCCTGGCTCTCTGCGGTCGTCGGAGCAACGGTCTGTGTCCTCCTGCACTCCATCCTGGGAACACAAAAGAATTCAAACGCCATTGAACTAATTGCCGTTGCGATGGCGATGCTGCTGATTGAAGACCTTGAATTCGAAGCTGCCTTCCCCCTGGTTGGAACAGCCGTTGTAATCGCATTCGGATTTAGTTATTTTGCATACCGACTGAAAACAGCAGATATTCCCGGTCTTTTTTCTGCTGCTCTGGTCGGAGTAATCCTCATTGTTTTTGCCGGCATCTTCTGGTTTCTGATAATGCTTGCCTTTTTTATCCTTGGCGCAATGGCTACCCGATACCAGATGGACTATAAAAAAACCCTTCATGTTGAAGAAGAGAAAGGAGGAGTGCGAGGATATATTAACGTCTTCGCAAATGGTCTGGTTTCAGTCTTTGCAGCAATTGGCTATGGGGTGACCCAGCACCCGATCTTTATTGCAGTATATCTGGGGAGTGTGGCAACCGCTGCAGCAGATACCGTCGCAGGAGAGATAGGAGTATGCTCAGGAAAACCGGTCCTTATTACAACCTTCAAACCGGTTCCGGAAGGAACAAACGGAGGAGTATCATTCGTGGGAGAACTTGCCGGGCTTTTTGGAGCAGTTTTTGTTTCTACAAGCGCTGTACTTTTAGGAGTTGCTGATTTCTCCATTTTTATTGCTGCAGTTCTTGGTGGCTTTGTCGGGACCAATCTTGACAGCCTTATCGGAGAATTATACGAAAATAAAAAGATGTGGGGAAATGCGGGAACAAATTTCCTTGCAACCCTGGGAGGAGGGATAGTAACCGCTTTTATCTGGGGAATTATTACTTTTTTCTCGGGTTAATACTTATACCATCGTCCCTTTTCATCATATTCACCAGACACTGCCGCTGTAACCGGCGTATCCTGTGATATCTCATGATAACACTGATACTTAAAAACCAGAAGGAATGGTGTCAGAATAAAGGTAATGAGTCCAAAGAGGATGGCGGTGGCAAGAATTCCTTCAGGCCCGATAAGACCTTGCCAGTCGGCAAAGGTGTACTGTGAGAATACCTCCTGCTGCGTTGTCAGATTCATATCAATGAACTGGGTAAAACGGTCAGCAAGAATAACTCCCCAGAGAAATGCACCAAAGAATGAAACTCCTATGATCGTAATGCCACTGAGAAGAAGATATCCGATGGCACCGAAAAAATTCCTGCCAACAAGTTCCATACTCTTTTTAAGCGTTTCAAAAATTTTGGTCTTTTCACAAACGGCAACATTGTCGATATAAAGTGAAAAAAGGAGCGCTGGAACAGTAATCCCAATCATAAGGCCGGTCAGGATGTAAGGATCGTCCCCAAATCCCATAATTGAAAAGGGTATGCTCAGAAGCATAGCCAGGATAATAACAAATCCTGCCTGGATAACACAGGGCAGGACGATAGGAAAGTAGGACCGGAGGGCTCTGTCAATGAGCGCTTTTTTGTCACTTGCACCGGTGTGCAGGATGAGATTTACCATACCAACGAAGAAAGGAAACACAATTACCGATAACATGGCAATTTTTCCTGCGATAAACATCCCGCCGGTAAACTCCAGCCATATGACGAGAGACATGGCAACCCCGGCAAAAAGTCCGGAAACCCAGAGAAGAGGAGTACGGACAAGCCATGAAATTGTTTCTTTGTATGCTTTTGTTATCATTGTCACCGGTTCCTGGGCATTGCTACTATCTCTCTGACCTGCAGGTCAAAAAACCGCTGGGTGTGTGACGGTCTGATCACGCAGACGGTATCAACTCCGCTTGCAGTCCCCCCAAGTACGATGACTTCATCGGTAGCACCAATAGCGCCCTGGTCTGCTGCAATGAGGGTGCACTCTACTGCCACTTTCAGACCGACTGCAATCACCCGCCTGAGAGCTTCGCCAACCGCTTCGCTCCGGGAACCGCCACTCACTTTAGGAGAGGATGTAAATGTGCGCTCAAGGCCGGAAAAGACATGGGTACCGGTAATTATCTGAACTCCGGCCTCTCTCATCTGAGCTGCAATCTCTGTATCAAACTCCCAGACTCCAGGCGAGGAAAACCCGACAACATGAGTTACAACCAGGAGACGGAGGTCTTTTCCTTTTAATTCTTCATATGCTGCAAGAGCGGTCTTTCCGCTGGTACTGGGCACAATTATTGTAGAGATTCCAAGTTCCTGTGCACGTTCAACACCAATCCGGATCGCGTCCCGGGTGTTAGCCTCACCAGGTTTATCAAAGTAATACACTTTTTTGGTGCAGTATGCCATACATATCTGTTAGTTCGCACTGGGATTTGAGGACCATCTATGATCACTCTCGCACTTGCTGGAAAACCAAACTGTGGCAAATCGACGTTATATCGGGCAGCAACCATGGCTCCCGCCGAAATTGCCAACTATCCGTTCACGACAATCGATGCAAACCGGGGAGTGGCCTATGTAAGGGTTCCCTGCGCCTGCAGCGTTCTTGCGCACCGGTGTGGTGTTTGCGCAGATGGTATCAGGTATGTTGCCGTCCATCTGATTGATGTTGCAGGCCTGGTGCCTGAGGCACATACCGGAAAAGGTCTTGGAAATCAGTTTCTTGATAACCTAAGCCGGGCTGATGCCATCATCCAGGTCATTGACGCGAGCGGAAGTACAGATATTGAAGGAAATCCGGATAACCCCGCCGCCCATGATCCACTGGAAGAAATTCCAATGCTCAAGACAGAAATGGCAATGTGGCTGCATGGGATTATTGAAAAACACTGGGCCAGGATGCAACGTTCTGCACAGTCGCGGAACTTTTCAATTTATGAAGGTATTGCCGAAGTTCTGGCCGGCCTCTCTATCAGGGAAGAGGAAGTTCTGGAGGCGGAGCGGGAAGCCGGGATTGAGCTTCGGCTCGCTTCATCTGATGACCTCGTCGCGTTTTCAAAGATACTGATGCGGTATGCAAAACCGATGATTGTTGCAGGAAATAAAGCAGACATTGCATCTGCAGAACTTCTGAAGAAAGTAAAGGGCTCTGGGGCATTTCTGACTTCGGGAGCTGCAGAACTGGCCCTTCGGACTGCTGCATCGGCCCACATGATTGCGTATAATCCGGGTGATGCGACTTTTGTCATCCCTGATGAGGGAAAACTCAGCGATGCACAGAAGGCCGGCCTCATGAAGATAAAGGCATACATGGATGAACATGGCGGGACCGGGGTCCAGGACATCATCAATCAGGCAGCCTTGGAGCTGCTTGATATGATAGTAATCTACCCGGTTGAAGATGAGACTCATCTGACCGATGGACAGGGAAGAGTCCTTCCTGATGCATTCCTGATGAAGAAAGGGTCAACACCCCGTGACCTTGCATTCCAGGTTCATACCGATATCGGAAAGGGATTTTTGTATGCCATTGATGCAAAGACCAAGATGCGGATAAAAGAGAGTACAGTGCTCAAAGATGGCGACATTATAAAAATCGTCAGCGCTGCAAAATAAATCCACATCTTTTTATACTAATGAAATAATATAAAGGAATACATATGGGCGGCGAGGTGTATCAGGCCCAGGTTCTGAAGAACTTTTTTGACACGATTACGGGTACCGATAGGAATCTGACCCGCATATACATGTGCGTCATCAGCCTTGCCAAACTTCGCGGGGAAGACGTTGGACTCATAGGACAACTGGTTGAGCAACTCAAACAGAGTAAAGTTAAAAAAGAGCTCTCTATAGATGTCCTTGATTATATGTGTGCCATTGCATCTGAACTTGAAATCACCGCAGTAAAGACTGCTTTTGGCGTCCAGGACTTGTCAGAAATCACACAGGATTTCAATTCAATCAGTATTGACAGCCTGTAATATCCCTTTTTCATTTTATTTTGGGCATCCTGCGGTCTTAAATGTCCTCAGATCCTACATACTCGATATGAAGGTCTGTATCATGTGTGGAGGCGAAGGAACACGACTTCGGCCACTCACCTTTGAACGTCCAAAACCATGTATTCCAATCGTCAATAAACCCTCAATTGAGCATCTGGTATCACATCTTTCAAACCTTGGATTCCATGATATCATCATCACCGTCGGGTACAAGGGAGATGCAATTGAAAAATCACTTGGAGATGGGGCACTCTTTGGGGCTACTATCAGCTACGTGTATGAAGAAATAAAACTTGGAACTGCCGGAAGTGTGAAAAATGCAAAAGATCTCCTTGGTGAAAAACCGTTCCTTGTTGTAGGCGGAGATCATTTAACTGACATCAATCTCCTTGAGTTTTACCGGGAACATCTGAAACATATGCCGATAATTACTATCGGACTTATCAGTGTCGATGACCCCACCGAATACGGCATAGCAGATATTGATGTTGGAAACCGTATCAAGAGGTTTAAGGAAAAACCAGGGCCGGGGGAGATATTCTCTAACCTTGCCTCAACCGGTATGTATGTCTGTTCTCCTGAGATTTTTGACTATATTCCTGACGGAACGAAATTTGACTTTGCAAAAAACCTCTTCCCACTCCTCATGGAAAAGGGGATTATTCTGGACGGATGGCTTGCCCGGGGGAACTGGTCTGATGTAGGAAGTCCGGCATCACTTCGGCTTGCAGAAAAGTGGAAACTACAGGAGATGAGTTATGCAAGCATTTCTGGCGATATGGACATTAAAAATGCGAAAATTCAAGGCCCGGTGGATTTTGGAGGGTCAATATATGTCGGACACAACAGCAGGATCGTCGGCCCTGTTGCCATCGGAAGTGGGACGTCAATTGGAGATAATGTCCTTATCGGGCCTTATACCTCAATTGGAAAGAATTGTATCATCCGGAGTAATGTCCGTGTCCTCTCTTCAACCCTGCATAACCGGGTAGTAATCGGTCAGGGTACGTCAGTATCAGGGGCCATCATCGACAATGATGCCATGATAGGTGACTCCTGCAGTATTGAACACGGGTCAGTCATCGGCCCAAGGACGGTGATCCGGAGTCGGGTGACGGTTCACTCAAACACACGAATATGGCCGGATCTGGTAATTGCTGACAATACCACGGTAACCGAAGACATGCTCAACGGTACCTATGATACCCGGTGTGAGGGATCCTGAGGGTTAGGGAGAACCGTTACCGCTCCACCAAACCGGTGAGTTCCTGCGACAAGGGGGTGGCGGGCATAGTCCATGATCTGAATATCATCAACAGTCTTCAGGTTCATGGCCCGTGCAGTCCGCTCAAGGCCGAGTTCCATATTTTCCGCGATCTCGATGATATATGCTTCAAGAACTTTGATGCCAAGCCGCCGTGCTGCTATAGCCCGGTGATGTCCGTCTACCAGGATGAGACTGCCAGGCTTTTTTATGACGATAACCGGCTCTACAAGTCCTTTTTTTATCTCATATATCCGTCCTTCCAGTTCATCCATGTAAATGCGCGACTGGGTGGGGAGGAGGTTATGAACCTGGACCGGGCCTTTTGAGAGATGGGGTTTTATCTCATGCAGCCGCTCGAGGGTGTCCATCAGTTTGTAGACTTTTTCAGGCGAGACATGCTCTATCTGGGATCTCACGACATCGGTGTTTGAGATGATTCCGATTAATTCGTTCTTCTCATTTACGACCGGCAACTTCTGAATTCCTGACCTGATGATGACACGTGCCACGTCACTGATGGCCATTTCCGGGTCTGCAACAATCAGGTGATGACTCATTATCTCCCTGACCGAGGTTTCAGGATGCACAAACAGGAGATCTCTGGCGGCAATATATCCAACTACAACATTGCCATCAACTACCGGAAATCCGTCATGAGAGGTGATCCTGATCGCATGGATGACCTCTCGCGCGGTTCCCGTCAAAGAGACGGTATCCACATCGGTGGTCATGTAATCACGAACCCTCTTTTTTTCCATACGAATCTACTCACCTTTTGCAGGTATGAATCCATCGTTTCCGGGGACTGGCGGAAAAGGTGATACCGGGAAGACAATGACCAGTTGAATCCTTTATCTTCAGGCAGAGATCACTTAATAGGAATGAAAGGATTCCGCCACGAGCCTTCAGAAAAAAAAGAAGAAACAAACTGGACTAAAATTGGAATTGTCGCAGTTTGTGTTCTGATGGCTGTCTTTATGGTTGTATCAATGTTTGGTATGTCATGGCTGAACATCTTCACACAGGCAAAGCCAGGGAACACCGCACTCGTTGATTTTACGTTCCGTGACGCGCAGGACCGCCCAATTGTAACCAGTGTCCTTTCTGTCATCACCAAGGCAAATGATCCCAAGGTTATGACCTTTAAGGCGAATTCACTCCCGGTCAGAGTAAATGTCTCATCCGGTGAGGATCTGATCCCTATCCAGGTAGTAAACCCGCAAAATGAATACGGAGTTATGGAGTTTGGTCTCTTTGGCCCTGAGATTGATGTGATCAGTAACTCGATTATCGGGATGGGTGTTGGCGATACAAAAACCCTGCAATACCCATATGCCGGGCAGATGTCCAGACAGATGAGTATGGACCAGTTTGTCAACATATCAGGGGAGAGCTTTGTGAATGTCAAGAAGGGCGACCAGGTGCCGCTTGCCTTCGTTGACCAACCACAGATCCCCCTGGACAATGCAACACCGTCATCATATATCCGGACCGCTATGGTCACTGAAAGGGATGAAACGAATATCACGCTTAACTACGGATATCCGACTGTCGAGATTACACTGACAAAACTGACAACAGCATAAAAAACCGGTCAGAGCCGGTAGGCATATACCCTTTTTATGCGGTTTGCAACCTCATATTTCCCTTTTCTTCTTTGAATTATTCCGTTCCGAAGACAGATGTGATCAATTCTGGCACGGACACGATCGATTGTCACTATCTCATCGATAGTAAACCGATCATCACCTTCACAGGATACATACGCAGGCAGGGTCTTTTTCCCGTCATGTATGGATATCCTGACAACGACCTCATCAATTGCACGGGACCAGATAGTGTCAATCTTTTCAGCGACGGCCTTGCGAACCCGCTTATCCCCGACTTCCAGAGACATGATCTCGACACCAGCGCCTTCACCATCATCTTTTTCTGCAACGATGTAATCGCCGACTTCAACAACTTCTCCTTCCATGAGTTCGGCTTTTCCAACAAAGGA
>Ga0265295_1007030_pt1 | contig 13203 bp, 7 predicted proteins | sample Munlansysbiofilm_FD_192503 | JGI IMG/M metagenome (GOLD analysis project Ga0265295, IMG submission 192503) | Leachate microbial communities from a municipal landfill in Southern Ontario, Canada - Methane capture system biofilm | ecosystem: Engineered > Solid waste > Landfill > Unclassified ... | reverse complement strand
ATTGCTTTTTTTGCAATAAAACTAAAAACAAACGAAAGCAAAACTTTAAAAGAGTTTAGGGCTCTATAGAAAGTAAGATTTTTAAAATATAACCACCAGAGCGAGCTATTCATGTTTATGACCCTCTTCTTTTAGAGAAGCTGTAAGACGTTTTACGATACGATTATTAATAAAAAACTCACTTGCTACAATCCGAATAAAAGTATAAGTAGGAATGGCTATCATCATGCCAATAATTCCGGCAACACTGCCTCCGATAACAATCACAATAAAAATTTCGAGAGGATGTGCTTTTACGCTATTAGAATAGATAAAGGGCTGAAAAACAAAATTATCCAACATATTAACGGCTAAAAAAGTTCCTATTATTTTGAACAAAAGCGGCACTAATTCAAAATGAACATCTAATGGCAAACCGGAAGTAACTCCCAATAAAATACCAACGAGCATTCCTAATACAGGGCCCAAGTATGGAATTACATTGAGCAAGCCACCAATAAAACCAATCAAAAATGCGTTTTCCACCCCCAAAGCAAATAATATTAGAGCTTCTAATCCTCCTACTAGTATAACTTCAATAATCAAACCCACAAAATATCTTGACAATAAGTTTTTGGTTGAGGATAATATTCTTTGAGTTTCGAGATGATATTTTTCGGGAATAATTAAAAACAAAGCTTTGTATACAATTTGGTTATCACGAAGAAAAAAGAACGTAATAAACAGTACAGCAAAAACTCCAATAAACATAGAAACAATGAAGTCGAAGATATTGGAAATAAAAGAAGATATTTTAATGTTTACGAAAAACTGAGACACTTCGTGTAGCAACATACTTTTTAGATCCATTTCTTCAGAAACCAAACCATAGTCCTTCAATAAGAACTCAATATATATAATATATTCCCCCAAATCTTTTTCGAGGGTTGTCATACTAATGGTTGAAAGTGAGTTTAGCTGTTCAGTGACCAACGGAATAATGATGACAAACAAGAGAGAAAACCCCAAAACGATGGACAGCATTCCAATTATTACAGCTAGTAAATGCGGAAATTTAATTTTTCCAATCTGCAGACTATCCAGAAAAGAGACCAATGGTTGAGCCATCAGAGAGAGAACAGTAGCGATGAGAATGTAGGCAACAATATTGAAAAAATACCAGAAGCTAAACGCTAAAAGTAAAAACCCAATAGTACCGCCAATTAGTTTTTTATGCTTACTATTCATATTAATTTTGAGTTTAATTTATGTCTTTTATTATCTCTTATACTTTTTTTTAACATATTTTGTTCAAAAGATTTTTGCAAATCGATTCCTGTTTGATTTGCGATGGCACAAATTACCCACAAAACATCAGCCAACTCGTCTCCTAAATCTTTTTCGGATTCATTGTTTTTAAATGACTGTTCGCCGTATTTTCGGGACATAATTCGAGCCACTTCACCCACTTCTTCTGTAAGAATTGCCATGTTTGTCAATTCATTAAAATAGCGAACGCCGTGTGTTTTAATCCATTCGTCGACAGAGGCTTGCATTTGTGAAATTGTCATTATTCTTTATTTTTTGTATCTATAAAAATAGTCACCGGACCATCATTTATCAATTCTACTTTCATCATTGCACCAAAAATTCCGGTTGCAACTTTGGTCTTCACATATTTTTTAAAATTTGCCACAAAATCCTCGTACATTTTCTTTGCAAATTCTGGACTTGCAGCTCTAATATAGGATGGACGATTTCCTTTTTTTGTGGAGGCATGCAAGGTAAATTGGCTAATAATAAGCGTTTGTCCCTGCACATCTTGCAAAGACAAATTCATTACACCATTCGTATCGTCAAAAATTCTCAATTGGCTAATTTTCCGGCACAACCAATCGACATCATCCTGCGTATCCGAATCTTCAATACCAAGAAGGACAAGTAAACCTTTCGAAATTTCTCCACAAGTTTTATTTTCCACAGTCACTTTTGATTGACTTACTCTTTGAATTAATGCTCTCATATTATTCCAACTCCCATGCTTCGATGTCCATGTCATCACCTTTCAGAATTCCCAAGTAACTTTCGTATCTCGAAGACGAAATAACGCCTTGTTCAACAGCCTCTTTAACAGCACATTGAGGTTCATGAAGATGCGTACAATTATGAAATTTACATTGATTCATATAAGGTCGCATTTCCAAAAAGAAATGGGATAATTCATATTTTTCATAATTTATCAATCCAAACTCTTTAATACCAGGGGAATCGACCAAAAAAGTATCATCTCCAAAAGCGTGCATTTGAGCAAAAGTAGTCGTATGTCTTCCTTTGTTGTGGTAGTCGGAAATTTCTCCAACCCGAATATTAAAAGAGGGATTTATGGCATTTAGCAAGGCAGATTTACCTGTCCCTGAATGACCTGCAAAAAGCGATATATTTCCTTTTAATCTATCTTTTAAAAGCTCTATTCCAGTAAAATCTATGGCAGAAGTTTGATGGCAAAAATATCCTATTTTTTGATACATTTGAACTAATTTTTCCAGTTCAATTTTATCATTATCATCAAATAAATCAACTTTATTAAAAACCAATTCTACAGGAATTCGATAGGCTTCTGCAGCGGTTAAAAACCGATCGACGAATCCCAAAGATGTATGCGGTTGTTTCAGGGTAAAAACTACAAAAGCCTTATCGATGTTGGCTGCAATTATGTGAGTAAGTTTTGATAGGCGTGTTGATTTTCTTACAATGTAGTTTTTTCGATCTTCAATTTTTGTAATCCATCCAATTTCATTGTTCTCTTCCAGCAGAAACCTAACCCTGTCGCCCACAACGACGGGGTTTGTAGACTTTATACCTTGAATTCGAAATCTCCCTCGAAGCTTACATTTCACAATGCTTCCATCGGATTTAAGCACATCGTATAAACTTCCTGTTGACAAAATGACCAATCCTTTTTCGACCATAATTAAACATTTAATCGAGCAAAGTTACAATAAAATAAAACATATCATTTAGTGAATGAATTGTAAGGCACATTTTAGCACCTTTATTCATAAATTACTTTTATATAATCAGATTTATGGCGCGATTGCAACCATTTTTTAATTTTGGCTTTATTGTCATTGCTAATTTCACTTTTTAGAGCAAATAAAAACACCTTGACATCTTTGGGTTTTTTTAGCGTATCGTGAAATAAATAGGTATCTGAATAGATGCACGATGAAATTTCGGGGTAAAGAGCTTTGATTTCCGAAAAAGTTTGTTCTCCAAGCATGCGGCTTTTCTGAATACTATCAATTTTCTGATCTCTTTCAATTACAATTGATTGAAATTTCCGAAGTTCTGATTTCAAATTATCCATTTCGGAAAAATTATGTCCAAAAATATTATCGAAAGCCAAACCCTGTTGAAATTGGATGGATGATTTTTCCAAATTAAAATCGCTGGCTTTACTTAAAATCATTTCTTTTTGTTGTTCATCCATACTTGTCCCGCCATATACTAATCTAACTTGACGTTTTTTCACATCAACTTCGTGTTTAAGCAGGTAATTTCCTTCAACTATGCTTACATTGCTTATAAACATGGTTACATTTTCATTAAATTGCTCATCCTTAACTAGTTTATAACCAAAATAGACACTTGGAATAAAAATCAATGCAATGACAAAAGATATCCATCGGTTTATCTTTTTCTTTTGTTTTTCATCAACAATTGTTCTGATAGGAAATTTCAGAATTTGAGAAATCGCCACAGAAGAGATGGCAATAAAGACGGTATTTATCGTAAATAAATAGAAGGCACCAAAGAAAAAATAAAACTGACCTGTTGCCAGACCGTATCCAGCTGTACACAGAGGCGGCATAAGAGCCGTAGCAATAGCCACACCGGGAATTACGTTTCCTTTTTGTTTGCTTGTAATGGCAACAATTCCAGCCAAGCCGCCAAACAAGGCTATCAGCACATCATAAATGGTTGGACTGGTTCGAGCCAGTAATTCGGAATGCGCTGTAGAGATGGGAGATAAGGCGAAATAGGTCATGGACGCAACCAAACTAGTGCCTACGGCAAAAGCAAAGTTTTTTAATGATTTTCGAAAAAGCGGAAAGTTATACGTTGCAATGCTGTATCCCATCCCATTGATAGGTCCCATTAATGGGGAAATCAACATGGCTCCAATAATTACTGCAGTTGAATTCATGTTTAAACCAACAGAAGCCACAATAATTGCAAATATTAAAATCCAAAGATTGGTACCTTTAAATATTATATCCTTAGAAATGGTCTCATGAATTCTGTCATAATCATCTTTTTCATTTTCTAAGCTAAAATATTCAATGATTTTTCTAATCAATAATACTTGTTTCATTAACTCTAGTGTTTAGGTAAAACTTACTACATAAAATCAATAAGCAAATTTAGATTATTATTTGGAATAAAGAGACGCGCATCTAACAAAAATTATTTTATGATTTATAATCATCATAATATCATGCAATAAGCAGAGATTAGGTATCACTATTTGTCCGATATATTTTGATTATTTCAATCATCATTGTCCGATAAAATAAGAAAGTAATGTTTTGGCGTAAATTGCTTCTATCAATTTTTTCCTCAATCCTAAAGGATGAATTGATTTTCAGCAATTTACACCCTTTATGGAGGTGAAATAAATTGCGGAAAAGCAATAGTTTTTAACAGTCATAATCAAGCTTGTACTTTTTGGGATAATACATATTAGCTTATTATACTGAGTTTTACACAAGATAATCAGATTTTTATCGGACAACAGTGTTTTTCAATCACTATTGTCCGATAAAATAAGAAAGTAATGTTTTGGCGTAAATTGCTTCTATCAATTTTTTCCTCAATCCTAAAGGATGAATTGATTTTCAGCAATTTACACCCTTTATGGAGGTGAAATAAATTGCGGAAAATCAATATTATTTTAAAAAAACCAAAACCAAGCCTCTCTTTTTTATTTTATACATATTCGCTTCTTATGCAGTGTTTTACATAAGATAATCAGATTTTTATCGGACAACAGTGTTTTTCAATATAAGATGCTGAATAATGTTATTGAAATATTAAGATGCTTTGCATAAGAAATAAAAGCATTAGTTTTGCAAAAAAACAATACTTAATGCCTGCAAATAGACGTACTTTTTCGTTTTTCTTTCTGGTTTTCTTCATATTCTATTATTTAGGCACTGTTCTTTTTATTCACACCCATACCATTGATGGCAAAGCAGTTACGCACTCCCATCCATATCAAAGCGATGCCCAAGGGAATCCTCTTCATACCCATAGCACTGCTGAATTTACACTAATACGGATATTAAGCCAATTTCTCACATTATCTTTTTTTGCTTTTTGGGGCCTTAAAAAGATTTTTGTTTACTTGAAAAATAAATTATATTCCAATACAGATGCTAATACCTTGAGTATTTATCCGCATCTAATTTATTCTTTGAGAGCCCCTCCTTTGTTTTTTTCATAATACAAAAGCTTAGACTTAGTTCAAACATTTTATTATTTAAAAAACATCATTGTCCGATAAAATAAGAAAGTATTGTTTTGGCGTAAATTGCTTCTATCAATTTTTTCCTCAATCCTACATTTCGACTCCGCTCAATGTCCAGTATGGATTGATTTTCAGTAATTTACACTCTTTATGGAGGAGAAATAGATTTCGGAAAAGCAATAGTTTTTAACAGTCATAATCAAGCTTGTACTTTTTGGGATAATACATATTCTCTTATCACACTGAGTTTTACACAAGATAATACGATTTATATCGGACAACAGTGATTAAAAAAACATTTTTTATGAAACATAAAATTTCATTTATCATACTATTATTTATTCCATTTTTGGTATTTTCTCAGACTAAAAAAACGGATGCTAATATTTTTGGCCATGTTATTAACAAAAGCGACGGCAAGCATGTGCCTTATTTTACAATTTCCATAAAAGGAACCACTATCGGAACTACGACCGATGCTACGGGTCACTATTTCTTAAAAAACTTACCCGTTGGAGAACATATTATTGTTGCATCTGGCATGGGTTACGAAACACATGAGAAAAAGATCCTAATTGAAGCCAACAAAAGCATTGAATTAGATTTTAGTGTTGAAGAGAGCAACTTGCTCCTTGAAGGTGTAGTTGTTACGGCTTCCCGAAATGAATCAAATCGGCGTGAAGCGGCTTCCATCGTCAATATTATCAGTCCCAAAACATTAGAAAACACCAATTCTGTTTGCGTTTCTCAAGGCCTCAATTTTCAACCAGGATTAAGAGTAGAAACCAATTGTCAAAACTGTGGTTTTCAGCAAGTTCGAATCAATGGATTGGAAGGACAATACACTCAAGTACTCATTGACAGTCGCCCTATTTTCAGTGCATTGGCGAGTGTTTACGGCATTGAACAAATACCGGCCAATATGGTAGAACAAATTGAGATTGTCCGTGGTGGCGGTTCTGCCGTTTTTGGCTCCAGTGCTATTGCTGGAACGGTAAATATTATCACCAAGGAACCCCAAAAGAACACCGCATCACTTTCAAACACGACGAATTTGATTGGGGGAAAGAGTTTTGACGTAAATACCTTTTTAAATGCCTCCATTGTTTCGGACAATCATAAATCGGGAATTACTATTTTTGGCACATCCCGTCAACGTTCACCTTATGATCACAATGACGATGGTTTTTCGGAAATGGCAAAAATCGAATCACAAACGGTCGGGTTTAGAGCGTATTATAATATCACAAACTATTCACGTTTAAGCTTTGAATACTTTAATATTGGCGAGTTTCGTAGAGGAGGCAACAAGCTCCATCTTCCAGCCCATGAAGCAGATATTGCAGAACAAGTGGATCACAACATCAATACAGCGGGATTAAAATACAGCATCTATTCTAAAGACAATGCACACAGATTTGTGGCTTATACATCCTTTCAAGATGTAGACAGAAAAAGCTATTATGGAGCAGGCAAAGACTTGAATGCATATGGAAAAACAGAAGATTTTAGTTTTTCAAGTGGATTGCAATACACATGGAATATTGAAAAACTGCTATTTATGCCTTCTGAATTTACCAGTGGCGTTGAGTATTCGCAAAACGATTTGAAAGATTTAATGTGTGGCTACAATCGAAAAATTGAGCAAAATATTAATATTTATAGTTCTTATTTGCAAAACGAATGGAAAGATGACAAATATGGTTTGCTTTTGGGAGTAAGGGCTGACCAACACAGTCTTTTGAAAGATCCAATATTAAGTCCGCGTGTTAATTTACGTTATTCACCAGCGAAAGATTATATTTTTAGAGCAACCTATGCACAGGGATCTAGAGCTCCCCAAGCATTTGACGAGGATTTACACGTTGCTGCTGTAGGAGGAAGAGTAGCTCTAATCCGTATCAGCCCCAATTTAAGGACAGAAAAATCACACAGTTATACTTTATCAGCAGATTTATACAAAAGCTTCAAATCAGTAACTACAAATTTACTAATAGAAGGCTTTTATACTCAGCTTAATCATGTTTTTGTATTGGAGAAAATGGGATACGATAGTCATAACAACATCATTCTTGAAAGAAGAAACGGAGAGGGAGCCATTGTAAAAGGAATCAACTTTGAAGGCAAAGTTCTTCCTTCGAGATATGTTGATTTCCAAGCAGGATTCACCATTCAAACCAGCGAACATTCTGAAGGTGAACTATGGAGCGACAATCCAAGTTTGAAACCACAACGAAAAATGTTCAGAACACCAGATCGATATGGTTACCTAACAGCCAATTGGAATCCAAAAGAGTATCTTACTGTTTCTCTATCAGGAACCTATACTGGTCCGATGTTAGTTCAACATTACGCAGGATTTATTGCAGAAGACATTGAAAAAATGACGTCTGAATTTTTTGATATAAATTTTAGAGTTAGCTACGTTATCAAGGTAAACGGACATTTCAAAATGCACCTTAACGGTGGTGTTCAGAACATCTTAAACAGCTATCAAAGTGATTTTGATTATGGCGACCTAAGAGATTCTGGATATATTTATGGACCTTCTTTACCCAGGACCTATTTTGCTGGAATTAAATTTGAATTATAAAACCAAGATTACTTTTTCGGTTTTTGTATTATAAAACAGGTTTTCAGTTTTATAATCACTATTGTCCGATAAAATAAGAAAGTAATGTTTTGGCGTAAATTGCTTCTATCAATTTTTCCCTCAATCCTAAAGGATGAATTGATTTTCAGCAATTTACACCCTTTATGGAGGTGAAATAAATTGCGGAAAAGCAATATTATTTTAAAAAAACCAAAACCAAGCCTCTCTTTTTTATTTTATACATATTTGCTTCTTATGCAGAGTTTTATAATACAAAAACCATTAATAAGCAGAATATCTTCAAATAACACCTTCCCTACATTTAACTTTAAGCCATGTAATTTCATTATCTTAGAAAAAACCTTTTCTATAACAATTAACACTGATTGTTAACAATTATATACAAATTAGACACAAGCTCAAAAACAACTTGCATTTTACTGGTAATCAAGAAACTACAAGAACAACACAAATTATTCCAACAACAAAATTTTATTTTACTTAAAGATTATAGAGGTAAAAACAGATAGAAATAAATATTTTTATTATTATTGTATTTCATTTCTGAATATTGAATTGAATAAATATTTATAATCATGAGAAAAACTCAATTAATTCTGGTAATGTGTAGTTTTCTATTTTCATTATCCAATCTTTTTGGACAGATTAGTATTCCTGTCAGTCAACAAAATACCGGTATAAAAACTTTTGAAAAAACAGTGAACGGGTATCGTTTCAAATCAGATATTAAGGATATTTTCCTGACACCTGCCGCTACAAATAAGGGTTTATTTCATGACATAAGCGTTGAAAATTATTCGCGTTCATACGATATTGGAAAACCACAGTTGCCTAATATTCGAAAAACCATTCAGTTGCCTATTGATGGTCAGGCTAATGTAATTATCAACTCTTTTGATGTCGTTGAAATTTCACTCAGCGATTATGGAATTACACAAAAAATCATGCCTTCGCAACCTTCTTATAGCAAAAGTTCAAATCCAGGAGATATTGTATTTCAGTATAATCAAACATATTATAATAAAAACGAATACAACAATACTCCCATTGCAGAAATTGAAGAGATTGGAATATCCCGAGGTGTAAGACTCGCCAATTTGGTTATTAACCCAATTCAGTACAATCCTGTAAGCAATACTTTGAAAATTTACACCAATATTGATGTAAAAATTCAATTTTCCGAACATGATATTTATGCTACTAAAGCGATTCAAGAGAAATTTTATTCTCCAGCTTTTGAAAACCGATTGAGCACTGTTGAAATGCTTCCTTTGGGAATCAACAAAGAGGCTTTATCGAAATATCCCATCAAATATGTTATTGTATCACATCCCAGTTTTGAAAGTGCGCTACAACCACTTGTTGAGTGGAAAACAAAAAAAGGATTCTACGTAATCGAAGCTTACACCAACAACCCGGCTGTAGGAACTACCACTTCAAGCATTAAAAATTATTTACAAAACTTATATTTGTCGGGCACACCGAGTGATCCTGCACCTACATATGTATTATTTGTAGGTGATATTGCTCAAGTACCATCATATTCTGGCACAACAGGTTCGCATGTTTCTGATTTATATTACGTAACTTTTGACGGAGCAAATGACTATATTCCGGATATGTATTCCGGACGTTTTTCGGCAACTAATTTAGCTCAACTTCAACCACAAATTGACAAAACACTTCAATACGAAAAATACTTAATGCCCGATCCATCTTATCTGGACACTGTTGTTTTGGTTGCTGGCGTTGATGCAACTTGGTCAACAACACATGCGAATGGTCAAATTAATTATATGGCAAATTATTATTTTAATGCCGGCAATGGTTTTGCTCACGTGTATAAATACTTATATCCACAAACCAGTAATTCAAGCACGGCTGCTGAAATTAGAACCAATATTGGCAAAGGAGTTGGCATTGGAGATTACACAGCTCATTGTAATTCAGACGGATGGGCTGACCCTCAGTTTATCAAATCCCATATTCCTGCCATGAAAAACAAAGATAAATATGGTTTATTAATCGGAAACTGCTGTTTGTCTAACAAGTTTAATGACTCAGAATGTTTTGGGGAGGCTTTGCTTAGAGCCGTTGATAAAGGAGCAGTTGGCTATTTGGGAGGTTCAAATAATACCTATTGGGATGAAGATTATTATTGGTCTGTTGGAGTTCGATCAAATATTACGGCCAATCCCACTTTCGATCCTAATAATTTGGGAGCCTTCGATCGTTGGTTTCATACGGAATCGATTCCCGAAACAGAATGGTACATTGCAAATGGACAACTCGCTTATGCCGGAAACCTTGCAGTAGAAGCCTCCAATTCACCTCGTAAAAAATATTATTGGGAAATTTATCATTTAATGGGAGATCCATCGGTAATGACCTATCAATCTGTTCCTTCTGTTTTGGGTGTAGATTACATGAACACACAAAGTGTTGGAGTTAATTCGCTTACAGTAACGACTGAACCCGGAGCTTATGTTGCCATTTCATTAAACGGAACTTTATTAAATGCAAAACTAGTCGACCAGAGTGGAATTGCCGAAATGACATTTGCAGCTATAAATGCTCCCGATACGGCTGACATTGTGATTACAAAACAGAATCGTCAACCATTTTTCGGAGAAGTTTATATTCTAAGCCCTTCTGTACCCAATGATGCGGCATTAAGCCAAGTTATTAATCCACAGGACGCTTATAATTGTGCAAATATTCAAATTATTCCTGAAGTAAGCATCAAAAACATGGGAATCAATAACTTGACTTCCGTAACTGTTTATTATCAATGGAACAATGAAACTCCCATTTCCATTCCATGGACTGGAGATTTAGAGTCTCTTGGAAACATTGAAATCCAATTTCCTGCCATTACTTTAGCAGCTGGAAATCATACTTTCAAAACATGGACCTCAATGCCAAACAATGTAATAGATGAAAATCATGCAAACGACACTATCATTAAACAAATTCAGGTTCAAGATTTAAGTATTATTGCTAATTTTGAAGCAAGTAATACATATTCTTGTCTTCCTCCATTAGAAGTACAATTCCAAAATTTGAGCGAAAATGCCACTTCCTTTATTTGGAATTTTGGTGATGGAAATATTTCAACCGATGAAAATCCAAGCCATATATATATAAATAATGGAAGCTATGAAGTTAGTTTGATTGCGGCTGATGGCGTTTGTGGTCAAGAAGAAATAATTAAAGCTTCTTACATTCAAGTAGGTTTAGAGAATCCTATTATTGAAGGCATAGATTTGTGCAATCCAGAATCTGTAGAATTGACAGCCACTGGAAACGGCATTATCAGATGGTTTGATGCCATTGATTCAGAAATTGAAATTTTCACAGGAAATACTTTCACCACGCCCTTGTTAACAGAAACCACAACATATTATGTACAATCTCATATAGAAAACGAAGTTGATACCGTTGGAGATTCGAGAAAGAATTCAGGTGGAGCAAACTTTTCAAACTATCCACTTCATGGTTTATACATTAGTAGTTTGAGCGAAGGGAAAATTAAATCTGCCGTTTTCAACTCAAATGCAAATAAAACTAGAGTTTTTAGTTTGGTTAATATGGAAGGTGAAACTATTGAACAAGTGAGTGTTTTGATTCCTATGGGAATAAGTCGAGTAGAATTAAACATGAACATTCCCATTGGGAACTTCAAGCTAATAGGTCCCGCCTATGCAGACTTGTATCGTAATTCAAGCAATTGTTCTTATCCGTATGTTATAGATGGATTGTTTTCAATTGACAGTTCAACAGCTTCTGGTACAAGTGCTTTAAGTTACTATTATTACTTTTATGATATTATCTTCCAAGAAAACGATTGTACCAGTGAAAAAGTTCCTGTAAGCGTTAGTATCAATGAAATTACCCCTGCAAGTGCTGTTGAAATTTCAGGTTCAACAACACCTTGTTTAGGCAGTTTGCAAACGTATTCGACTCCTTCCATTGCCAATGCTAGCTCATATCAATGGACACTTCCTGAAGGCATGACTTTAGTTGGAAATGCCACTCAAAGCACCATTCAAGTATTGGTAGCAAACGAGATTACAAATGGAATTATTCAAGTTCGAGGAATGAATGGTTGTGGCACAGGAGATTCTGCCACAATTATTATCAACTCATTGCCAATTCCTTCAGCAGCTGGAATTATAGCTGGTCCAGAAACGGTTTGTAAAGAAACGAACAATGTTACATATTCGATTCTTAACGTTGCAAACGCAAATGAATATATCTGGAATTTACCTGATGGATTTACAGTTGTTGGCTCCGACAATGGAAATATCATTACTGTAAACATTGGAGCAACAGCCATGAGTGATACTTTGAAAGTAACTCCCATCAATAGTTGTGGAGCAGGACCAAGTCAGAAGATATTTATTAATGTCTCATCCGTTCCACAACTAACTTCATTTTCAGCAGAAACAACAAGTATTTGTCCTGGTGAGTCAGGTGTCGAATTCAGCATCGATGGAACATGGTCTGATGCTACTTTTCAATGGACTTTACCAGCTAATGCAACAGGAGCTAGCACCAGCAACAGCATCTTAATTGATTTTGACACTGATTTTACCGGAGGAGCTATCGGCGTTTCTGCAATCAATACTTGCGGCACGAGCAATGTTTTAGGATCTGTATTAAACATATACGAAGAGGTTGGTTCAGCAGGAGTTATTACAGGTGAAACGGAAGTTTGCCAAGGCACCGCCAATATTACCTATACAATTCCAGAAATCCCTAACGCAAACGAATATGTTTGGACCTTGCCATTAGGCGTTGAGGGCGTTAGTACGAGCAATAGCATCACGGTTGAATACACTTTAGCAGCAGCTCCTGGAAATATTACTGTTTATGGGAAAAACAATTGCTACCAAGGTGAAACATCAATACTTGCAGTAGAAGTAATTGATTTACCATATGTTCCATGTACCTTGACAGGACTTTTAGAAGTTTGTCAAAACGAAACCAATGTGCAATATAGCATAGATCCAATTCCAAATGCAACTTCCTACGAATGGACATTTCCCACTGGAGCAGTTGGATCAAGTAACAGTAA
>Ga0265295_1007029_pt1 | contig 13205 bp, 10 predicted proteins | sample Munlansysbiofilm_FD_192503 | JGI IMG/M metagenome (GOLD analysis project Ga0265295, IMG submission 192503) | Leachate microbial communities from a municipal landfill in Southern Ontario, Canada - Methane capture system biofilm | ecosystem: Engineered > Solid waste > Landfill > Unclassified ... | reverse complement strand
TGCCCCTCTAGATAGAAAGGCGTCACCGAAACGGTAATGGATCGGGTCGTCTCTGAATACATGGACCTGAAACCTGACGCCGGCCGGGCGATAGGAACCGCCCGGTCCACCGGTATCATAGGAATCAGCCTCCTGCTTTGTCCAGAACGACCGGCCGTCAATCGATCAGGGTAACTTCGACCCGGCGGTTCTGAGGCTCGCGCACACCATCGGCCGTGACCACATGGGGCGAGGTTTTACCCAACCCTTCGACCAGAATGCGGTCCGCCGGCACGCCGGCAGCGATCAGAGCGCGCTTGACCGCCTCGGCCCGACGCAAGGACAGCTTGACGTTATAGCTATCCGAACCCGAAAGATCCGTATAGCCCGTCACCCGGATCTTGGGATAGCCGGCAAGCCGGACTTCCTTCGCGATGGCGGTGGCGGTCTTGACCGCATCCGCCCCCAGCTTGGTGTCGTTGAAATCGAAGAAAAGCGAGTAGCGCCAATCCGTGCTCTGGGCCGAAGCCGCCGAAGCCGCCGGAGCAGCGGGTTTCGCCTGGGTTTCGATCGCGTCCATGGCGGCTTGGAAATCGCTGCGGCAGGCGGCGATATCATCGAGCTGCCAGCCTTCATCTTCCTGCTCGACCCAGCAATCGAACTTGACCTGGGCGGTGGCGGTCAGGGACGGCAGGCGCTGGGGCGCATCCGTTTCCAACATCCGGGCCAGGCGGAGGCGCGCCGCGATCAGCGCCTCACGCTCCGCCGGATCGCCCTGAGACCAGTCCGACAGCGCTTCGGGCGGAACGACCTTTCCATGAGCGGCGTCGAGGCCCTTCTTGGCGAAATATTGCGAATCGATCCAATCATATTGCTCGCGCTCGGAATCCGCGAAGGCAAGATATTCCCGGCTCAACGCCTGGGTAAAAGCGGAGCCGCCCGGCGTGGTCACTTTCAACTCGTCAAGATAGCCGGTCGATCCCGGAAACGAGGCGCATCCACCAACGCCAACGGAAAGCGCCACCAAGGCGGCCATGGTTGAAAACTTCATCTGCTGTTGTCTCCCTGGTGTCTGTCCAGGTCCCGGCCCGCAAGCGACATGACCGACAAAATGGACCTTCCCGCCAGAATCGAATAACCCGTCTTGCGGCCGAGTTCAAGCGCCCTGCATGCGGTTGGAACGTCTGTTCGTCTCCGATACCTTTGCAAGCATCGGGCGGAGCAGGCCAATTCGTCAAGATCGTTCACGCTTCGGACGACCGGTCCGGGCCAACAGGCAGACGGGAAAAATACCGATGGCGACGATGAGCAGCGCGGCCAGAGAGGCCTCTTCATAGGTGCCGCGCGCCGCCTCTCCGTAAAGATGAGTGGCCAGGGTCTCGACATTGAGCGGGCGCAGCAACAGGGTCGCCGGCAATTCCTTGGCGCAATCGACGAATGTCAGCAATCCCGCCGCCACCAGGGCGGAACGCAATAATGGCAGATGAACGCGTCTAAGCGCACCGCCGGCGCTTTCGCCCAGACTGCGTGCGGCATAATCGATCGAAAGCGGAACACGGCTGAATCCCGCTTCGACACCGCCGACCGCGATGGCGAGGAACCGGACCGCATAGGCGTAAATCAGCGCCGCGGACGAGCCCATCAGAACAAGACCGGTGGAAATACCAAACAACCGTCCCGCGCCTTCGTCCAGAATATGATCGACGAGACCGAGGGGCCCCAACAGGCCAATCGCCAGCACCGTACCCGGAATGGCGTAGCCCAGCGCGGCGATCCGCGCCGCCGCCCGGTCGCCGGGATGGCCGCCGATCCGCACCGTGTAGGCCAACAAAATCCCGCAAGCCAGAATCACCATTGTCGCCGCCGCCGACAGCGTCAGCGTGTTGACCGCTTCGGCCATAAGGGTGTCGGACAAACCGGCGAAACGGTAGCGCCGAACCGCTTCGATGACGAGATAGGATGCCGGCACGATGAAACCGATCAGGATCGGCAGAAGACAAGCGGCCAAGGCCAAGCCCGCCCTAGCCCCGCGCAAGCGTTCGGGCCTCATGATCGAAGCACGCTGGGCCCCGGCGGCGTAGCGCCGATGACGGCGCGCCCAACGTTCAAACAACAGCAGGCCGACGACCAGGGCCAGCATGGCGAGCGCGATCTGCGCCGCGCCCGCCAGGTCCGAGCGGCTGACCCAACTGGTGTAGATCGAGACCGTCAGCGTCCTGACCCCCAAAAATTCCGACGCGCCGATATCGTTCAGCGTTTCCATTACAGCGAGACTGACGCCAACGGCGATGGCGGGCCGGGCGAGCGGCAGCGCCACGCGGCGGAAAATCGCCGAACCGGGCGTGCCCAGTGTGCGCGCCGCCTCGACCAGTGTCGCGGCCTGGGTCAGGAACATCGCCCGCACGGTCAGATAGACATAAGGGTAAAGAACGAATCCCATGACAAGGATCGCCCCGCCCATCGAGCGGACGTCCGGCAGACGGAAAGCGCGAGGGCCGTCATAGCCCAAAACGGCGCGGATCGCGTCCTGAACCGCGCCTACGGGATGGAGGATGTCGAGATAGGCATAGGCGACGATATAGGTCGGCACGGCAAGAGGCAGCAGCAACGCCCATTCCATCCAGGACCGGCCCGGAAAATCATACGCGGTGACCAACCAGGCGGCGCCCGCACCAATCACCGAAACGAGGATCCCGACGCCCGCGACCAGCAACAGCGTGTCACGCAGCGCCATGGGCAGCACATAGGCCAGCATATGCGGCCACAATCCCTCCCCCCCCTGAAACGCGGACAGAATCAGCGACAGAACCGGTGCCAGAACCAGGAATGCGATCAAAAAGGACGCAACGCTCCAGCCGGTAATCGCTCCCCATCCCCGGCTTCGGCGCGAAACCGGGGCAGACGGCTTGTCCTGCCCCGGCTTGCCTTGAGTAGCGGATCCGCTCAGTTGTCGAATCCGACCTTCTCCGCCAGACGGCTGGCCGTCTTGCGGAAGGCGGCCAGTTCGACCAGCCCCAACGAATCGGGTTTCAGCACGCCATAATCCGCGATCAGCGGATCGACGGCGGCGGCAGGATTGACCGGATATTCAAAATTGGCCTGGGCATAAAGTTTCTGCGCTTGGTCGGAAACCAGATATTCCAGCAGCCGCACGGCCCCATTCGGGTTCGGCGCATGCCGGGCGACGGCTGCGCCGCTGACATTGACATGGGTGCCGCCCGACTGGAAGGTCGGCAGGATCATCCGCATGGCGCCGGCCCATTTTTCCTGTTCGGGTCCGCCCCGGCCGCTCTTCATCAGCCCGACATAATAGGAATTGGCGACGCCGATATCACACAGCCCGCCCATGATGTCGCGCGCGACATCCCGGTCGCCGCCGCCGGCTTTGCGGGCCAGATTGTCTTTCAGCGCCCGCAGCCAGGTTTCCGCCGCCGCCTCGCCATGATGGGCGATATAGGCGGCGATAAGGGAGATGTTGTAGGGATGCTGGGCGGAACGGATGCAGATACGCCCTTTCCAGACCGGATCGGCGAGATCCTCATAGGTGATGGATTCCAACGCCAGATCCTTCGCCACGTAGAGCGCGCGGGCGCGCAAGGACAGGGCGAACCAATTGCCGGACGGGTCGCGCAGATTGGCGGGAATGACCGTTTCCAAGGTCTGGGAGCGCACGGGCGCGGTCAAGCCGGCATCGACCAGATCGACGAGATTGCCGATATCGACGGTCATCAACAGATCGGCCGGCGAACGCGACCCTTCCGCTGCAACCCGTTCAAGCAGCCCGTTTTTCAGAAAAACGGTATTGACCTTGACGCCGGAGGACGCGGTGAAGGCGTCGAGCAGGGGCTGGATCAGTCCGGGTTCGCGGGTCGTGTACAAGGTCACGTCCTCTTCGGCCGCCGCCGCAGCAGCCGGGCCGAACAGAACCGCCACCGCCACCGCCAGCAGCATCGTCCTCGGGGATGGGATCCTCATCGCCTCGTCACTCCTTTTCCAATCGTTTAAGACAGCATCGCGGAACATCGCGGCATCGAAGGACATCTCCTCATCAGAAGATCAACGCGCGGCCGTCATCGACGGCCAACTGCACAGAATCACCCGGCCCGACCGCCAGCGGGACGGAGGAACGAAGAATCACGGGCGTAGCGAGCGCCGGAACGGCGATGCCGATCTGTTCGACCTCGCCCAGGAAACGGCGTTCCGTCACCCGTCCGGGAATCCCGTTTTCGCCCTCCAACAGACGGATATGCTGGGGACGCAAGTAAAGGGTTGCCGGTCCATCGGGCCGATCCAGCGCCGCAAACCGTCCCAGCGGCGTTTCCAGAACGCCGCCGGCGACGATTCCGGCGATCTTGTTGACCGCACCGAAAAACGCCGCCGCATAGGCAGATACGGGCCGGGCATAGAGATTTTCGCCGGAATCGATCTGCACGATGCGCCCCTCATCCATCAGGGCGACACGGTCGCCGGCGGATAGCGCTTCTTGCGGATCATGAGTGACGAGCAGCGCCGTTGCGCCGAATTCCCTGATGATCGCCAGACTTTCCGCGCGGACATCGTCGCGCAGTCTGGGATCGAGATTGGAAAAGGGTTCGTCCATGAGCAGCACGCGGGGGCTCGGCGCGAGAGCGCGCGCCAGCGCCACGCGCTGCTGTTCACCGCCCGACAGACTATGCGGAAACCGTGTCGCCAAATGCCCGATCCCCAGCCGATCCAAAAGAGAGCGGCAATGCGCGGCGGCATCCTCGCGGGGCAAAACCGTCAGGCCGAACAGGATGTTGCCGGTGACGTCAAGATGTGGAAACAGCGCGTAATCCTGGACCATGAACCCGATCCGGCGTTTTTCGGGCGGAACATGCGCGCCATCCCCGCTCAACTGCTCGCCATCCAACCGAATCTGTCCGCCATCCGGCCGCTCCACGCCCGAAACGATCCTGAGCAGGGTTGATTTTCCGCAGCCGGACGGACCGGCCAGACACAGGATTTCACCCCGTTCGACCGAAAACGACACCCCTTGCAGGGCCGGCTGACCACCGAACCGCCGCTCTATCCGATCCAACTGGAGATAAGCGCCGATACCGGCAGCCAGCCGATGATCCGGCGCGGCCTGACACATCCCGATACCGCCCCCTCTTCATCGTCATCACCCGGACCATCCCACGGGCGGTCCGAAAGGCCTAACAAAGAGCACCCATCATTTCAAGCAATTAAGATAATGATTATCATTATCGAATAAGCGCGCCCGGCGAGGATAAAGGATGGCCGGCTGAATCGGCAGACATCCGGGTAACTCATTGCTTTAGAAGCTTTTCCATCCCCTTTCCCTTAGATCGCTTCATCCGTTCCAACTGCGGCATTCATGAGGCCTATTCCACCAAAAAAAGTAAGGGCGCTTGACACTAATAATCGTTCGCAATAATAGTCTGGTCCGATGGTGTGCTGCTCCTTATTCCCTGGGAATGGCATGCCGCTTCCGGCCCTGCCGGAGGGGGAGAGGTGGGATGAGATTCCTGATTGCCGTGTTCTTGTTGCTGGTCCAGTTGGCCCTTCCGGCTTCCGTGGACGCCGCCCCGGATTATCGCGGGCTGGTATCACGGATCGATGCGATGTTGGCCGACGCGGACAAGGCCTACCGGGCCGGCGATGTCGAAGCGGCCAAGACCGCCGTGCAACGATCCTATTTCGAGATTTTTGAAAATCTGGAAGGACCGATCCGGGTCAATGTCTCGGCCCGGCGCTCCTATCAGCTCGAAGCCGAGTTCGGCGCCATTCGCAAGCTGATGGTCGAAGGCGTCCCCGCCGACACCATAACGGAACGGATCCGGCGCCAGATCGCGGCCCTGGACGAAATCGTGCCCGCCCTGGAAAAGGGATTCCAGCTCAAGGCGGAAAAAAGTGAGGAAGCCGCGCCGTCCGAGGAACCCGATCAGACCGCCGCCAATGGACGGATCGAACCCTATTGGGAAAAGGCCGTCGAAACGATCCTGGGCGATCTGAACGCCGCCGCCGACGCGCTTGAGAAGGGTGACGCAGCGAAGGCCAAGGATCTGGTGCAAAAGGCCCAGTTCGCTGGCTACAAGAACACGCTGCTGGAAACCGCCGTCCGCCGCCATGTCTCGCAGCGTCAGGATGTCGCCTTCAACACCGAATTCTCGCGCATCATCGGCCTGATCAATGATGGCCGCCCAGCGGCCCTGATCCGTGGGTCCGCGCGCGTTTTGACCGACGAAATCACCGCCCTGCTGCCCGGACTGCCCCTGGTCGGCATCGCCAAGCAGGAAGCCGAGAAGGTCGCAGAAACCAGTGTCGATTGGGCCGGTGTGGCGACCAAAATCAACGCGTCCGTCGCCGAGTCGTTGAAGCTAGCCGCCCAGGGCAATTCGGCCCAGGCCGTCAGCCGGCTTCAAGACACTTATTTCGATCTGTTCGAAGGCAGCGGTATGGAAGCGCGCATCGGCGCGCGGGATACGGCCTTCAAGACCCAAATCGAGGCGCATTTCAGCAAGCTGATGGCGCTCACTTTGAGCGGCGCGGGCGCGGATACGCTCAAGGCCGAGGCACAAGCCCTGGAAACCGACCTTGCCCAGGCGGTGACGCTTCTGGGCGGCGGCGGCGCGGGCGACGCGCTGTCCCTGTTCGGCTACGCGCTTTTGATCATCCTGCGCGAAGGTTTCGAGGCGATGCTGATCGTCACCGCCATCGTCGCCTATCTGGTCAAGACCGGCCATGCGGACAAGCAGCGCGTCATCGCCAACAGCGTGTTCGTCGCCCTGCTCGCCAGCGTCGCCACCGCCATTCTGTTCAAACTCGTTTTCAGAGCGTCCGCCGCCAGCCAGGAAGTGCTGGAGGGCGGCACCATGCTGCTGGCCACCGTGGTTCTGTTCTTCATGAGCTATTGGCTGATCTCAAAGGCCGAAGCCGAAAAATGGGCCGCCTATATCGAAGACAAGGTGCAAAGCTCGCTGACCACGGGCTCGATCCGGGTGTTGTGGTTCACCTCCTTCCTCGCCGTCTATCGCGAAGGGGCGGAAACGGTCCTGTTCTATCAGGCCCTGACCATCGACGCCGAAGGGACCGGACTGCTCGCCATCGCCGCCGGGTTCCTGGTCGGGTGTCTTGGCCTTGGGATCGGCTATTGGGCGATGCGGACCGGCGCTCTCCGCCTGCCGATCCGACCCTTCTTCCAGGCCACCGGCGCGCTGCTCTATCTGATGGCCTTCGTCTTCGCGGGTAAGGGCGTGGTCGAGCTGATCGAAGGCAAGATCATCCAACCCAGCCTGATCCACGGATTCCCCGAAATTCCCTTCCTGGGCGTCTATCCCTATTGGGAAAGCCTTTTGCCGCAGGCGGCGCTGCTCGCCGCTGCGCTCGTAGCGCTCGTTCTCCTCCTACGCAAGCCCCGGCCCGAGGGCGCGAAAGAGGCATGAACGGACGTTGACCGATTTTGTCAGGGCGGCGAAGCCGTCGTTTCACTGAAAGAGGAGAGGCCTTTATGAAGAAACTGTTAGGCATCGCGGCAGCGATGATGTTCATCGCCAACGGCGCCATGGCCGCCGAGGAGTTCGCGGAGACTCCGATCGGCGAAGCCAAGGAAGTCAACAACATGGAGATCGCGGCGGTCTATCTGGCCCCGATCGACATGGAACCGCAGGGTATCGACCTGCCGGCGTCTCAGGCCGACATCCATCTGGAAGCCGACATCCATGCCACCGAAGGCAATGCGAACGGCTTCGGCGCGGGCGAATGGGTGCCCTACCTGACCATTTCCTATCGCCTCGAAAACAAGGATACCGGCAAGGTCCAGACCGGCAACTTCATGCCGATGGTGGCCGTCGACGGCCCGCATTACGGCTCGAACATCAAGATGCCGGGCGCTGGCAATTACCGCCTGACCTATCACATCGAGCCCCCCTCCCGTCAGGGTTTCGGCCGGCACACCGACAAAGCCACCGGCGTCGGCAAGTGGTTCCAGCCTTTCGACGTGGATTATGAGTTCGCTTACCTGCCCAAGAAAAAGTAAGCGGGCAGTTTCTTTTGTCCCGGATGCGGTCCCTGCCCCCAAAAACCGGGGCGGGGCCGTTTTCGCATTCCGATCGGAATCTTAAATGGCTTTTTACATCGCCGTTCTGGCCCATGCCCTGGTCCCCGTCGCCTTGATCCTGGCTTTATGGCCGGCGACGATTCCCGGCTCTGGCGGACGGCGGTGGATTCGTCTCTTGCCCGCTTTGTGGATCGGACTGGCGGCCGGCGGGCTGTTCGCCCTTTTCGCCGCCATCCGCGCCGGGGAAACCGCCGTCGATACCGGCCTGCGTTCGGCCGTGTTCATCCTGCTCGCCCTCGCCCTGCCCATCCTCCTGTCCCGCATCCTCTCCGGCGGACGGGCGGACCCGGGCAGCCTGGCGAAGCGCATTGCAATCGGTGGATACGAACAATTATGGATCGCCGTGCTCGCGGCTCTCGGCGCGTTCGAGGTCTGGAGCTTGAGCGCCAATCACAGCCTGACCTCGACCGATGTCATCAATACCGAACTGATCGTCAATTGCGCCGGCATCGCCACGGGCTTCGCCCTGCTCGCCTTTCTGACCCCGATCGCCGCGCGCGTCGCCGATCTGGCCGGCGTCCGGATATCCGCTTTCCTTCTCTGCACCGCCATCCTGCTTCTGCTGACCCTGAATTCGGCTGAAATCCTGCTCGGCCTCTTGCGCCTGGATCTCGTCCAGGTCACTCCGGCGCGTATTTCCTACGTCGCCCAATTGACCCACGCCCGCTCCTGGCTGGTGCATCTCTTGCTGGTCCTGCTGCTGATTCTGGCCGCGGCCGCTTTCGTCCGGCGTTTCCATGCCGAGAAAACCAGCGACCGCGTGGAGCGCCGCCGCCAGCGTGCACAAATCCTGTCCCAAACGCGCTGGCGGCGCGCTCTGGCCGCAGCGGTGGTGATCCTGGCCGCCATCACCGCCTATCAGGACCTTTACGCCTCGCGCCCGCCCTCTCTGTCCCCCGCTCTGCCGGTCACCCCGGATGAAAAAGGCGATATCCGTTTCCCGATCGCCGAGGTCAAGGATGGCGGCCTGCACCGCTTCGCCTTCGTCACCTCGGACGGACACCGGGTGCGCTTCTTCCTCATCAACCGCTATGACGAAGCCCATGCCGCGATCGGCGTCGTTTATGACGCCTGCATGATCTGCGGCGATAAGGGCTATGTGCAGCGGGGCGAGGAAATCATCTGCATCGCCTGCAATGTGCGCATCTTCCGTCCGTCGATCGGCAAGCCCGGCGGCTGCAATCCGATCCCGCTTCATCATCGGGTCGAAGACGACGTCATCGTCATCTCTACCCAAGATCTGGAAAAAGGCGCGCGCTACTTCTCCGAGGTGGTCGAAATCGAGGTCAGAGACCCGGTGACGGGCGCGGCCCTGCTCAACACCAAAGCGCCGTTCCAGTTCGATTATGGCGGCTATAGCTATTTCTTCTCGGGCAAGGATTCCTACGAAACCTTCCGCGCCGACCCCGAACGCTATATCGGGAAAAAGGAAAGCCGCTATTTCCGGGTCCAGGGCCACAAAGACATGGAAGGCTGAAGACCATGCTGCTGAGAATGCTGCGCCAATCTTTTTTCGAGGGCCGGCGGCGCAAAGCGCTGGCGGCGACGACCGTGGCGCTGGCGGCAACGCTGATCACGGCCCTGTTCGCGCTGTCGGTCGATATCGGCGACAAGATGGCCCGCGAGATGAAATCCTACGGCTCCAACATCCGCGTCACGCCCAAGGGCGACGCCATGCCGTTGATGATCGGCGGCGTCGATTACAACCCGCTCAAGGGCCGCGACCATCTGAACGAGCGCGATCTGCCCAAGATCAAGGACATCTTCTGGCGCAACAATATCGTCGGCCTGGCGCCGCGCCTGTCCCTGCCCGTCCGGATCGAGGGCGGAAAGGACGCAGGCGCGGAAGCGACCCTGACCGGCACCTATTTCAGCCATGTCGTGCCCCTGCCCGACGATCCCGACTACCGCACCGGGGTCCGGGTCATCAACCCGCTTTGGCGGGTCGATGGCGTCTGGCCGGACGATTCGCCGGATGGCGGGGCTACCGATACGATCCTGGTCGGCCACACCCTGGCCGCGCGGCTGGGCATCGCTACAGGCGACAGCCTGACCCTGGTCCCCGCCGACAATCAGGCTGCGGCGCGACCGGTTTCCGTCTCCGGCATCTTGTTCACGGGCGGGCCCGAGGACGATTCGATGATCGCACCCCTGAAGCTTGCCCAGGAATTAAGCGCGTTGCCGGGCAAGGTGCAATCGGTGGATGTCAGCGCCCTGACCATTCCTGAAAACGAACTATCCACCAAAGCGCGGCGCGACACCGAAGCCTTGAGCACAGAGGAATACGACATCTGGTATTGCACCGCTTATGTCAGTTCGATCGCCCACCAGATCGAAGAAGCCGTGGTCAATGCCGCCGCCCGACCGATCTGGCAGGTCGCCGCCGGCGAAGGTGCGGTCATCGGTCGCATCCAGACCCTGCTTCTGGTCGTCAGTTTGGCAGCCATCGCCGCCGCCGCGATGAGCGTTTCAGCGCTGATGAACACCACCGTCATGGAACGCGCGCGTGAAATCGGCCTGATGAAGGCCCTGGGAGCCGCGCCCTGGGAAATCCACCTGCTGTTCATCGGCGAATCCCTGATCGTCGGACTGATCGGCGGCGTGATCGGCCTTGCCGCCGGTGCCGGCGTGGCTCAATTGGTAGGGTGGAGCATCTTTGGCGCGGGTGTTGAGATCCAGCCGATCACGATCCCCGTCGTCCTAGTCGTTTCGGTGCTGACCGTTCTGGCCGGATCGGTCCTGCCCGCCCGGTCGATCGCCGCCCTTCTCCCCGTCGAGGTGTTGCATGGCCGCCGCTAAATCCACCGCTCCCCGCCGCTCTGCCGGTCGGGGACGGCTTGGGATGTTCCTGCATCTGATCCTCCGCTCCCTGACCGCGCGCAATGGCCGGCTCGGCATCGCCCTGGCCGCGATCACGGTCGGCGCGGCGGTGGTGTCCTCCCTGACCAATCTTTATTTCGATATTTCGATCAAAATGAGCGAGGAACTGCGCGCCTTCGGGGCCAATGTCATCATCTCGCCGCACAAGACCGAACAAAAAAAGGCCGGAAGCGACCGCGGCGTCGACGCCGCCCGGCTGACCGAAGCGCTGCATGCCCTGCCCAAGGACAAGCTGCTCGGCGGCAGCCCCTTCCTCTATGGTCTGGTGCGGCTCGATCTGGCCAACGCAGTGCTGGTCGGCGTCGATTTCCCCGGTCTGCGCACGATTTCGCCCTATTGGCAGGTCCAGGGTTCGTGGGTTTCCGCTAATTTCGACGAACGCAACGCCATGGTCGGCCGCCGTCTGGCCGAAAGCATGGAACTGACCGTCGGCAAAACGGTGACCATCACCAATGCCGACCGCACCATCCGCCATCCGGTGACCGTGCGGGGCATCATCGATACCGGCGATGCCGAGGATGATCAGATCTTCGTCAATCTGTCGCTGGCCGAAAAAATCCTGAACCTGCCGGGAAAAGCCGATTTCATGATGGCGAGCGTGGTTCTGCAAGCCAATGAAGCCGACATCGTGACCGCGAGACTGGGGGCTGAATTTCCCGATCTGGATATCCGCCCGATCCGCAAGATTTCCCAGGCCGACGGTCAGATCCTGGAAAAAATCCAAGGCCTGATGGCCTTGGTCGCGGGCGTCATCCTGGTCATCACCACCTTGTGCGTGAACGCCACCTTAACGGCGATGGTCGCCGAACGGACGCCTCAGATCGGCCTGCAAAAGGCTATCGGCGCCAGCAACCGCGACATCGTCGTCCAGTTCCTGTCCGAAACAGCCGTGATCGCCGTGGTCGCCACGGCCTTGGGCTTGGGCTTCGGCTTTTTGTTGGCGCAAGCGTTGGGACAAGCGGTATTCAGCGCTTGGGTCACCTTCCGCCCGATCGTCATTCCCCTGACCCTGTTCTTGTCCCTGGCCGCCGCGCTAGCGGCGTCGATCCTGCCGGTGCGCGGCGCGATCCGCATAGCACCCGCGCGCGTTCTTAGAGGAGAGTGAATCATGACCGCCCCAAACCAGGACGCCCCGGCCCCGGCGGAACAATCGCGCGAAGTGATCGGTGTTTCGGGACTAGGCAAGCGCTTCGGTTCCGTCGCCGCCCTCCAGGACGTGTCCTTTTCCGTTCATCAGGGCGAATTCGTCGCCGTGATGGGACCGTCAGGATCGGGCAAGACGACGTTGCTCAACATTCTGTCCCTGCTCGATACCCCGACCGAGGGGTCCTACCGTCTAGACGGGATCGAGACCGCACATTTGAGCGAAAAGGAACAGGTGATCATCCGCCGCGAAAAGATCGGGCTGGTGTTCCAGCAATTCCACCTGATCCCTTATCTCAACGCGGTGGAAAACCTGATGCTGGCCCAGCATTATCATTCCGTCGCCGACCGCGACGAAGCGGTGGAAGCGCTGGCCCGCGTCGGACTGGCGGAGCGCGCCACGCATCTGCCGTCGCAATTATCGGGCGGCGAGCAGCAGCGCGTCTGCATCGCCCGCGCCCTGATCAACGCGCCGGCCTTGATTCTGGCGGATGAGCCCACCGGCAATCTGGACGCCGACAACGAAGCGCTGGTGATGGGGCTGCTCGAATCCTTGCGTGACGAAGGCCGCACCATCGTCCTGGTGACTCATAATCCGGAATTGGGGGATCGCACGGGCCGCGTCATCCGTTTGCAGCACGGGAAACGGGTCGCATGACCCCGATCTGGCCGCGCCGCCGCCTGCTTGCCGCCGCAGCCGGTCTCGCGGCGGCTGCCCTGCTGCCAGGCTGCATCGAAGACCGCAAGGCCGCCGCCGTCCGGTCGGCGCAGGGACCGGCTCCCGAGCTTGCCCTTATCGATCCCGACGGACGGGCTGTCCGACTGGATCAGTATCGGGGCCAGGTGGTCCTGCTCAATTTCTGGCTCGCGGAATGCGGCCCCTGCTTGGCCGAACTGCCGGATTTCGAGGCCTATCACCGCGCCAACAAGGACCGGGGATTCACCATCCTGGCCGTCAATATGGGCCAGAATCAGGAGGTGATCGCCAATGTGGCGCGGCGGCTGGATCTCTCCTTCCCGCTGCTGGCCGATCCCTTGACCATCACCACCACTCGCTATGCCGTGCTGGCCGCGCCGACCTCCTTCATCATTGACCGCGATG
>Ga0265295_1007028_pt1 | contig 13205 bp, 14 predicted proteins | sample Munlansysbiofilm_FD_192503 | JGI IMG/M metagenome (GOLD analysis project Ga0265295, IMG submission 192503) | Leachate microbial communities from a municipal landfill in Southern Ontario, Canada - Methane capture system biofilm | ecosystem: Engineered > Solid waste > Landfill > Unclassified ... | reverse complement strand
CACCTTTCGGCCCAAGTGCATCGATTGAAAAATTATCATGTGAACCGGTACGATGGAACCAGCACCTTGAACGGGTATTTGATGACACAGATCTTTTGTCTCGCGATGCTGTCGTTGCCCTGCACCAAAATAACGTGCCCTTTTCAACCATTCAGAAGGCCTTTTCTGCCGGGACAATGGGAGCCCGGAAAAACCGCCACCTGGTTCCAACCCGGTGGTCTATTACTGCAGTTGATACGACCCTTGCAAATCATCTGTTCCATAAGGTAAAACAGTTCAGCCCCATCGATACCTGGCGTGTTCATGAATTTTCAAGTCTGCATAACCGATATGCCGTCATCCTGACCCCGACCGGCTGGCAGTATGAATGGACAGAGGCTTTTATCCGGGTGCTTGGTGATGAAGAACTGATCTTTTCAGATAGTGAAATAAAGCGTCCGAAAACTGAATACTCCTCAGTCGGGGGGTGTTATTACTCATGCAAAATGGCAGTACTCGAAGCGCTTCTCCGTGAACAAAAACAGGCTGGTGCAATCGTTCTTCGGGAAGCAACAGAAGGATATGTCCCCCTTGGAGTTTTTAATGTCCGGGAAAATGTCAGAAATGCGATGCTGACCAAGGGCCGGGAATTTGAAACGCTAAAGGATGCATTCTCTCATGTGTCAGGGACTATGATATTACCGCCTGACCGCTTCATTAAATCAGGCCGATTACTTCAATCTCTTTTAAAAGAGCAACAAACAAGGTTGTCTGAATTTTTCCCATCAGCGAAACCTGAAATCATTGAAAAGGAACTATGATACTTTATCTGCGCAAAGAATGTATATAAGTACAATCAGAAACTGGAAAAACACATCCTTTCCGCCTGTCCATCTGATTGCCTGAGGTCGTTTGCTGATGCCGGTCAAAAAGAAAATTCTGATAATTGATGATGAAGCGGTTTTTCGAAAAACGATTGAAGAAGATCTGACATATTGTGGATATATCTGTAAAACCGCGGACTCCCCTTCTGAAGGGATCCGCCTTTTAAAAACCAATACCTTTGATCTCATCCTCCTCGATATCATGATGGAGCCCCTGGACGGTTGGGACACCCTTGACCTCATTAAAAATCTGACCTATGGATTTGAGACTCCGGTTATTATGATCTCATCTAAAAAAATGGATCTTCTTGAGGTTGTGAGATATGGCGAGAAGCTCTCTGGATATATGGGTAAACCTTTAACCAGAGAAGAATTATGTGCGGGATTATATGCATTTTTCTGTTGGTTTAAAACCCTTCATGAAACTGCAGAAAAAGTCCGTGACTCATCAATACCAGAAGAGGAGATCTCCTTATGGCTTGAACTCTCCAGACAGGCTCGGGTCATCACCGATCTTCGGGAAGATGCAGCTCTTCGATGTCTGCCTGATGCGGACAGGACGGAAGAGGTATGTATGGAGCAGCTTACCGCACAGGTTGCAGATATGATTAATGAAAAACGAGCCAGAATTGAAGAACTCATACAAAAATACCCTGCTCTCAATACTCTTCCCTGTTAACTCGGGAAAATGTCAGAGAATAAAAAATTAAAAAAGGTTAATGTCTTCTGCTGCCGCCGCCGCCGCCATAGCCTCCACCACTTCCGCCATAGCTGCGGTTTCCACCACTGCTACCGCCTCCACCGCCATAGCTGCGGTTTCCGCCACTGCCACCATAGCTTCCACTTCCGCCGCTTCCACCAAATTCACGGCGTGGCTGCATCGGACGTGCCTCATCTATTCGAAGTGTTCTTCCCCCAAAATCGGTCTGATTTAGAGAATCCATTGCGTTTTGTGCTTCTTCAGAGGAACTCATCTCTACAAATCCAAATCCTTTCTGCTCGATAAGTTTGACGCTGTCAATGGTGCCGAATGGAGCAAATAACTCTCTGATCTGGGTTTCGTTTGCGGTATAGGGGAGGTTCCCAACGTACAATCTCTTTCCTTCCATTATCAATCACTTTTTTTTTGCATCCGTGTAAATGGCAGTCACGGATCAAAAGGGATCCTCCCTGCCAGAGACATAACCGAGAATAGCGTGACACAAAACACTTCAGACCGAAGGATGATCAGGGACTATTTCAGGATTGCTCAAACGTCTGCAATAAAATAGTTGACGCCAGAGTATATGAAGTATTACCTGATAACCCAAAAGAGATTATCGGTATCCTTCCCAGCAAGCCTCGCAACCGATAAATGCATCATCATCCGGGGGTGTTACACTTACTATCCCCCCTGCCTTTAATGCATTGTTGCTGATGTTTGTATCAGAGGTAAGGTTATCCGGATCTATCACTGCTGAGAAGATATATCTCCCGTATTCTGTGTTTTCAGGTATCAGATATGAGACAGAGATTGTCTTCTCTTGTCCAGCCGGTAATCCGGGGAATTTTCCTGATACCGGGATGAGGGAACTGTTGTCCAGATAACCGGTAATATTCACAGAACTGTCTGTCTGGGAATCACTCCCTGTGTTTCTGATGACAAGCGTGGGCTGAAGCACGCCGCCAGGGGATGTTGTACTTTCCGATACAGGAAGATCTACTAAAAGGAGCTCATAATCCGGACCCTGACTGTGTGATGAGTTTAGTGGAAAAGGAACTGATGGCAGGATGCCCTCTGGTGATGAGTTTTCTGCCAGACTGAGAGGAGCTCCGAAAAATATTGCGATGAAAAGTACTGTGAAAACAAGGGAATGTTTTGTTATCATCATCTACTCATGGTTTTTCAAGGTTCAACAACTTGTCTGCATGTAAATCACATGATGAGATCACAGGCATTTGGAATTGGACGATCATATTGGGCCTGATAAAAAGGATTGGTCATCATCATCATGTGCATATCCTCATTTGCAGAAATATTCAGGACTGAACCGGGAGCAGCATACATCATATCTCCCTGGTAAACCGGATGTACTACACACCCGACAGAGATGTTTCCAGCCCCTGAAAGGATAGTTATCAGTTGATACCGGTCTTCAATATAATGATCTGGAATAACAGATCCATTTGCTAGGAGTATCGTTCCCATATCGTATGAGATGTTATATGGACCTTCAAGGGGATGAAGCAGCCGGTAAAAGGTATATGCTTCATTGGAACTTGTATTGCCAAAAATGTTGGGCGCTACCGTATCTTCTGACATGACAAGAATATCATCTCTGGTCGGATTTGTGGTATTGTTTGCATCAGTGAGATTTTCACTCTCTTCAGCACTATCCCAGTCAATTATCGAAAAAAATCTGAGGGTCTCATTCCCTGCAGTTTCAAACTTTCTCGTTTTATGGGCGGGGATATACGCTGCATCACCAGCATTTGCCAGAATTTGTTCCTCATCTGCTGTCACGTTTGCAGCCCCCTCCATGACATAGATAACTTCCGGCACTGGAAGGATAGCATCAGGCGAGAGTATCGCACCAGGCTTTGCCTCAAATAAGTGCATTGATATATTTGGGGAGAGGGACGTGTGAGCCATCCTGTCAAGGAGAGTAAAGATATCAGTGTCCTCAATATATTCGTCATATTGCACTGCCCCCTGTTCCCCCCCGGTAAGCAAAACCCCTTCCGAACCTGCCCAGGATCCATCAGCAGAAGAGAAACCGAATAATAACGATACAAAGATTGTGTATAAAACTCCAAACCAGAGAAGACGATGCAGGATTATCATGGTATCATGGTTTCGCCTGATGTGATATCAGGATTGTTGTATTTTTATCATTACACAACAATTTCATCCGGGCTTAAAGGAGCCCTGACCTATCCTGAATTAGTAATGAGAGTCACTGCTTCTTTACATCACGTGACTATCTCTCCCCTGAGTCATGTTCTCATCCTATTACAACCAACCCAGTTATGCTGATTCGTATTCAGAGTCAGGAAGCTGAGATCATGCACATTCATTCTAAATTTGTAAAAATATTCGCGCTATTACTCCTGTTCCTGGTATGTATTCCGGGCGGCGCATATGCTGAAGAGACAGAGACTCCCATTAATGATACCCACGACGAGCCAGTAATGGAAGAATCAAGTGGGATAGTCGGGCTTCTTTATAATGGAACCATCGACCCGGATAGTTCAGTCACGGTTACTGCGGGCTCCGGGGCCACGTATGCAATACCGGGGAATACCCCGATGGGCGTGCTCCAATCGTTAGAGAACTCAGGGGTGATAACGAAAATTTCTGTGATTGATGGCCTTATGGCCAAAAAAGGGATTCTCCTTCTTGATGGCATCGGAAATCTTTCTTCTCGAGATGAAAATGGCTGGTTCGTGAAGGTAAATGGAGAACGCCTTGAAGATGTGGTGCTGTCTGAAATGATGGGTCTGAACCGGTATATCCTCAAGGAGGGAGATGTCGTCTTATACTCCCTGGGAGACCCAAAAGGAATGGTATCAGAATCAAAAGCCTACCTCACCGTTGCTATTGGAACAATCCGTGAACCATCTCCAGAGCCACCGGCAGAAGAAACAGATGCAAACCTTTCTGATGCACAAGAGGAGAACTTCACTCCCATTCCAACCGATTCATCTTCTGATGTTGAGGTGAATGAAGAGACAACTCCATCAGGCGAGATAAAAACCAGTGAAGGAGAACCAGATTCATCTGAAAAACCAGTAACAGAATCCCAGGGATCCCTGCATGATGGAACTCTTTCTCTTCCGTCCGGCGTAGTTACGATTGCTACTTCTGGCGGCGACTATGACATTGACGCTGCAACCCCGCTTGGTATACTGCAAAAGCTTATGGAAGATGATCAGATATCTGATATAAGTGTCAGTGACAGGGCAATGAAAAAGGGCGGGATTCTCTTTCTTGAAGGGATAAACGACTATCATTTTTCAGGAGATAAGACCTGGTTTGTCCTGGTAAATAATGTCCTTTTAAAAGATTATCTCAGTCCTGAAACGGATGGTCTCAATACTTACAAAATCAAATCAGGGGATGAAGTTGGCTACTACTTTGGTGAACCATCAAGACCTGCAGATGATGCTGAAGTAAAGATGATTATTACCATTGGATAAATTCCCAATATTTTTTTTATTGAAAACAAATTATAAAACCCCCCGTCAGATACGAAATACTATTTATTAAGATACTATTGCTCAAAATTCTCTTCAGATACGGGTATTGCATGAAGCGAAAATATCAAGTTTATATCCTCCACCAGATTTCCCCGCTCTGACTATCCGGGCTGACCTCCATACCCAGATAGCACTGCTGGAAACAAAAAGATAATCAGGATATTTCTGAGCATAAAGGGTTTTACTGGTGATCGTATTGTGATACCCCTTCAATTGGGGCATCTGCAAAGGCACATGGTATCCACGCAGATAGAAAACAAATGCATGAGAGACATCCGGCACATAACGCTCACCAGATGAATGCTCAACTGCATAGGGCATCGTCCTTTTGGTTATAACTGGAAAGTTATAAAAGCACGGGGTGGTCTTTTAGAAATACCCTGATTCTTTTGTCAGAGATATCTGCCCGATCCCCTGCCATGATACCGGCTAATCCATATGAATTTGCAGAGCTATTTTGTCCTATTTCCATTAATGCAGCAGCATGACCAAAATTATCCGCAAACTGGGACATCCGGTCAATAAAATCATAATAACTGAGCCTGACGTAATCCATCTTTTTTGGAAATGTACTGGCATCGTTGTTGTTTCTGATAAGATGACGCAGGTCTTCAACATGGGAACCTGTTGCGTTGATATCCCCTGCTTTCCAGGCGTCAAGAACCTTTGTCTTTCCTTCCTGTATGAGATCAAGTTGTTTTGTTACTTTCTCCCGAAATGCCAGGTTTGGTTCTGTAGTTTGTGTGGGAACTGGTGACACAGATAACGGTGTTGGAACAGGCATATCATCGACTATTGTCTCATATACCTGGCTATCGTTGGCCTGCTGAATGTCGGGTTCTGTCTGATATGCAACCGGTTCAGGGGTCATAACTTCTATTATCTCCGGGCTGGCTGGAGCAGAAGATAAAGAGGGCTGCTCTATACATCCTGCAAGTGCTATCCCTGCGATGAGGAAAAACCCAAAAACGAGATATTTGTTCATAGATTTATGTTGCTTTCAGATACCAATATGGTATCTCATCCCCTGATTGACTTTGCATGAAAGGCGTTCGGATGTGTTCGGGCATCATGTGGCAACTGTATGATGTGTATAAAATATCGTGAAATGTATTGTGTTATCAGATTTTTCTATTCTCTGCAACTATAAAAATTATGGCAATATTCCATCTGTATCAAAAAAAAAGAGAGATTCGCCGCCTTTTTTGCACGCATCATGCTCCTTCCCCTTAATGTGGGTCAAAATCAGGAACCACTCGCATATCCCACAGATAGATGAGATGATAAAAATACTCCGGGCAATTTATATTTCTTAGTCCATTGTCCTTTAAACTCAATTTCACTCTAAATTTTTGGCATGATGTCCCAAAACAGGGATACGGAGATATAACCGCGATCTGACATTTACCTGAGGCCAGAACAAAGAACAATTTGTCCCTGAAATTTATCGTATGATTTTTATTTCACGATTACAAGAAGTAACATTTAACTGTACAACCGATGACCCATTGGATCAGAGGTACTCGTGACGGATCCCCCGGATCGGTGCCTCGCGGGCCTGGGGCTGGAAACATCCGCTATAGCCCCTATCAAAATGGTATGAAGATCTGGATTCCGGGTATTTGCGATCCTGCCGGCTATTGCCGGCATGCCATTACAACTGTTGCAACGGAGCGGCATTATAGTGCCATCCGGTCTGCACATGTGGATCGCCTACCAGACACATCAACCCCACCAGACAGCAGAAGGTAGACCCGGAAAACCCCCCGGCATCTGAAATACCTTTGTATCGGACAATTTCATCATTCACATCCCCCCTGAATGCATCCCATCAGGGCACCCACCAGCCCCGCCCGTTCTTTTATGCCTGTGCTTACATTTTTTTGTTTTTTGAGCATCAAAAAAGAGATACTGTCCCTCTTGAGTATTACTTAAATAATCTGATGCTCATATCAACCCTACGGACTGGGCAGGGTGAAAATCATGGGCTTTTGGAACAGAAGAAAAGAGGAAAACGATAAATCTTTGGAATGTTTTAATCAAGAGGCGAACCCCAAAGGAACAAAAAGCCCGGATAATCAGCAGGAAGTGACCTGTAAGCCGGCAAAAAAACTTAAAATACCATTGAATAAGACCACTTCTGATGTAAAATATCTGCAAAATTCCATTGTTTTTTCCTGTCCCATCTGTAATGAATTAAATACTGTTGAATTGCACGACCTGGATCCGATTCTTGGAGGCGAAAGTATGTGTATGCATTGCCAGGTCGTACTCCACATACCTGGCGGGTATCGAACTCAGTCAGAAGTTCCGAAAATAAAAGTGTATGCAGGTCTCCCGGTGGCAATAAAAAAATTTTCGTTGTTTTACTGGAATCACCCCGTTATTCAGGAACTTGACGAACAGGGCATTACCGGGATTGTCATCCAGTACGGGATGTGGGGATTTTGTCAGCGATGCCACCATCAGTTCAGTCCGGCTGTCCTCATAAATCTCCCACATACTTCAGGAGAAATTGTTGACTCCCGTTCAATGAGTTCAGATGAGATGATGGAGATGAAATCACTTCGGGCAGGAAGCTGCCCCTATTGTTCACACCGGATTCTTCTGGCGATAATATCAGAAATCCCTCACTATGTTATATCTGCCAGTGAAAATCTTGCCCACCGGTGGGAAGATGATTAAGTGTTTATTTTTCAAGCCAGTCAAGGATCAAAGCCCTGGCTATACTATCCGGACCTGGCAGTAGTGGTAACGCATCTTTTGTAAACCACTTGGCATCCTCAATTTCATTGCCATCTGATGCTATCTCTCCTCCGGCATACCTTGCAGTAAAGCCAATCATCAGTGAATCCGGAAATGGCCAGGGTTGCGTTCCGAAATACTGAAGGTCTGCTATTTTTACACCAACCTCCTCCAGAATCTCCCGGTGTGCTGTGGCCTCAAGTGATTCACCACATTCCACAAAACCAGCCTGAACACTGTACATACCGGGAGGAAAATGCGGCGAACGGGAGAGAAGTATCCTGTCTCCATCAGTAATCCTGACAATAATCGCCGGTGATAATTTTGGAAAAACAATCCTTCCACAGGACGAGCAGACTTTCGCTATCTCATCGCCTTTCATAAAAGTGCGGCAGCCACAATATCCACAGTAGCGAGTGAGTGAGTTAAATCTGACCAGTTGAATTGCACGGCAGGCAATACCCGATATGTCGCCACATGCTCCTCCTGCAATCTCCCGCAAAGTCAGCGGCGTGTATCCGGGAGGTATGGCATCAGCAGGTATTCCGATGGCCACCCAGGATGCCTCACCCCAGTTTCCAAGAAATATCCTGCATCTGATTTTATTGGTAAGCTCAGGAGGAATTTCAGAAAAAACAAATCCTTCAGATCCCCCGATCAGCTGACCATCAGTCTGAACGACAATATATGATTGAGAAAATAAATAATCCCCGTGAAGATCCATTCGGGGAATCACAAATGATGGATGATACATGAAACCGGTATCTGGTTTATCCTGAAGTCATATCTTTGTCTCCCATCCCTGTTTGTTCCTTGTACTCACGAGGGCACGAGTGGGCATACTCAGCAAACCGTTCTATGATCCATTCATTTCTGGCCTCAGGGTGGAATAGCACCCCATACCAGGGGTTAATGAGGTGTTTTGCTATCTGGACGGTGGCTTTCGAAACCGCAAGAGGCACCCACTGAGGAGATAATGAAACAGCATACTGATGGAGAGCGTATCCTGAAAATTCATCTTTCCCTTTGATCAGAATATCTTCTCTCCCCCGGTCAGTAGGATGTATGGGAATCATTCCGATCTCAGGGAAGTGGAGAACCTCCCCCCCGGTCTCACAGACGAGCATCTGCATTCCCGCACAAATTCCAAGCATCGGCCCATTCCATCGGTTCAGTAGTGGTGTAAGATGCCTGGTTCGATACCAGGTATCAGCAAGGGCCGTCCCACATACAATAACGCCAGTACAGGCAGAATCAATACTCTTTATCTCCTCTATCCTTGCAACACGAACAGGGTGCCCATTGCTATGTACGATACGCAGGACTGGGGAGACAAACTCGTCAAAAAGAACCGTGATACGGGGATGAGTAAGATCAATGAGAAGAATCATTATCAGACCAACTCTGCCCTGGTAATGACATACCCGCCTGCTCCATGCTCAAACCAGGTTTCTGCATCCACGATGCGGATCCTTTTCTGGAAAAACGGGGCGCTGCAGACAAAACTCTCATACTCTCCTCCTTCCCCGGCAGGGGAAAGTTGATATTTCCGGTTAATTCTTTTCATCCGCTCAATAAATGAGAGATCAATGGTCATACCAAGCCATGATTCATCCAGCGGTTCTGCAAATACCCCTGCAATAATCACTTCAAATCCTTCAGATATAAGAGAGTTTAGGTACCGTTCCTGATCGCAGAGCCAGAGCGGGGAGAAACACCAGAGTTTTTCCTGGGAGCAGATTTTTTCAATCCGGGAAGCCTGGTATACTGACTGGATTGCTCCGGTAACTAACCCTTCAAGGTGATAATCAGCCGCAGCCCGGTGTATTGCGATGGTAAGGTCATCCAGTTCCTTCTCTTCTATCCCTTCAGTCTCCTGAATCAGAAGAGGGATCCCCGCTGCTTTTGCCTGAAGATGTGTCAAGGCAATGTTTGGAGTATGGAACATATAACTTTCAGGATTGCGCGACTGAATGGTAATAAAACAGGCAACTTCATGCCCGGTCTGAATCATTCGCCATGCAGCATAGAGCGAATCCTTTCCTCCGGATAATAATGCACCTATTCTCACGCTATTTATTCACCCTGAAAGAAGTTCAGAAAAATCTGAAAAAAGTGGTTATATTCCATTCACATTGGTTGTTATGAAAATGAGAATAGATTTGTAATCGCAGCCCACATATTCGCAAAACCATCTCCAAGGATAATATTTGGATCGATGCCCAGAATTGGGAAGATGAAGATAAAATATGCGAATGTACCAATGCTTGATCCTACATTTGCAAGTGCTGCAACAAGGACGACTTTAAACAGTGGAATTTTTCGCATTTCCATGACTGATTCGGCCTCCATGATCCGTTTGATATCTGAACCTCGTGGCTTTCGGATCTTTGCCTCTGCAAGTGCTGAAAACCAGCCTGCTGCAATTAAGGGGTGAAGAGATGACAGGGGGCTTACCAGAAAGCCGACAAGTCCTGATATCGGGTGGCCTCCGGCAAGCAGAGTAAACACAAAAGTCAGGACTCCATGAATCAGCACCCAGTATACCAGGGCCTCGAGCAATACTTCGACCCCAACACCTGAAAATACAATGGCCAGAATCAGGAGAAGAAACACTGCAGTTACTACTACCCCGAAAATCAGACCCCAGGGGCGACTCTTCATTTGGGTGGTCAGGCTGTCAACCGGTGGAAGGGTACTCGGGCTTTGTAAATATTGTTCAATCCCTTTCCGATGTCCTGCTCCGACAACTGCAAGGACACGCTCATTGGCAGATGCAAGACGGATGAGATTATGGGACATGTATGCATCCCGCTCGCCAATTAGTGCTTTTGCACCACCTGGAGAGTATTTGTAAAATTCTTCCATCGCAGCTGCTACTACGTCATCTTTTGTCAGTTCATCTATGTCGATAAAATCCTCAGTCTTCCCTACAACAGCAATTGACCCGATGAGTGCATAAAACATCTTGAATTTCTCATAGAGTGACATTGAGGCCCAGAATCGGTGAAGAGTTATCCTGATATCCCTATCAATAAGAGCGACCTTTATTTCATGTTCTTCTGCGGCGGTGATGGCTGCTTTCATCTCAGCTCCCGGCTCAACCCCGACATCCATTCCAATCTTTCGCTGAATGTAGGCTAAGATCCACTGGATCAGAAGCTGGGTGAAATTTTTCGCCTGTAGTATGTCTTCTATCTCAGGGTTGTCCTGCTGTTTTTTTAATCCAAGATACCGGCCCTGGTCAAGTTCAATTGCAACCACATCCGGATGCCATTCATCAATCGCTGCCTTTACTTCATCGACACTCTTCTGTGAGACGTGTGCTGTTCCGATTATCCGGATTTCACCCATGATATTCCTTTATTCCTTCTGAATCAATTACAACCGGTCTTTCTGCCGGGATTGCGTGAGAGCTGAGAACCGTGCGGATTTTATCTTCCTGGTCCTGTTCATATTCACGGCGTCTGCAAAGATCAAACGCAATGTCAAGTGCCCCTTCTGTTTCTCCCATGGTGCCGGCACCTTCACAGGGATGCAATGAGAGGCCCGCATCGTCAAGCATAAATGGATATGTGCGACATATCCAAGGCCGTTCTTCATATATCATACACCGGCTTTTGTCAAGAAACGTGCAGTGATCACCTTTCCGGCGAATCACCCAGCCAAAGGTATAATCGTGGCCAGAATCCCTTATCCGCTCCGGATAAGGCTCTGCAACCTCTTCAAATGATAATCCGCTCCCCTCCATTATCCGGTATATTTCTTCAGGGCCGACCATCACCAGGTTTGAACCTGGTTCAGACTCCCTGCAACAACAGCCGCAGCCGTTGCAGGTAAACCGGGCTTTGCGGATCTTATCATACAGGGATGTTGACTGGTTCATTTCTAAGTGTGAGACTGGCATATACTATTGAAATTTTCAAAAATCCGGTGTCCCTCAAAGGTATGGCTTACTTCCGGATGCCACTGGACGCCAAATATTGGCAACTCTTTGTGGGCGATTGCTTCATTCCCACAGACGGGAGAGGTTGCAAGTCGGCTAAAACTTTCAGGGATGATGATTACTTCATCTGCATGGGAAGCCCACACCTGCATTTTTTCAGGATACCCGGTAAGAATGCCATCATGATCAGTTATCGTCACCTCTACCGCTCCATACCCCCCTTTTTGTCCTGAGTGGACTGATCCACGAAACTCCTGTGCAATCACATGCAGGCCAAGACAGATCCCAAGAACGGGTTTTCCAAGATGTACATACTGCTTTGAAAGTCCGGCACGCGAAATATCTGGCCCGCCACCCAGTATTATTCCACGGCATCCATTCCTGACTTCTTCGATTGGAGAGGTATTGGGTATCATTTTTGCATCAATACCCAGATCCCGTAAGGCTCGCAGGATAAGATGATTGAACTGACCATAATTATTGACCACAAACAAGGGGTGCATCTGCCGAATATATTATACCGGACAGTAGATATGCATTCAGGGACTATACCCGGAGACAAAGGATACAATAGAGCCGGTAATCTCCTCCGGGCTATGTCCCAGAAGAGATCCCAGCATCATGACTCCCCCGCATCCCATGCCTTCTTTTACTTCACCAATGCAGTATCTGACAAGGCCGGAGTGGCCAATCTCTCCAAATCCTGGATCAACATAGGTGATTGAAGCGCCGATATCCCGTGCTGTCTTATCGCAACTTGCGTTTGGATCATCCCTGACATATACTGTTGTTACAACTTCTGGTATTTTTCTCCCAAGAGCCTTGATTACCGCAGCAACAGCGAGCATCTGGGTGCCTCCGGCAAGAAGCATCATCCCGGAAAATCCTTCTGCAATACCTGCGGCGACTGCCATCATCGGATCGCCTGTCTCCCGTATGACGTCAAGCGGGCTTTGAAAGGTCCTTCCGATACGCCCGGATACTGCATGATATATCTCTTCTTTCATTGAATCCGGGTTTTTCACAGACGCGCTGCTGACTTTTGCGTCATATCCCAGTGAGCGGAGAACACACAGGGCAGTAGTAGTCCCGCCAGGAACACATTCTCCAACAACCAGAAGGTCATGTGCTGAGAGGAGTCTGCCAATACGAACCCCTTCGTCGTACAGCCGGCATGCATCTGGCACCGCCGGCCCACTGCGGGGATCCTCTCCCGCCTTCGTATTCAGATCAAAGACCGGAACTGTGGGGCGGTGTGCGAGCCCCGCATTTATGAACAGGGGAGAGACATGAGTGAGTTCCAGCACCGCCCGCGTGATTGAAGCAGGAGTAGGGCATCCGGTCGGAGTATTTGGTGTTGCATCAGAACTGGTAATGGCCCCCTGCCAGATAAGTTCGGCATCAAGGATTGG
>Ga0265295_1007027_pt1 | contig 13205 bp, 16 predicted proteins | sample Munlansysbiofilm_FD_192503 | JGI IMG/M metagenome (GOLD analysis project Ga0265295, IMG submission 192503) | Leachate microbial communities from a municipal landfill in Southern Ontario, Canada - Methane capture system biofilm | ecosystem: Engineered > Solid waste > Landfill > Unclassified ... | reverse complement strand
CCAATGGTTAGTTCATCAACTGTAGCGAAAGTATCACGGATAACTTTCATGCGGCCATCAAGTGTACCAATGATCTCTACAGAAGTATTACCAGTGTTTAGATTACCATTTACAGGAGCAATAGTAAAACTGGAAGTTCCTTCAAGAGCAGCGCATACAGTAGGATTAGCTACGATAAAGTTACCAGCACCTCGACGAGTTGTGATAGCAATACGGTTAGACATACGAACTGTGTAGTTGTAAAGGTTACGATATTTTTCGTGTTCCCAACGACCATCAAAGTTAGCAGAAGAACTCCAAGAAAGAGTGCCCTTCTGGCCAGATACATAAGAGTAACTGTTGTTATCAGCAGCAGCCTTAACTGCATCTACAATCTCACGGTCAATTTCAGCTTGAATTTCGTAGGACAAAATGTCAAGCATTTCAGATTCAATATCAAGACCATGCATAGCGTTTAGATCCTGAGCAACCTCAAGGGACCAACGGCTACGTAACTTACGGGTCTTAGCTTCGATCTGAGCTTTTTCAATGGTTAGATTGACTTCCTTGATCTGATCGCCAGAACCAATACCTAGACCAACTGGGGGATTATCACTTGAACCAAGAACTTCACCAGCAGAAGTAATCATGGAGCCAGTGTAAGCCTTATCTACAGTGTTATAACCAAGCTCTGTGTTGGAAGCAGAGTTGTAAGTCTGTCCAGCACGGAAACGAAGAGCGAAAGCTAGACCAACAGGAGTGGTCATTGGCTGTACACCAACGGTTTCGTGAGCAATGAGGTTGGGGAAAGTTCTGCGAACCATGGGAATAGCAATCTTATGGAATTCACCAGAAGTTGCATAGTTAGTGCCGAAAGATCCATCTGTATAAGAAGCTTCGGAAACCATGTTCTGCTCTTTTAGATAGTTGAATTCATTCTCCAACATAATGGCAGTCATAGCTTCGATCTTATTATCTTTAATCTTACCAATCTTGGAAACTACTGCTTCCTCATTGATAAGTGGATTCCACTTTTCCACTAGCTGTTTAACATTAATTTTAGACATTTTATTAAATTCCTCCTAAAGAATTGTTCCTTATAAATCTATTTATAATTTTTTATTTTTGTTTTAGATGTAATTAAGGTATTTAGAAACGAAAGATGTATCTTCCTTAACTTCTTCTGTTAGAGGTGGAGTAGCAACTCCATCACCTTCAGACTCTACTAAATCAGGATAAGATTTCTTAAGTTCTTTCTTGTCCCAACCACCATCTTTAAGTAACCATTCTACTGCGGACTTTTTGTCTTTTACATCAAAAGAAACCTCAGACTCAGATACTGCTTTAGCAGAGACACCAGCTTTCTTTAGTTCAGCAACAGCCTTCTTGGGATCTACTACTTTAACTGAAACCATCTTCTCAACAATTACTTCTTCTTCAAGTGTATCAACAATGATATCAAACTTCTTGTCGATAGTTTCTTTATCAGTTACACCTTCAAGAATAGCAAAGACCTTTTCTTTCTGTGATTCAGTTAGACCATCACATTTCTCATAAAGATAAAGAGTAATGGAGGCTTCATGAAGAAGAGACTTACCATTTAGAAACTTTTCAGTTAGAGCATTCTTTTCATCCCGAAGTTTTAGAATTTCGTCTTTAGCTTCACCAAGAAGTTCTTTAGCTTCCTCATTAACTAAACCTTCATCAATACCAAGGCGAACTTTAAACTGTTCAATTAGATCTGCATAAAGTTCACCCTTACGAGCAAATTCTTTGATATTCTCGGGAATCTGAAGCTTTTCAGCAAGAATGTCATCTACAAAGATGGAAAACTTTTCAGCGAGAGTATCTTTGTAAGTTTCAAACTTCTCTTCATATTCCTTAACTAGCTCTTCTTTGAGAGTTTCTTTTTCCTCAACAAGAGCTTCCTCTACCATTGTCTTAGCTAGAACTTCAGCTTTCTCAGTGGCAGCAGCTTCTACTTTTTCTTGTACTTTATTTTCAACTAAAGTAGATAGCTTAGTTTCTACTTCATTGGCTACTGACTCATCAAGAGCTTCGATGCCAAGTAGTTTAGCGATTTCTTTGATATCCATTATAATAAATTCCTCCTAAAGAATTGTTCCTTATAAAACTATTTATAAAAATAAATTATAAATTTTGACTTATTTGTAATCCTGATCTTTTAGATATTTCTTAGCATCTTTTAGAGTTTCAAATGTTGGTCTAGATCCACCAGCTTTAAAAATAATATAGAAGTCAGTGTATTTGCCATTTGGACCATAGGGCTCAGACTTCATAAGTGTCCAGTCTTTACCTTTTTCTACTATTGAATCTGTTTTAGGATTTCTAGGAATGCTATTTTCATTTAAGAATTCATCAATCTTTTCAATTAGTTTCATAGTTCTCTCTTATAAATTTTTTGAAATCTGATCAATTACTTGAAAGATTCTATTTTTGTATTCTTTCTTAGCTTGTTCGATTAAAGCTTCTTGGTTTGAAGAACCGAAATCAACACCTTCCAATATTCCGGAAACTCAACTTCCGCGATTCGAAGGGGTACTCACGATGTCCCAACAAATTAGATTAAAATCTTCATTTACATAATTTGTCTTTTCATTTACAGTGCCAAGTCCACGAGAGCTAATACCAATTCTAGCGCCATCTTCAATTAAACTCTTTACAATCTGTCCACATGGTGTAGAAAGAACCTTTGCCTTTCCCATTATATGATTACCTTCCCAAACAAGATCCTCAATAAGAATAGCTGCTCGTTCAAGTGTAATTGTATTGGAGGCTGGATGTTCTAATTCTCCTAAAGAAGACTTGTTAACAATATTTTCTCTAAGCTTGTCAACTTCCCTTTCCAAAATTCGTTTTGAATAAATTCGTCCATTTCGATTTCTTTCTTCAGCAGTAGAGAAAATTCCTTCAATGTAGAGATTCTTTTCTGACTTATTGGTTGAAATGTTATATGTTGTCTCCGTAATTAACTTCACGGGTTACTCCTCCGGTTGTTTTTCTATTTTTAGAACATCATTTTCTAGTTCAAGTTCTTTCTTAAAATAATCGTTAATTGTTGAATCAAGCTCTTTAGAAAGAATCTCTCTTGATGTTTCAAAGTCATCTTCAGCAAATGATGTAAAGGCTTTTTTAAAATTTTCACTATCCATAACATACTCCTATTACTATTTATTAAAAAACATTTTTATAAAGCAAATAAAGCTATTAAAGAACCAAAGCTAATTACATACAATCCAGCCTGATAAAAGAAAGAAGTTTTTTGATGTTCCCATTTTTCATACCTATAGTTGTTCTCAGCATTGACTCAAAGTTCTCTGTACTGTAGAGACTTTTGTCTTTCCAATTCAAGATATTCTTTAAGTGCATTAATAGTATTTATATGTAAATTAATCAAAACTTCTTCTTCTAAAGCAATTTGTTTATAAGTTACTGCCATTTGAACAATAGCACCAACTTTAGCATATTCACCTGGGCTTAGAAGAACAAACTTAGCATCATCTATTGAAACCTCTTTGAAATTATCATCTACAAAGATTGGAACAATTTTCTCTGGCTTCTTAATAGATGACAGATCAAGTTTATACTCTTGAGTTTTTTCAAATTTTATTTCTGGTGGTTGAAATGGCTCAAATTGCTTTGGGGCACAACCAATACAAAATAGTACTAAAAAAAGGTACAAAACATATTTTTTCATTTTAAAGATCATCCCAATTCGAATCTATTCTTTCTTGTGTTGACTTAATGTTTGGATCTTTCTTTGCAGCTTCAACCTTCTCTGCCCCATCCTTAATGACTGTTTCAATATTTTGCGTTTGATAGTCTGCCGCCTCCTCTTCTTTTGAGATATCTGGATGAACATAAGATTCTTCAGACACGTCATCTAAAATAGAATCAGACGGCTTATTAACATTTCCTCTTGGATCTGTTGAAAAAAGTCTTTGTAATAGAAATGTTGCAAGGGCCACAATAACGGCCCCTATTGCAACAAAGAAAGGTTTTATCTTAAACTTCATTTATATATCCTCATCTTCTCCGGTTCCAAAGAGTTCCTTGTCGATTTTGAATCCTTCGCTATTAGCTTTTAGATCATCATCATCCATATCAAGATATTTTTTCATTAGATATGATTTTGAAAACTCCGCATTAGATACAAGCATGTTATAGTTATTGAATCTTGTCTCTCTTCCCTTCTGTTCAATCTGATCTCTATATGAATTAGGACAATTCATAGAGATAGCCAAAGAGTATTCATCTAATCCATATTGTTTTAAGAACCCTTTAAACTCAAGATGAATAAGAAAGGTCTTAAGAAGCATTCTACAAAACTTATCTTGTTGGTTCTCAAGAAAAACTGACCATTTTACTTCATCTCTTGGAATTTCCCCAAAATTTGATCCACCGCCAAATAAAGATTCACCAGAACGCCCTTCTTTAGCATTCTGCACCCTTGAGATGGGATACTTCAGCGCCTTATATAGTTTCTTTTGGAAGTAGTAGATGTCATCTAATTCAGCAAAACCAGAAGGATTTCCACCTACTGTAGAAACCGAACTTGCTCTGCCCGAGTTTTTAATGAATACACCTACTGAAAGTCCAAAGTTATGATTCTCTCCAGGATCTTTAATAGTTAAACATCCTGTATCTAGTTTATAATTTAATTTTTCTACTCTTATAACTTTATGATTATATTTAAAATTATTTTTAAAGTCGTTAAAAGTTTTATATTCTGTAAAATTATTAATCAATCTTCTAATTATATGTTTTGATAGATGATTATTTTTAAATCCTGGCTTTTTTGAATTTTTTTCAAAATAATCACTCCAAAATCGTATATCATCTTTAAGAAGCTTAGTTAATTCTAAGTAATTTAATTCTTTATTATTAACAAAAATATCTATAAAAATATCAAACATTTCCTTAGTTAAAATATATGTTATTTTTTTGGCTGCTTGTTTTTTAACTATAATTCCATCTTCAGAATTTCAGAATTTTATTGATGATTTACTTCTAATTAAAGCGTATTCTTCACGCTCTTCTTTAGACATATTTTTTCATCTTTCTCTTTCTTTTTCACTATGATTTTTTGCTTGTTGTTTGCCTTTATCTGTTTGAAAATATCGTGTAACTCCCTCCCTAACGTTATTTTTATATTCATCAGATTTGGGGCTTGTCAATCATTTCATTGCCGCTTCTACAAAATCAGGATCTTTTCATTTGTTAGCCATAGAAATAGAGAATTCTTCTCTTTTTTCGGGGTGCTCTTCCCATCATTCTGTTTTCTGTTTACTTAGCACATCTTTATAGTCTTCATTATCTTCTCACCATTGAGTTTTAAATTCTGACATAAATTTTCTATGTTCTGGTCTTGCTCATAACATTTCATTTATAACACATGAATGATACATTCAGTGTTCATAAAATTCCATTAATTCTAAATTGGATGGGTTATTATTAAGTTTATTGAAATCTTTATGATGTACAACATTCCCCTTCCTTTCTTCATCTGTAAATTGAGCTCTATGTGTATAAACCCAACTATTAGTTTCTAAATCAAAAATTTGCTCATATCCATTTTTATCATCCAATTTATTTGTCTTAACATTCATTTTCCGTTTATATAACGGCATTAAAGAATCTCCACTTATTAAAAACTGTGCTTCTTTTTCTGTTCCGTCTCTTAGAACAAATTTATGATCTGGTGTGCAATCAATATAATCCTCACTATCTAAATATACTCTAACAATCTCAGTATTCTTTCTAGTAACCCCTGCCCATTCAATTTCACCAGGAATTATTTTTCCGGTTTTTTGATCAACTGAATATACATAATTTTTTTTACCTTCATTATGTTCACCAATAATATTTTCAAGAGATAGCGTACGGCCATCCATTAAGTCAATTTTTGTATTTAATACAATACATGATGAAGTCGGCAAGAAAAAGTTTTCTGATATTGACATGACATTTGTTGCTTTCTTTAGAAGGCCAGTTTCAGGATCGAAAGATTCCTTTGTTGAAAGTTTTTGTTTCATCTTCTCAACAAACTGCATTGCCTTGTCTCTTGGCATATTACCAACGTCAATATTGAAAACAAATCGTTCTGGTGCTCTTACCAATCTATAGATGATTACTGAAGTCTCAAGCATATTCAATTGGTTGAAAGGTTTTCTTGCTTTTTCAAGATAACCAAATACTTTTGTTCTATCTACTGGAGAAAACTTACCATAGTTCATATAAGCAATCTGGGCTTTATCAAAGAGTATAATATCCTTGCTGTTTCTTGCATCCTCAATGGATCTAATCATTGTACTTGTTAGACCACCTTTAAGATATTGAATATAAGCTTCAGTCATTCCCTTTTCATAGTTGTAGATAAAGTCCATGGTTTCAGTAGGAAGTTTCTTTCAGTAAAGAATTCCTTTCTTAGCATTGTTAGTATCAATTACATTTTCAAAATATAGCTCACCATCAACAAAATAGTCTTCCATATAGTTCTGAATCTTAGTATTCAATCTAAGTCTATTATAGATAAGCTCATTGAATTCGTTTTGAATGTTCTTTACAGCATTCTTATTCTTCTCAAGCTTCTCATCTCTAAAGACCAATTTGAAAATTTCATCTTGATCATTAGGCATAGTAGATTCAATAACAGCATCTTCAATAACATCAGAAATTTCAGCATTACCAGCAATTCTACGATACTCTTCAATCTTCTTGATTTTTGTGTCTAGTTTTTGATAAAGATACTTGTCATAAAACTGATGAGCAATAAGTCCTGCGCTTGCAAGCAATGGATTCTCATAACCTTCACCAAATTCTGATTCTTTTCGAGCTGGTTCAGAACCAACATTCTTAAATTGCTTTAGTTCCTCATTAACATCATTTGAAAAGAAAAATTCTTTTATTCCTGTAAAAAATCCCATTATTTGACCACCTTAATTCTTTTCTTTAGTTCTTCAATATCTTCATCTGAATCTACTTCTTTTTCATCAACAACATATGATCACTTCTTATCTCTCTTTTGAATGTAAGAATTCTTTCCCATAGAGATAGGTTTCTCATAAGTAGCAACATCACCAGCTACAGTGGTTTCATCCAAAAATTTATTTATCTTTTCTACAACCACGGATTCGTTCTTCTTTTCTCATTGTGAATAACAAACAGCGACTCGTTGATCATTGTCCTTTCAACGAAGATTTCCCTTTTCATCTTTTTCTTTAGCAATGGTGGAAATGCATCTTCCAATAAATTCTTTTTCTTTTTCGCTTGATTTTGGTTCAGGCAACGGCATAAACTCCCCCAACTATTATAAATAGGTTTATATAGTCTATTTATAAGAAAGGAAGAGATATGATTCTTTATTCAACAAATTCAATTAAGAATGCTGAGCCGAAGATTGAAGTCAAGTTAATAGAGACACAAGTAAAACCTCGAAAAATTTCAAAGATTTTTGAATAAGAAAAGGGAGCAATTAAGCTCCCTTTTCGTTTATAAGTACTTTTTTCTTTTTATTTCTGCTTCATAATCTATCTGCGATTTAAAATCTAAAAGAGCATCTTTTTCTACTTCATTAAGCTTATCAATGTTAGCATCTTTTAAAAAATCACTTAGTATGATTATTTGCCTTGGTGTGATCCATACTGACATTCCAGCCATATATGCATCAAATGGATTATTTTTTCCTCTTTTATGATACTCCATTAATCCTTTTCCATTTTAACTAATTTTGAATAGTAATCTGGTAATTCGGAAAGATGGTCTTTTGCTATTTCTTTAGCAATAGACTCATCATCAATGTGTTCCATTTCTATTTTTATACCAAGTTTTAATTCCTTTGAATCAAAATCACTATCTTTCTTATCTCTGTTTTTACCGATCTTTACATAGTTTGAGAACAATTTATAAATTATCTCCTCAAATTTATGTTCATCTATTTCTTCTTTGTTAGCAAACTCATGAACCATTTTATCAGAAGGATTTGGGTTCTTTCTAAAGAAGTCAATGATCTTATCTTCTATGGAATCTTTTTCTTCAAATAAAAAACTATAAAATGATTTCATTTAACCCTCCCTATGTGTATAAAACATCCATATTACTTACTTCGACCTTTTGATAATATTTCTCTGCTCCAAAAATGTTTTCACCAATAGCATATCTACTCATAACACCTACAGAGTTTTGAAAAGATGCTTCATGCATTGACTGTAGATACATAAAAACATAAGGAAGATAAAAAATACCTGCATCAAGTTCTGTTTCCCCTTTATATCCTACAATGTATCTATCAGTATTCCAAAAAATATTTCTAAAAAGCTTCATTCCATTAATAGTTCCTGCAAAACAAACTCTATCATCTCATTCATATTGTTTATCAGTAATCATAGATACAGAAAACTGAGGTGTAGATTCAATTACACCTGAAATATTTGAACTTGCAATTACAAAGTTACCATTGCCATGATTACTTGCCTTTCCAATTACATTAGCAAGATTTAATACATAAGCTACAAAAGAGTTGTACTTATCTGATTTATTATCTCCAAGAACTGTTGCAAAATCTAATGATTTTTGTGTAGCAACAGAATTAATTTTTTCAATTACCTCAAGGTCAATTTCTGTCTGTACTTCACGGGCAATACCAGTATAAACTTGATCTCTTAGATTAACATCATGCATTGCAAAAACATCTTGAAAAAGTTCTTCTGAAAATCTTGCCTTTAGTTTTCTTGACTGCGCTTCAACTTGTTGCTTTTCAAGTTTGATATTAAGCTCTTTAATATTCTCTCCAGTTCCAATTCCAAGTCCTTCATACCCACTTAGGTTAGATCCCAAAGCTTCACTTGCTGATGCTGATAAAGATCCTGTGTAAGTTGTATCTACAACATTAAACCCCAGTTCCTGATTAGCTTGACCACCATAAGTAGAATTAGCATAGTATCTTAAAGCATAATAAAGACCAACTGGGCCGTTCATTGGTTGAACACCAACAATTTCTCTTGCAATAAGTCTATCCCAAGTTTTCTTTGTTAGACCCATTGAAATTTTATGAAAGATACCATTAGTTGAAAAATCTGAAATGTTTCCTAAACTGCCAGTAGCATAGGCTACTGCCTCATCAAGTGTGAAATTAGGATTGTGGTTCTTGATTGTTTTGTATGTATTTTCAAGAAGAGTAGAAATCTGATAAAAGTTTTTAGACTTCTTCTCCTGTTCTGTAAATAATGCATCGAATTCGGACATGTTTAAATTCCTCCAAAAGAATTGATTAGCAATGTTGTTTTAAACTATTTATACAAATATAAATAAACAAAACTAACTAAAGGGATTTTTATGTCAATTAGATATGATGACAAATTTGTAAAAACTCCAGGAATGGAAAATGAATACACATCAGAGATGATTTCTGACCTTGTGAAGTGCTCTGAGGACGTTTTGTATTTTCTAAATTTTGTCACCATTGTAACTATTGACGGGGGAAGAAAAAAATTAGGTGATCTTCTTTATCCCTTTCAAAAGAAGATGATCAAAATGTGTAAAGATCACCGATATCTTTGCTTCTTATTTTGTAGGCAATCGGGCAAAAGCACTACAGTAGGAGCATTTGCATTGTGATATGCAATATTTCATTCTGATAAATTTATTGGTATAGCATCAAACAAAGCAAGTTCAGCAAAAGATCTTCTTAGACGTATTAAAATTATGTATGAAGAACTTCCTTTCTATTTAAAACCTGGAGTTATTGAATATAATAAACAATCTATTGAGTTTGAAAATGGGTCTAAGATCGAAACTGCTGGAACAACTGAAGACACCTTCAGGGGGCGAGCAGCCGCAATGCTCTTACTTGACGAAACAGCATTCGTATCTGATGGTATTGCAAGAGAGTTTTACACATCTATATACCCAACTATTTCGTCCTCTGAAGAAGCTAAGATTATTATCATTTCAACACCTAATGGTGTTTTCAACCTCTTTCATGAAATCTATTCTGGAGCTGAGGCTGGAAGAAATGAATACAAACATATGAAAGTTACTTGGGATATGATTCCTGGTAGAACAAAAAAATGAAGAGATAAACAGATTAAGAATATGGGCAACCTTGCAAAATTCAAACAGGAATTTGAAGTTGAATTTTTAGGTTCTTCTAATACTCTCGTTTCAACTGCTGGAATTGAATTTATAAACACAACAATTGAAGATCCCCAGGAAACCGATCTTAATGATAGATTAAGAATTTATCATAAACCAAGACCAGGAGAAAAATTTCTTATTGGCGTTGACCCTTCAAAAGGATCTGGTGCTCATGATGCCTCAATCCAAATTTATAGAATAGACTCATTTAAACCAGTTAAGTTAGTTAACGCTGCAACTTTTCAGTCTAACACTACTGATACATATGAACTTTCTTCCATCATTAACAGACTTTCAATTTACTATAATGATGCTGTTATTGGTGCAGAGAACAATGCTGAAGGTTCTACAGTTACTCAAAATCTTTGGTGAATTTTTGAAAATCCAAATCTTTACAATTCTGGTAATAAAGAGAATGAAATTGGAATTAGAGCAACATCAGCTTCAAAGACTAAAGCTGTTATCACAATGAAAAAACTTATTGAAGATGGTTCCCTAATAGTTAAGGATAGAGAAACAGCAAAGCAAATTTCAACATTCATTGAAAAGAATGGAAAATTTGCTTCAAGTACAGATGGTGGAGATGACCTTGTTTCTGGTCTATATTGGATGTGTTATCTTATTGATACTGAACTTTTCGAAGATGATGTTGATATGTTTAAGAATAAAGAAGAGGACGAGGATGTATGAGGAATTCTTTCAGATATTGATGATGATTACTATATTGAAGAATCTAGTTGATAGGGTCTAATAAATAACTATAATTCAAAACCAAAAGGAATTATACTCATGGAAAATTGTTCTGTTCATAGAGGATCTATTGTAACTGTAAAAACTGGAAAAAATCAATTAAGTAAAATTAGAGTTGATGTTTTAAAGAGTGCTCTTGACAATAAGAAGATTAATAAAAGATATCTTGAAATTCTAACGGTTAATGGATTTTCTCCAGTTATCTCAATCAATGAAGTCAAAGAAAATTCACTAATCAAAATAACTCTTGAAGATGGAAGCTACATTCAAGTCTCTCATGATGTCAAACTAATGCTTATTAATAAATCTCTAATAGAAGCTAAAAATCTAAATCTCAGCCATGTCCTTTTCCAAAGAAAGAAAATTAAACAAATTGAAGAAATCGAAGCTCCATCAGGATTTCAAATGTTTTCCATTCAAATGAAGTCAGAATCCAAAATCTACATCGACAACATTGCTATTCAAATCTAATCTCAAAATTCAAACAGAATCTAATCTTTAAAAATAATAAAATAAAAAAGTTTAAAATTTAAAAAACAATCAATGCAGTCGGCAGGAAATTGAAACATCTATCCTAGATAAATTAATCTAGAAGAATAAACGTTTCAATTTCCTGCTGACCACATCCCGTAGACTAGGCCATACAAAGCCTTGTCTTTCAGTATGCATTCGGCGAGGTTTCTTTCGTTTAACCTACGTTCTGTTTGGTTGATTAAGCCAAGTTCGGGTATGGTCTAGTTTGATCCGAACTTCATGGGCAATTTCTTGCTCCCAATCTCCAAAACGGTCTTCCCTTCCCACTAATAAATTCTAATCTCTAAGAACACTAGAAAAAATTAAAATCGTTATGAGAACTAGTACAGTCGGTTTTAGCCCCTTCAATGGATAGCTTTAGGTTCAACATCCATTGAGCATTTATAGAATTGGCTTAAGAAGGGATTGGACCTAGCTTAAGTCGATTCTCTATAAAGTCACTCTCGTGAATTTCATACATCCCCCTTTGTTTATTTCAGGGGCGGATCTTTCACCATCGCTTGATGATGGGAGTACGCATTTTCTGTAGAAGCACTCCTCACTTGATACACTCTGGATCAAGCGCCCAATAACAGGCTATTAGCCAATCATTGAGTCCAAACTCTTTTGTATAAAATCTATTTATAAAAAATCTCAAACAAATTGTAAACAAAGTTTGTTAATTTACATTTTATTTTTTCATGATATAGTAGAATCATCTTAAAAATTCATTTCGAAGCATGATTTTAAAATATGTAATTATTTCAATAACTTAGAAATACTTCAGATATTCAATAAAGTTAATTATATTAGCTACTTAGAAGATTTCTTGAAAAACTCATGAAAAATCGTGTATATTTACTCATGTTTTTATTGAATTTTTAAATATTTAATAATTATAATAACTTAGGAGATTTTATGATTACAATGGAAACACTCTACTTAGAGTACTTGAAACAGAAAGGAATTTCAAATAATAGACCTTATCGATTACCCAAGGATCCAGATCTATCCTTAGAGAAGCTTAGGCAGTCAAATCAAGCCAACTATGATAAGATCAAAACTCTAGTTGGTTATCTAAACACCAAATGGAATAACATAGATCCGATTAAATATCTTCAGGCTGGGTTTAAACTTTTTCCAAACTTTACCTATGCTAACTTTCTCAATGATAAGATTATTAAACAATATATTCATCTTGATAAGATTCAAAAGTTTCAATGTGAAGGGAACAAAAGAGAAATTTTGAAGAGCTTCAAATTTATCAAAGAAGCTATCAAGGAAAGAGAGCTTTCTTCTGTTATGGAATATTGTAAACAAAAAGATGAGTTTTCAACCTCTTGTGCCAATGACTTCATCAAAGGAAAGATTGATCCCTATTCCTTTCTATATTTACTTGTTAAGAAATATGTAATATTATCTAAGGATGAGCAAGAAAAGCTTAGAGATTTTCTAAGTAACATTTCTAAATATAAGGTCTATGTCAAGGATGAATGGGCACTCTTCATGAAGATGGAGAGTGTTGTAAATTCTTCTATAGGAAAAGAGGATGAAATTTAGGGAGGTAAACATGATTAACGAAATGCTACTGATAACTGATCCACCATCTGGAAATTTGATTCTTGGTGATCAGACATTGGAAGAGATTGAAGAAGAAAAGAAGCGGTTTAACAAGATGAAGTTATTGGAAGAAAGAGAAAAGATGAATTTGTACATTAAAGAACTTAACTCTGTACAACCGATGGAACATAATCATTTGAATTTTATGATAAGAAAGGATAGGGATAATGCCAAAAGATAATAAAATG
>Ga0265295_1007024_pt1 | contig 13212 bp, 12 predicted proteins | sample Munlansysbiofilm_FD_192503 | JGI IMG/M metagenome (GOLD analysis project Ga0265295, IMG submission 192503) | Leachate microbial communities from a municipal landfill in Southern Ontario, Canada - Methane capture system biofilm | ecosystem: Engineered > Solid waste > Landfill > Unclassified ... | reverse complement strand
TGTTTTCGATCCCCCAGTCGATCGCCGCCTGGGGATTTAGCGCGGTGCCCGAGACACTGGAGCGGAGGGCTTGAATCAGCTCGGTCGCCCGGAACCACGTGTGCCCGTCGCTGTCCGACCGGGCCGCGTGCCACAGACACATTCCTTGCCGCTGAATGGCGCCCGGATCGCCGCCCAGCTCGAGGTAGAGCCGGTCGGCGAGTAGGAATCCCACGCCCGAGAACGTTGTCAGCACGTAGGGGTCTTCGCGGATGATCCGCGGCGCCGCCACGCCCCAGCGCTCGATGCACAACTCCGGCAGCTTTTTGGGGAACCCCCGCTTTGCCAACAGCCCAGCCAGTTCCATCTTCGTTGATTCGACCTGGATGTTGGCGGTGAAGAGGGTCGCCGCCTCCTTCGCAATCTCGACGGTCAGGCCCGGGATTGCCGCGGCCACCTTCTCCGGATCGGACCGGAGCGTTTCGAGTGATTCCTCCCCGAATTGCTCGTAGATTTTGCCGGCGGTCTGTGGACCGATTCCGCGGGCCTGCATGAGGTACAGGCAGATTCCGCGCTCCCCCACCGGCTCGGTCAACGCGAAGTTGTCGAAGTGAAACTGGCGCCCGTAGCGTGGGTGGCTCGTCCAGCGGCCGAGGAACCGGTAAGTCAGGCCGCGTTGCAACACCTCGCGCTTCGACGGGCCTTTGATTGTCGTGCCGTCCTCCAGTCGGCCGATAATCGTTCGCCGCTCGGGATTGTCATCCTGGAAGACATAGACCTCCCAGTCGAACGCACCCGTGATTTCTTCAGGCTTCATGTCTCCTCCGCTCTCCCCCCCGCAAACAGGAAAAAAACGGCCGGCCGGCATCCGTGCCTGGCCGGCCGCCAAGGAGGGATCAACCAAACAAATCCTTGTCGGAGGGGATTATGTTGCCGGCCACGCCGGCCGTGGACGTGTTGCCGCCCGAAACGAACGGATCGGGCTGGGCGTCGCCCAACTCGTTCAGCTTGCCCTGGTTCCGTGGGTAATCCTTGTGCTTCGGTGAGCTGACGGGGTACATGTTGAAGTTGAGCTTGATTGAGATTTTGCCCTCGTATTCACTTTCCTCGAGCCGGCCGAAAATCTGCCTGCCGACCGCCAGGTTGAAGTCGATCACCGGGCCCTTCCCCTGCTCCTTGAGGGCCTTCAGCTCCTCAACGGTCGTGAGGCCAGTCGCCACAGCGAGCTGCAACGCCTTGGATTCGGCTCTGGCCGTCCACGGGAAGAACTCCCTGTGGCTCTTGCCTATCTGGCTCTCGTCGACGTGGGCGAGAACCTCGAAATCAACCTCCATCTGCGGATTGCCGGAAGACTTCGACACACAATCCTCATCCACCCGGGTGACTTCCAGGTGACACTTGCCCGGCGCGGGGTTATCAAACCCGTCCATCTTGTCGGGGTCAAAATCAACGCCGAATTCTTTTGCCATGATCTATTCCCTCTCTAACGCGGTTTTCAGTTGCTCATACTGTCCTCGGCTGGGGAAACTCCAATTGGGTGGGAACCCCAGCACCCTCAATCCAACGTCCCAAACACGTTCGGCCCCGTACTGCTCGACCAACGGCCGGAACAGCCAGGGCCACTCGGCTAGTTTTTTTCCGCCGCCTTTGTTGCTTCCCTATCGAGCAGGGCGACGAGGCTCGCGAGATTCTCGTCATCCAGCTCGTCAACGCTTTGGACGCCGACCGCGGCGAGAATCTTGTCGTTGAGAATTCGATTCCAGGCCTCCAGCGAAAGGCCCTTCAGTTGGCGGATCGTGGCACTCAGCTTGCGGATGCGATCCAACCTGGCCAGCCAGTCGACAACCGCCTCTGCCTGCTGGCAGGGGAGGGCCGCGAATAGGCGTCCCGCGCAGCGATGATGGAAGGCCGCGGGGCTGACGCCGCAGGTCTTCACCAGGATGTCCTTGGCCTGAATCTGGGCCTCTGACGCGCGGTTCGCGGCCGGTTCCGGGCTGCTAGCGAGCAGCTCATCGCCTTTCTTTTGTGCGGCGGCCATGCTGGCCTCCGCCTCGGCTTTGAGCCGGTCGATCTCGGCTTGTTCAGCGTCCGCCGCCGCGGCTTTTTTGGCGGCCTGCTGGGCCTGAATCTTGGCCGTCTGGTCGGGGGCCTGGGGGGTCTGCTGGGCAGCTTGCATTGCCAGCCGCTTCAGCTCCTCTTGGCGGGCCAGCAGGGCGACCCGGTTCTCGGTCGCCGCCTTCTCCGCCTCGGCGATCGAGAGCTGATAGCGGAGCTTCTCCTCCTCGCTCAGCTCCTTCTCGACGACTCGCTCGGCCGGCTTGAGCTTGGCGTAGTCCGGGGGGTTCGCGATGTACTCGCGGATCGCCACAACCGTCGCCACCGGGAGCCGCGGCGGCATCAGATGCACGATCTTTAGCAGACCGTCCTCAGTGACGGTCGTGTCGGCCAGCCGCTCCTTGAGCACGATCGCCGAGGGCACTGCCGGAACCTTGCCCTCCTTGTCCGGCTCGCGCTCGAGCCAGAGATAGAGGGAAGACAACTCCATCAGCGTGTCCTTCCCCTTGGGCTCCATTTTGCCGCGAACCGGAGTGTCGCCCTCCCAGACCTGACGGAGGTGAGAAGTGAAGAAAAACGTCTGGCAGCGGGTAGAGAGTTTCAACAAAACCTGCTTCCAGTAGTCTTTGACTGCGCCCCAGAGCAAACCGCCTGCCTTGGCGACCTGATTCTTGGTCAGGCCGAACTGCTCACAGTTGGTCTTCACGTAATCCGTCAGCCCGGACTCAATGTCCGTGATTGGATCGCAGGCGATGACATCGAATTGCCCGGGTTTCAGCTTCGTCGTCACGACGTCCAAGAACCACATAAAGACGTCGATCGGTCGGTAGGTGGAGCCTTTCAGCTCCAGCATCTTCAGCGGCACGTCGATTCGCTGACAGCCGGTGCCGCCATAGGTGCCACCGGACTTTTCAAAATCGAGATAGAGCGTTCGTGCCTTGCCGGCGAACGGATGCCCCTCGGGGTGCGCGCCGGGGGCAATCGACAATCCCAAGAGCGTCTTGCCGCTCTTGTAGGCCCCGGTGGCGCCGAAGACCTCGATCTTCTGTGGCGCCCCTGATGGCGTGTTGGGCCAGATCAAGCCCGGCGGCAGCTCATATTTCTGCTTCGCCATGAATCATTCCCTCCTCAAAGTGCAGACCTGGAGCCCGGCCGCAACCGCTGCGGTCATGTCCAGGTCGTTTTCCAGGTACGCGATCGCCTGCTGGCGCTGCTCCGGCGTGCCGTGCCAGAGGACGTGAAAGTGTGCTCCGTCGCCGTTCTTGGGCGGGCCGCCGAAGAAGGTGCTCAGGGAATCGAGGTTCCCCTTGGGGTTGTACTCGCCGCAGCCCCACGCCTCCCGGAGATCGACAAAGGTCTTGTCGAGATAGCGGCCCTGTCGGAAATTGGGCAATCGAATCCCGTGCTTCATTGCCCGGCGGGCGAGCACCGGAACGTCAAACCCGGTGATGTTGAAGCCGACCAGGGGAATCCCTTTGGTGCGGGCGTAGGCGAAGACGATCCAGAACGTCTTCAGGAGCTGGGCCTCGTCGCCGCTGCCATCGTCGATGGCTCGCTCGCCGGTGTGGGCGTCGAGGTAGCCGATCGCCAGCACCTGGCAGGTGCGGGCGTCGAGGGCGGCGGATGCCTTGAATGCCGCGAAGGCGTCATCCTCGGCCGTCTCGAACCGGGCCTTGGCCTGGGCCTTGGCCTGGGCGAATTTCTCCCGCTCCGACTCCAGCTTTTCTTGTCTCTTGAGCGGGTCTTTTGTGTTCCCGTACTTGACGGTCGCCGGGTCAAACTCCGCCTCCAGCAGGTCGTAGCCCTCAATCTTTGTCGGGTCGAACTCGAACACATCGGCCAAGTCTGCGTCTGGGAGGGGGCCCGTCTCGATGTCGAAGAGGACCGGGCCCTTGAATTGGCAGTCGGCCAGGTCCAGGGACTTGTCAGGCGCGGGTGTCGGCGTCGCCCGCTCTTCGAAAAGATCGCCCAGCGAATCAGTGTTCAGTCTTTTTGCGGCCATCCAGCAACTCCTCCCTCAAAATCTTGACGTCAGACGGAGCGTCGATTCCCAACCGCACGGCTCTCTTGCCGGCGCGAACCTCGACGACGGTGATCGTCACGCCGTTGGAAAGAACAATCCGCTCACTGACCTTGCGTAACAGAACCAACACGAAAGCCTCCTTGTGGCATGAAAAAACGCCGCTGGGGGATTGGTGGTCGCCCCAGCGGCGCGGAGATAAACGCCACTGACGCGCGGAAGGGCATCAAGCGGTTGTCAGTAGCGTTTTCGATGAGTTTCATGCGTGTGCCCTCCGCGTGTTGTTCTCAATCTAAGCGGAAAAGCAAGACGTCAAATTTTGGTGTCACCCACTGCCGGGCTACCCCAAAACGCCGGCCCATCGCTCGCCCGTCCCTCGCATTTCCCTCGCTCCCCCCCTGGACCGAAAGAGAAAATTCCAGGAATCCCGCCAAGGGCGTCTTTCCGCTGAAAAGAACAATTCACACAGATAGAGCGTTTACACCGACACCAGAAATGACACTTGCGGCGCAAAAAAAGGCCCCCACACCAGTTACGGAGAGGGGGCAATGGTTTTTCGCGTTTTCAGCGGCCGGTCGCCATAAAACTATCGGTGAGAATAGGTTGAGGCGACGGCGAGCGTGTGGCGAAAAAACGTACTAGTGTGTACGCGTGACTCTGGATCAGTTAGTTGGGGTTCAAGTCCCTGTTCCCCAGTTTCCTAAGGTCTTTGGAAATTTGAACTTACGAAAAACGGTGCCAACCGCTGCGTAGCGAGTGACACCAGGAATGACACTTGGCGACACCTACGGGGCGTAGGGGTTGGTGCCAGAGTCGGAGCGGCGCTTCTTCGGCAGCCGCTTCTTTCGTTTCCGGGCAAAACACTCCCGGATTCGGCTGGAAAGTAGGCTTGCGTCCGGCACATAGGAGTGCCAGGTCGTGTCGAAAGTGGAATGTTGGGCCATCCGTGCCACCTCGGCAGGAGAGAGGCCCATTTCCAACAACCACTTGACGAACGTCCGTTTCAGGTCGTGAGCCGTGGCGTACCGGGGTTGCTCCGTGACCACGCCTTTTGACCGCTTCAGCCGCCGCCCGGTGACAACGCCGGCAGCCCGGCCGATCTTGGAGATCGTCAGGCCGATGGTGGAGTAGCTGCGGGTCACCCCTTCCGAGGTCCGTGGACGAAAGACGCGACCCCGGCGTTTGGCCGGCGGGGTCTTCCTTAGAATCGCGATCATCGGGGGGCAGAGGGCAATCTTCTGCTCCCGATTGCCCTTGTGGGCAACTTTGGTAACGACGATCCGGGGATTGCGGCCGTCGATGTTCTCGACGCGAATCGGAGCATCGACGTCCCAAGAGAGTCGGACCGCCTGTTTCAGTCGAAGCCCGGACCAGACCAGGCCGCGGAGGAGTCGGCGCCAGGAAACGGCATTCTTCTTCCCGACAGCTTTGTCGGTCGCCATCAGCATCCGCTCAAACTCCTCCCGCAGAAGAGCTCGGCCGCCGGGGTCCGCTCGCGTGACCTTGATCGCGGGGGCCTCGTAGGTCGGATAGATTCTGTGGGCCCAGCGGAGTGCAACCCGCAGGGTCCGCAGATAGGAGTTGATCGTGGCCTCGGAGACCATGCCCCGCAGCTCGGTGCGGAAGAGGCTGATCGCTGAATCGTTGGCGTCGACCAGCTTCTGGGGGTGAATGACGTTCTCGAACCGCTTCGAGGCACACTTCCACGCCGCCCGGGTCGATTTCCGCTGGGTGGCAAGGTACTCCCGTTCGTACCGCCCCTTGAACTCCTCCCATGAGCCCTCAGGCGCCGGCCGCTCGGTCTTCTTCTGCTCGATGAACTCGGGAATCTTGGTAGCGGCCAGTGAGAGATTGGTCTTCGGCACGCCCGAAGACTCCTCTCCACGCCGGCCGGTCACTGGGTCGTGCCACCGGAAGATCACGCACTTGCGATCGCTCCGGCGGACCATCTGCACGCGAATTTCGTTCTCACTCATCGACTTTCTCCTGGGGAAACTTGTTTGCCAGATCGCGAATGCGAACCAGCTTCACGCTCCGCAGCCCAATTTTGTAGGTCGGTATTCCCTCCTTTTCTAAGGCCTTTTCAAAACTAACCAGGTCTTTCCAGCCCCACCGCTCGGCCAGGGCGGGGAGTTCAATCAGGTGGTTTGGGTCCAGGCTGGGCGGGGCGGCGAGCTTGGCGAGCACCCCCAGGCCCAGGGCAATCAGGCCTCCAAGTCCTTGCTTTTCAACAACTTCAGTCAGGAACTGATTTAACTGGTGCGTGTCGGTCTGGGTCTCGGTTTTCGGCAACATGGGGAAATTCCCTATTTTGGGGTAGATTGACACGCCCAGGCAGCCGGCTATGATCAAAACGGGCCGCTCGGGCAACTGGTCTGGTTCACGATGGTCGCCGGGTCGAGCTGCAAACTGATCCCGGCAACCGATTTCAGTCTGGGCCACTGCTGGGCGGCCCGCTTTCTTGCCTAAATCAGTTCAATAGGCCCTCCCCTGGCGCTCTGGCCGGCAGAAGAAGCGTCTGCGAGATTCCGTGACGCATGTCCACGAAAAAAGGCGCGATCGCGCCTAAGACAAAGTGGTTCGGCCACTGAGATGTTCCTTATGGCGATCTCGGGCGGCCGATTCACACGCCCCTTCTCGCTCCCAACGAGAAGGGTTTTTTATGCGCTGATGGCGCCCGATAGCCGTCAAGGATATCGATTCTCAACACGGTGTCAAGCCGCTTCTAGCACACCTTCAGGGGGACTTGTCTGTTTTTGCTTTCCACGGCGTTGCCCTCAACTATAATACTAGCACGAAAAGGAGGGCCCCTGTGATGACCGAGCGAGTCAAGATTACACTCATTGTTTGCGTGACCATGCTAGCAATCGCTTTCTTCATCTGGCCGACACCCTACACCTATCACAAGGTCGGAGAAGCGAGTCTCATCCGGACTACCCGGCTCACTGGCCATACCCGCCTGGTCTCGCCTGAACATCTGCAACATCCGCTGGAGAATCAAGACTAGCTGCTGCCTTCGCGCATGGTACTGGGAAGGCGGTAGAGCCCGTGGGGCCTGGTAAGCCCGCGACGGGCGCACAAAAAACCCCGGCCAGAATAACAACCGGCCGGGGGCGGGCTGCGGAAAGGCTACGCGACCCTATGGGAATGAGACGTGTCTCTCGCGGTCCTGGGCGCCCCAATTCATCACTCGGGCGAGGTCTTCGGCGGCTTGGCGAGAACCAAGGATCAGGACCGGCTCATCGGCGCCGTGTTCGTAAATGCCCCACCGAGGGGAAGCAGGATGCACTTCATACGGTAGGGGACTTTCCGGAACTGACATATTTCCGGTTCTCCGCGCAGTTGGCAATCATCGCCTGGAGGGTGGTGTTCAATTCGCCGTCGCGAACGTCCCGAATCTTCTCCATTCGCTCGAATCGGTCGGCCAGCTTGTCCACCGTGGCGACAAACTCCGCCTGCTGAGCAGCCATAGCCTCCCGGTGCTTCTGTTCGAGCTGAGGAAGTCCGTAGATCAGCATGTAACAGAAGAGGCCGCAGATGACCACCGCGGCGCCGCCTTGGACCCATGAAGCGTAGGGCGAGGGAGTGACGGTCTCCTGGGCAACAAGTAGCCCGGTGCTTGTCGCAACGAGGAACAGGAGTTCCTTCATGGTCTGATCTCCTATCTAGGTGAGCGACGCCCGCAGTCCGTAGGCTTCGCTGGGGACCGCACGGTCCCCCGTAAGTTCAATCACGTCGTCTTCGTTGTGGGAGTTGCGGAGCACCCAAACGAGATTGTTGGGAACCGATTCGTCCCACTCGACGGAGCAGCACTCGAGGGCGTGACCCCAAAAGTTGTAGGCGACTTCCAGCGCCGTGCCGGTCCAGAGGATGGAGATGCTGTGCCGGATCATCGTCGCCTTGCGGCTATTGTCCGTGTCCCATCGCTCGCCGAGCCGGTAGTTGAGAGCCTGCTCCTGCCAATCCTCCCGAAACGTCCGCGGGTCCGGGTTGCGTGGATCAGGAACACACTCGGCCGGAGCGATTCCACGTTTGGCGATCCCGGCCAGGGTCTCGTCGATGTAATAACCCCGATTGTTCCAGCCGACCATCCAGCCCAACGAGACCGGCGCCAGTTCGACCATCGGCTTGCCCTCGCGGGCCCGGAGATCCTTGAAGGCCGCGGTCGCGCCCCATGCCCAGCAGTAGTTGAGCTTGCCCTGGTACCAGCGCCTTCCCTTCGGAGCCCAGGTATCCCGCTGGTGATAGATGGGGAAAATCTGCCGATCGTGGCAGAATTGAATCACTTGCTTGTAGTCGGCTGGATCAACCAACTTGTCGGGAAAGGCCTCGCCGAAAGGAATCAGGCCAGGCACCGATCCGTAGCTTGATTGCCTCGGCAAGGCCCCGAGGGCTGGGCTGGACTCGACCAATTTCGACCAGTCGCGATCGCAGTCAATTCGCCGTCGCATGGGGATTCTCCAGTCGCTTGTGGAAGTCGGAGACGGTCGCCGGCAGGGGGAAGTCGAGAATGTTGCCGCCGTCGATGGGCGCGATCGCTAGCCGCGGCATGGGATCACCCTCGACCGCCTGCCACCAGGGGGCCAGGTCCGGAGGAACCGTTACAAGAGTCCGGCAATAGCCGCGTCGATCGCACACGACTGAAGTCTTGGCCACGGCGTCAACGTCGTAGCCGCCCAAGAAACGATGGCCGGCGGCCTCGAGTTCCCGCCGAAACGCCAGACCGCTGATCATCTCCACTTGTGCCGGAGGCAGCTTGACGAGCTGGTCCGACTGGTGGAACAACATGATCTGCCAGGCCTGGGGCTTCGGCGGCAGCGGAGGGTTTGGCGGATTCGGAGGGTCCGGCGGCTTGGGTGCCTCGCCGGTGACGATGACCTCTTTACCCAGCGGTATCAGATTGCGGCTGTCCCAATCGGCAATGATCGCAGCAAGCGTGTACTTGCCGGATTCGGCGGCCCAGAACATCGCATTGCCGGGCACGATTCTCTTGGGTGACGTTTCCAGCAATCCTGACGGGAGGAAGACAGCGCTTGTGCCTTCGCCCGCGCCGGTAATCGTGTACCAAACGGGTTTGCCGGCTACGACCTCGCTCGGGCCCTCGATCTCTTGGGCCAGGGCACAAATTGCCAGCCCAAGAATGGCCAGCGATAGCAGAATTAGTTTCGGTTTCACGGTTTGTCCTCCATAAGGAACCCCGCCGGAGCGGCCGAAGCCACTCGCGGCGGGGCGTCCCCCAGAAGTGATTTAGGGGGACCACAGCAGAGGTTTCGTTGAAGAGCGACTCAGGCGGGAACCGGTTCGTCTGCGGTGACTTCCGTGAACGCCTCGCACACCAAGCCCGGCTCATCGGAGGCCTCTTCCACAATGTCAAACAGCGCTTGCCAGGCGAGGGCGTTTCGCTGGCGGATAGGAATCCTCCGGTCCCGGTGCATCGCCAGCAAGATTCGCCGGTGAGCGATTCGCATCTGCGCCGGGGTAGGGTTGGCCAGGGTGGCAACCGCCTGCTCCTCGGTCTCGGTGCAGTTCTTGAAGATGTTCACCAGCAACTCGGCCAGGACTGGGATCAGGGGGATGAGCAGATCAGCCCAGCCGACCCGGCGGGCCGCCCTCTCAACAATCGTTTTCGCGCTCATGGCACACTCCTTATTAGGGGTGAATTGAACACAACTAGCCGTTGTTTGCTCACTTAGATTTTCCGGATTCAGCGCGTTTTCGCAACGCGACTTCAATTCGCTTCTGGTATGCCTTGGTCCGCTCTTGGAGAATCGCCCGAAGTCGCTTTTTCTTGTCCTCATTTTTCGCTGCCTTTATGGTTTGAGTGAGTGGCAGATAGACGTTGTAGTACCACTGCTTGTGGAAGTGGGCCTTCGTCCGCAGTTCGGGGTGCATCTTGGCTTTGTCCAGGCGGGCGAGCTTCCAGTATTCGGTGGTCATACGGCGAACGGCCGGAGGTAGCGACTGCTTGAACTTGGCACTCTCCCGCTCCTCCAGCTCGATCTGGAGCCATTGCTCCTCGTCGATCCCGCGGTCGCTGATCCGCAGATAGCGGTTTAGGCCGGTGGGTAGGTTGAGGACCGACTCCAGTGTTGTTTCGTCCCGGTCCTGGAACAGCTTGCCGGTCACGGCGCCGGTGAGAAAATGCGTCGCATCTCCGGCAACCCCGAATTTGGTCGCGGTCCAGCCAAGCATCTTCCGGTACGACGCCCAGCCGCCAGCCTGGAACGTCCCTGGTGGAACAATCTCACTGTCGAAAAAGGAATCCCGCGGATTCACGCCCGAAAGAAATAGTGCCCAGTTGCCGGCCATCTCGATCGGCGGAGACTCGTTGGGCAGAATCCCGTCGATCACCGCGCCGAACGCCTTTTCGGCGGCCTTCCCCGCGTAGCCGGCTCGGGTGTCGCCACCGGCCGCCTCATAGGCCACGTCCATCAACGCGCCCCAGACTCTTGAAATCAGCCGGCCGGTCTCGTCTTTGGGGATCGTGAAGAAGATTGACTTCGCCTCGGTCTCGGCGCCCGTCGCATCGTGGACCGTGCCGATGGGGATGACGTCGTAGTTGTCGAGGTAGTAGCTGGCGACTCGGCCCAGCGTCTTCTTGGCCCAACCGTCTTTCTTTTCCTTCTCCTCTTCCTCATCGTCCCCGCCGATCCCTCGAAGGATCGCCTGAACGGCGGCGTCAAATGCACCGTAAAGCACCAACTTCTCGAGCGTTTTGGGGATGATGTCACCAATAACCCTCCGCCACCACCAACCGGCGGCGGTCTTGGGGTCCGTCGCCAACTCGAAATCCGCCAAGAGCCCCTGCCAGGCGACGTTAGAGTACATCAGGACCGTGTTGCTGATCGGCGTGAACAACCCCTTCTGTTTGAAGTCGGGAGTCCCGGCATAGCGCCGGGTGATGTAGGCCCGCTTGCGCTCGGATATCAAGTCAACGCCCAGCCCTTGAGCGTGACGCATCCGTTCCGTAATCAGCTCCCACGCTGCCAGCTTGCCGGCGACTTCCTGCCGGCCCCCCTCCAGCTTGATCCATTCGAGAACCTTGCCGATCCCGGCGAGAATCCTCCCCCGGTCCTTCTTTGGCATGTCCACCAGTCCGTATTTCGCCATGATCTTGCGGGCCTGGGTGGTTTCGCCGATCTCAGCCGCCACGTCGACGTAGGGCGTGGAAAGTGCCTTATGCCGCATCATTTCCTCAATGCGAGGGTCCTCGGTCCCGATGAGGTGTGCTGTGGCTGCCTTGCGGGCTTTCCAGAAAGCCCAAAGCACCTGGCCGAGTGTGATTTTCTGCCGGCTGGCTGCCTTGCGGGCCTCGGCTGGGCTCATCCCGCGGGCGATCAGTTCCCTCCTCAGCTCCCGGTTCCATTCCGTGCCCATCGAGCCCAGGTTGGCCCATGTCCTCCGCAAGTCTCGTACCGGGTTGGCGGCAATGAACCCCGGGCTGAATGTGACAAACAGGGGGTGAAAGACCTTGTACAGACCGGACTGGAGAATCGCCGCGAACCGGGCAACCCGGCCGATGTCGTGGCGCTTGAAGCTGGCCGCAATCTCATCGGGAACCTCGTAGGCGATGCTCCGACCGTTCTCCATAATCTGGATATAGGCGAACCCGGGCTTGGGCCGCTTGCCCTTGGGTTCGTCGATTCGGCGAATCTCCTTATGGAACGCCGGTTCATCGTAAAGGAAGTTGCGGACCGCTCGCTTGGCGTTGTTCAGTTCGATCAGCCGGTTCAGCGAGATCATCTTCATCATCGTCGCCATCCAAGGGTTGGCGATCCCCTCGAACGTGCCGATCTGGGCGAAAATCTCAGGGTCCATTTCGCCCTCGATGTGCTTAATGACCCAGAACGCTGCGTAACTGTCTTTCTTGGGGACGATGACTCGCTCGAATGTGTCGCGGGAGTAGATGCCCGATTCCACCGCGGCAAGGGCCGACTCGAAGATGATGTCGTGCCAGCGCTGCATCGTCTGATCGAGGAAGTTGAACCGATCCTCTCCCAGCCGGTCCTTGAGGGCCTTGATTTCCTTCGCGGATTCGGTCGGCGTGTAGCCGAGGGGGTTGGCCAGCTCGTTTCGCTCATCGACAACCCGCCGCATGAAGAGATAATCACCAATATCCTGCTCGGTGATGCCCCGCTCCCGCAGCGGGTCAAAGATTTCCTCCGTAATCTGCCGCACCATCACGTAGTTGCGATTCTCGGAGTACGCCAGCTCGTCGGCCGTGTAGAACGCAGCCAGGGCTTTGTCGCGGTTCGATTTCTTCGCCCTGGCCTTGATCGGCTGGACGTTTTGCAGGATGTACTGGTTAAGGAAGTGGAGGATCGCCTTCAAAGGCTTTCTCTTGGCCGCCTCGCGTTGCATCTCCAGCTCGGCCAGGGCCGCCTCGCCCTCCAGAAACATATCCTCCCTGATCTGCCGGCGGATTTCGGAGACGTTCTCCTCGCCGCCGTTAAGGATCGCCTGCACGTCCATGAACGCCTGGTACATTTCGGGCTTTTCGCCGAGATAGGCAGCGAAGCCGCGGTAGAACTCCGGCGCCCGCCGGGCAAGTTCCAGCGGCGAGTTGAAGAAGACGCTCAGGGCCTCCGCGTACAGTTCGGCGGCCGATTCCCGGTACCTGATGTAACTTTTGGAAGCGGTCCGCTTGTCGTAGGGACTCCACCATTCGGTGAGCCGGATCAGCTCATCGCGGATGATCTCGTTGGAGAGCAGCATCCGCTTGCGGATTTCCTCCTCGAGCAGCTCCCGGTACTTCGCGGCAATCTCTTCCGACGTGGCGTCCTTGGCAATCGTCTGTTTGATCTTGCGGCCCGTCTTCCGCCGAACCTCCTTGGCAAATTGTTGGACCTCGGCCGGAACAACGCCCCGCATCGCCTCCTTGACGAGCGAGAGTTTCTCGGCGGCCGAAAGCCGCTTGACGTACCTGAGCAGGTCTGCCGGTACATCGGCGGTGAGCGAGTTCCAGATATTCAAGATGTCCTGGGGGGTGATGTCGTAGCGTTCGACGATCTCCTCCTCGATCTCGACTTCGGCGCCCTGCTGGAGCACCCGCTTCGCCTCGCGCCGCAATCGGTCACGCTCGGCCTCTGTGAGTGGCCCGGGCCCGCCGGGCTTCCCCGCGAGCCAGCCCTCCAGGTAATTTCGCAAGCTGGCGATCC
>Ga0265295_1007023_pt1 | contig 13216 bp, 6 predicted proteins | sample Munlansysbiofilm_FD_192503 | JGI IMG/M metagenome (GOLD analysis project Ga0265295, IMG submission 192503) | Leachate microbial communities from a municipal landfill in Southern Ontario, Canada - Methane capture system biofilm | ecosystem: Engineered > Solid waste > Landfill > Unclassified ... | reverse complement strand
AAAAAATGGATTTGATGAGCTAAAATTGAAAAAATATTTGTAATATTGTGTTACTTTTTCAACACAGATTTAATTGGGTTCTATTTGTGTTTGAAAAAGTCAGAAAAACGAATTTTTAGAACCCACCTATAATTACTTCAATCAGCTTTAGATTATCTAAAAGCAACTTTTCATATTTCTCAAATTCAACAAACTTCTCACAATCGTGCGTCAGCATTTCCCCTCTAAAACCACTAAAAACGAACTCAATCATCGGCTTCCTCTCATTTCAGGAGAGGACGGGAGGAGAGGTGGTGTCGAAATTGGCATTTGGCTAAATGCCTGTCTGCCGAAGCGAACGCGGAGGAGGATGGATCCGATGGCGGATAAATATCCGAGCCTTTCTCCCTTTGCTTATTGTGCGAATAATCCCGTGATGTTGGTTGATCCGGATGGGCGGGAGATATGGATAACTGGGGATGGTGCAGGAGATGCTTTTAGTCAATTGTCTAATCAGGTTAAAAATATCACTTTAAGTATGAATTCTGATGGCAAGATAGAATATAAAGGTAAAGCTAAGACTAAACAAGAAAGATTGATGGTAAAAGCAATGGAAGATAAAAAAATTGTTATCTTATCCGTTACTTAACGGTTAATTTAACAAACGCTCATAATAGGCTGTTGTGCAATTCAGTACAAATCCTTAAAACCTAGTCAAAAGTTAAATAAATTTTTTGATGCTGTTTTTCATCATCAAATAAATTCATCCGACCGCAGGAAAGTAATGTGACTTGGGTAATCAGACGACAGTAGACAACTCTTCATATTAAAATTCATAATTCTTAATCGTTTTATTTTTGTTAAGAGTGAAGAATGTGTTCACCTAGCCATCCGTCCACCAAAAATAAACCCAATTCGACTAAACCAATTCGATTTCTTTTGCGTTTATTACATTTGTAATGCAAAAACATTAATTTTGTTTCTGAAAATATTTATAATATGTGCCAAAACCTGAAATATCCTTTTGAAAAACATCGCTTGCTGATGCCCATCTTGCTGTGGATATTGGTTTTCCCTTCTATTTTATCGGCACAATTTTACAACGGGATGCATATGAATTTTGGCAAAAACAGAATTCAGCATCAAGATTTCAATTGGATGTATTATCGCTCAGACAGATGCGATGTCTATTTTTACCCCAAAGGAAAAAAAATTGCTCAGTATGTATTGAAATATGGTTCCAAGGAGATTGAAGAGATGGAACAAAAAATCGGAAATGCATTGGAACAAAAAATTCAATTTGTTATTTATACCAATTATAAAGATTTTAAAGAGTCGAACATTGGCTTGATGGGTGAAAACTTATACAATACAGGCGGAGTGAACTACATTTCGGGCAATAAAGTTTTTCTCTATTTTGACAAAGGATATAGAGATTTGGATAAAATGATGCAGGGAGGTATTGCCTCCATTATTATTAGTGAAATGCTATATGGAGGAAGCGTTTTTTCGCAAGTCAAAAATCAAACCATGCTCAGTGTCCCGTTTTGGTTTTCGGAGGGCTTGCTCTCTTTTTATACCGATTATTGGAGTTTCGATTTGGATGATGAGTATAGAAAACTCATCCTGAATAATAGAGCGGCCGACATTACTAAGTTAAAAGGACACGATGCCGTGGTGGCGGGTCATGCATTTTGGAAATTTGTAGCCGATAAATACAGCGATCGAACTGTGGCTGGAGTTGTTAATATGACTCGAAATATTCGAAATTACGATAAAGCTATTTTGTATACCCTCGGAACCACGTTTTATATATTGTACAAGGCTTCGTTAGAGCATTATAAACAAAAATATGTAATTGATTTAGAGCGAGATTTGCCCGAAAATCAGAAAGCAATCAAAACTAAAAAGCAAACTGATTATACTCAATTTGCCGTTGCCAATACTCACAGACACATAGCATATGTTACCAACAGAGAAGGGCAGGAGCGAGTTTGGCTAAAACTTGAAAATAAAAAAAGAGCACGAAAAATTTATAAATTTCATCATCGTATCGAAGAGAATCCTGATTTTTCATATCCGCTTCTAGCTTGGTATCCCAGAGGTGAAATGCTCGGAATGATCTATCGAGAAAAAGAACAAATGTATTATGTAACCTACGATGTAGGAACCAAAGAAAGACTTAAAAGACCCATTACGAACATCGACAAGGTGACCTCTTTTGCCTATTCAAACGATGGAAGATATTTCACCTTTTCGGGCATAAAAAACGGACAATCAGATATTTATGTTTATCTTTTAGCATCCAATTCCTATATTCAAATTACGGATGACTTATATGATGATTATGCTCCTGCATTTTATGAAGGCAGTTCGAAAATCATCTTTAGCTCAAATCGACATAGGGATAGTGTAGAAATTAAAGATAATCCAAACAGAGAAAACTTAAAATCAAATTATGATCTTTTTGTATATGATTTTGAAAATCGCAACAATGTTTTGTATCGGGTGAGTCAGAATGCTCTATCAAATCAAACACATGCAATCGAAACGGAAAAAAATACATTTGTATTTTTAAGTGATGAAAGCGGTATCCAAAATCGATATTTGGGCTCTTTTGATAGCACCATAAGCCACATTGATACGACCATTCACTACCGAAAATTCACCAATATTTCGCCGCTTACCAATTATCGATCGTCTTTATTGGAACATTCTTACAAACGCTCAGATAAAATGTTTTTCGAAACTTTTAATCTCGGCGAGACTTATACCATATCACCAAAACCATTTTCCCTACAAACCGATTTTGAAAACGTACCGCCTACCAAATTCAGAATAGAATTAGGTGCAATACAGGAATTGAAAACTCAAAAACAAGATTCGTTGGTTGTTTCATCGCATAAAAAAAGAAAACGCTTGGCGACGGTTCTTCTCAAAGATGCGTATAAAACGCATCCCGATTATATTGCTGAAACAGGTCGCCAATCTCTTTTTTCGGTAGGTTATGATACCTTGAGAAGTAAAAATGAAGAGGATGCTGGCTTGGTTCCCAATCAGGTAGAACGCAGTTATCAAGTGCAATACAACATCAGCCAGATTGTGACTCAACTTGACTTCAGCTTCCTCAATACACAATATCAACAGTTTGCTGGCGGAGTTTCTCCCATCTATCAAAACGCTGGTTTTAACGCTTTAATGATGGTTGGCACGCACGATCTTTTTGAAGATTATCGGATTATTGGTGGCATGCGGTTTTCGATTGACTTTACCGATACGGAGTTTTTGCTCAGTTATGAGGATTTAAAGCATCGGTTAGATAAACAAGTCACCTTCTATCGACAAAATTCAAAATATTATTATGATTATTTTGTTACCAAGCAAACTTCACACACTTTGGCATACATGCTCAAATGGCCATTTTCTGAAGTTTCTGCCGTGCGAGGAACGGTTTTGGGACGACAAGACAGAATGATTATTTTGGCTACCGACATGCTAACCCTACAGCAGCCGAATTATTACGCTTACTGGGGAGGATTAAAAGGAGAATACATTTTTGATAATACAAAAGAATCGGCGACAAATATATTGAGAGGAACGCGCTCAAAGATTTTTGCAGAGTATTATCAATCCGTCGATACCGAGCAGAAAAACCTATTTGTGGTGGGAGCCGATTATCGTCATTATACCTCCATTTATAAATCGTTTATTTGGGCAAACAGAATTGCCGCAAGCACCTCTTTTGGAAAAAATCGCTTGATTTATTATATGGGCGGAGTAGACAATTGGCTTTTCCCAAAATTCAATCAAGAAACAAATATTGCAGAGAACCAAAATTACACCTATCAAACTTTGGCAACAAACATGAGAGGATTTACTCAAAACATTCGCAATGGAAATAGTTTTGCTGTTATCAACAGTGAGCTCCGTTTGCCTGTTTTTCAAGTTTTTCGCTCCAGACCCATTAAATCCAGTTTCTTGACCAATTTTCAGGTAATTGCATTTGGCGATATTGGAACAGCCTGGACCGGCTCAAACCCCTATTCGGATGATAATTCTTTGTTTAAACAAGTGATTACAAGAGGTCCCATAACCGTTACTCTGCAAAAACAAACCGATCCTATTGTTGGCGGGTACGGTTTCGGGCTGCGATCCAAACTCTTTGGCTATTTTGTGCGTGCCGATTGGGCTTGGGGAGTAGAAGACAGAGCTGTTCAAAAAGGAGTCTTCTACTTTTCTTTAAATCTAGATTTCTAAAAAACAACTTGCTGTTTTCCTGTTTATTAATTAGAATTGCGTTTTGAAAAATAATTTAAGATGAATCCCCTCGACAAAAGAATCCTGAAATTTATAAAAAAACATCATGTTTTAAATCTTTCTACCTATGCCGACGGAGAAATTTCGACATGCTCCTGTTTTTATGCCTTTGATGTTGAAAATATGCAGCTTGTTATCACATCCGACATAAAAACAAAACATATTCAACAGGCACTTACAAATCCCAATGTTTCTGGAACAATTGTCTTGGAAACAAAAATTGTTGGAAATATTCAAGGAGTCCAGTTTTGGGGAAAATTGTTAAAACTCGATGATATTCAGAACCTTAATACAAGAAAAGTATATTTTAAAAAATTCCCTTTTGCAGTTTTAATGAAAACCACGCTGTGGGCTATTTCCCTAACACATATCAAATTTACGGACAATCGCTTGGGCTTTGGAAAAAAAATATTTTGGAAGTTTATGCACAATAAATCAATCTGAATATCACATTATTAACCCTTCATTGTTAATTTGTTTTACACATGTATGAAAAAAAGTTAGAATAATATTAGTATTTTCGCAATATGGGATTTATTTGTAGCCTTATCTAATAGTTCATTGTTTTAGCAGTCACTTATTCAAACTTAATACAAACAGGCAACACTTAAACCCTAGTAAACCAGAGAATTAACTTAAAAATAACCAAAATGAGCGAGTCTTACGATTTGTTTGCCGAGTTAAACACCCTTGCAGAAACTGAGCCGATTGAAAAATCAACGGGTAACTATAATTACTTAACTGAAAATCGAGTTCGTCCAACCGAGGCCTTAAATTCACTTAATGAACCACTTTTGAGCGTTGTCGGCGACAATGCCGCAGGGTGGAATAAGTTAGATGCAAACGCTAATACTGACGCCATCGTTGAGAAAAAAGAAAATATGACAGAAAGAGAGGAACTCCAAAGCTACACTACAGATGAGGTAAGAGCGGCTGCCAGCCAATATTTTAAAGGCGATGATTTGGCAGCCGATGTGTGGATGAATAAATATTCATTAAAGGATAGTCATGGCTTAATATACGAAAAAACACCCGACGAAATGCATCGCCGTATCGCCCGTGAATTTGCTCGTATTGAAAAAAGATATCCAAATCCACTAAGCGAAACTGAAATTTATGAACTGATTAAAGAATTCAAATATATTATTCCACAAGGCAGCCCCATGGCTGGAATTGGCAACAATTTTCAAGTTGCCTCCTTGTCCAACTGTTTTGTTATCGGAAATGATGGCAATTCTGACTCCTATGGCGGAATTATGAAAATTGACGAAGAACAAGTTCAATTGATGAAACGTCGTGGTGGCGTTGGACATGATTTGTCTCATATTCGACCCAAAGGTAGTCCCGTCAAAAACAGTGCGATTACGTCTACCGGAATCGTCCCTTTTATGGAACGTTACTCAAATTCTACCCGCGAAGTTGCTCAAGATGGCAGAAGAGGTGCTCTTATGCTTTCTATATCCATCCAACATCCCGATTCATCCGATTTTATTGATGCCAAAATGAGCAAAGGCAAAGTGACTGGTGCCAATGTTTCGGTTCGTATCAATGACGAATTTATGAAATGTGTAATCGATGACAAGCCTTATGTTCAGAAATACCCCATCGATTCAGAAACGCCAATTTTTACAAAAGAGGTGAACGCTCGTGAAATTTGGAATAAAATCATCTATAATGCATGGGCTTCTGCCGAACCCGGAATCCTTTTCTGGGACACCATCGAGCGAGAATCCATCCCCGACTGTTATGCTGACGAGGGTTTTAAGACCGTTTCGACCAATCCTTGTGGCGAAATACCTTTGTGCCCTTATGACAGCTGTCGTTTGCTGGCAATCAATTTATATAGCTATGTGGAAAACCCTTTTACACCACAAGCAAAATTCAATACCCATCTTTTCAGAGAACATGTTGGAAATGCACAACGCCTCATGGATGACCTGATTGATTTGGAAATGGAGAAAATTGAAAAAATTATAGAAAAAATAGCAGCCGATCCAGAAGGAGACGACGTGAAAAGAGTAGAACTTGAATTGTGGAAAAAAATCCGTAGAAAAACTCTCCAAGGCAGAAGAACCGGTTTGGGAATTACTGCCGAAGGCGACATGATAGCCGCTTTAAACATGCGCTATGGTTCCGACGAAGCCATTGATTTTGCTGTTGAGGTTCAAAAAGAATTGGCTTTGGCAGCCTATCGATCTTCTGTTAAAATGGCTAAAGAACGCGGTGCATTTGAAGTTTATAGTGCCGAAAAAGAGAAAAATAATCCTTTGATAAATCGCATCAAAGATGCCGATCCTGAATTGTATCGCGATATGATTCGTCACGGACGTCGAAATATTGCTTTGTTAACCATTGCACCCACTGGAAGTGTGAGCATTTGTACACAAACATCTTCGGGAATAGAACCCGTATTTATGGTTTCATATCGCCGCAGACGCAAAGTAAATCCCAACGATAAAGACGTTACAGTGGCTTTTGTTGATGATACTGGCGATGCTTGGGAAGAGTATAATGTATTTCATCCTAAGTTCCTTAAGTGGCTAAAAGTCAACGGATATGATATAGAAAAAGTAAAGTCGTACCCTGAAGATGAACTAAATGCCATTATCGAAAAATCCCCATACTACAAAGCCACTTCAAATGATATTAATTGGGTAAGCAAAGTAAAGATGCAAGGACTTGTTCAAAAATGGGTCGATCACTCAATCAGCGTAACCGTTAATTTGCCATCCAATGCCACCGAAGAATTGGTTAGCGAAATTTATAAAACGGCCTGGGAAAGCGGATGCAAGGGAATGACAATTTATAGGGATGGCTCGCGTTCGGGTGTCCTTATTTCGAATGAAGAAAAGAAAAAAGCAGTGATTAACGAAAATAATGCACCTACTCGCCCTAAACGTTTGGAAGCTGATATCGTTCGTTTTCAAAATGATAAAGAAAAATGGGTAGCATTTATTGGATTGCTCGAAAAACGTCCTTATGAAATTTTTACTGGTAAAGCTGATAGTTTGCCAATTCCAACAAATATTGTAAAAGGTTGGATCGAAAAAATAAAAGATGAAAATAATCGTTCACGATATGATTTCTATTATGTTGATAAAGACGGCTATGAAGGATATTTTCAAGCACTCTCTCGTACTTTTAATCCTATTTATTGGAATTATGCTAAATTAATTTCCGGAATTCTCCGTCATGGAATGCCCATTCAGCATGCCGTTAACTTGATACAGGATTTGAATCTGGATGATGAAACCATCAACACATGGAAAAATGGTGTAGTAAGAGCTTTAAAAAAATATATCCCCGATGGAACCAAAGCAAAAGGAGAGCTTTGTCCCGAATGTAAATCCGAAACCGGACTCATCTTCAAAGAAGGTTGCTTAACATGTACCGACTGCGGATATTCGAAATGTGGCTAATAAATGAGCATTAATATTTGTAAAAAAGTTGTCGAAAGGCAACTTTTTTTTGTTTGTGATTGTTGAATTCCTTTTTTTTATACATTTACAGTGTAAAAAAATAAAAAATTATGAAAAAAATATATTTGCCAATAATTTTCTTGTGCTTTTTTGCTTTGACAAATGCACAAATAACCATTACACAAGTTTCTCTTCCTCAGCCTGGAGATACCTTTGCTTTGCGCTATAGCCATCATCCCGATTTGAATTTCGGGACTGCACAGGCCACATCACAGCATTTTGATTTTACCAATCTTAGTAATGATTCGTTGAAATTTGCAAGTTATGGAATAACTGCCAATCTGCCTTTTGCTGCAGAGTATCCAGAGTCTAATTTGTATACATGGGGACCTTCTATTTTGTATGGTGGACCAGGAACATCAATTCCGGGAGTAGGTTGGGGATGGATGTTTTTCAGAACAGATGAAGAGGGTATGTCGGTTGTGGGATATCGTTCGGGAGATGTTCCAAATGTATTGGTAGCTTGGCAAACTCCTGCTCTATTTATAGTAAAAACACCTTGCACATATGATAATACATATTCGCAAAATTCTCAATGGTCTGTTTTGATGGATGCTAGTCCTGCCGATGTGGATACTGTTTATACAAGTTTTTCTAGCACAGAACTCTTGTGTGATGCATGGGGAACATTGAGTACACCTATAGATCAAAATCTTGATGCAATTCGTGTTCGTGAGTTTACCGTGTCGGTTGATTCAATTTATGGTAAAATGGGAAATGTGATTATTTGGAAAACCGAATTTAGAAGAGATACCGTTTTAAATTATCTGTTTTATACTCCTTCAAAAAGACATCCAATAGTATCTGTATTTTGTCGCCCAAATGAAACTGTTATTGGTGCCGAATATTTGTGGTATTCAAACTTGTATAATTCCATTGGTTCTATTGATGAAAACAAAGTAAAATGGTATCCGAATCCAACGGATAGTTATATTAATATTGAGGGGTTAACTCAAAATTCAAAGTATGGTATTTTTGACTTGCAAGGCAAAAAAGTATTAAGTGGTTCGTTAAACGAATTTTCTAAAATAGACTTAAGTGCTATACCATCTGGAGTTTATTTTATTTCTTTGAGCAATTCAAAGGAAAGATTTGTTGAGAAAATTGTGAAAAAGTAATTTTTATTTTTCTACTGTTGTAGAAAAAGATAAAATAAAAAGGAGCTTTCATCACTGAAAGCTCCTTTTTTTCGTACCCGAGGCCGGAATCGAACCGGCACGAGTGTAACCTCATTGGTGTTTGAGACCAACGCGTCTACCAATTCCGCCACTCGGGCATTTCCTCATTAGAACGAACTGCAAAATTAAGCTTTTTTATTTAATATCAAAGAGAAAAAAAAATATTTTTTTCTCTTTGCGTCAGGTTTAATTTTTTTTGTACTTTTGCTAAAAACACGGCTTTAAACTTTTTAAAATCAATCTATTATGTCATTAGTTACATTAGTGTCCGGCAGAGCAACACGTTATTTAGCAGAAAAAATAGCACAATCTTATGGTACAAAGCTAGGAGAAGTATCGATTTATAATTTTAGCGATGGAGAATTTCAGCCATCCTATGAAGAGACAATTCGTGGTAATGACGTATTTATTGTGCAGTCAACATTTGCACCTTCCGATAATTTAATGGAATTATTAATGCTTATTGATGCTGCTAAACGTGCATCGGCAAGCAAAATTATTGCCATTATCCCCTATTTCGGTTTTGCACGCCAAGATAGAAAAGACAAACCCAGAGTTTCTATTGGAGCCAAGTTAATTGCAAATTTACTCACGGCGGCTGGTGTTAACCGAATTATCACCATGGACTTACACGCAGATCAAATTCAAGGTTTTTTCGATGTTCCTGTTGATCACTTGTATGCTTCCACCGTTTTTGTTCCTTATTTGCAAAAACTAAATTTAGAGAATTTATGTATGGCGTCGCCAGATACAGGCGGAACCCGTCGTGCGGCTGCATATGCTAAATTTTTAAACGCCGACCTTGTTATTGGATATAAACAAAGAGCAAAAGCGAATGTTATTGATCGTTTGCAAATAATTGGAGATGTTAAAGACAAAAACGTAGTTATTGTGGACGACATTATCGATACCGCTGGAACGATTTGCAAAGCGGCAAATTTGATGAAAGAATCCGGGGCAGCCAGTGTAAGAGCACTTTGTACACATCCTATTTTTTCTGGAAATGCCGTTCAACTTATCAATGATTCTGCTCTTTGCGAAGTTATTGTGACCGATACGCTTCCATTGAGAGAACATTCAGATAAAATCACACAAGTTAGCGTTTCTGGTGTTTTTGCCGATGTTATTTCAAGTGTTATTACCGGAGAATCCATTAGCAGTCACTTTCAATTTAGCACTATTCAATAGCCTCTTTAAATTCAATTTTGTTTTAAACATCAAGTGTTTTAACAATGGGTGTAGTTTCGTAAATGGAGTTTATATGTAAAAGAGATTCTTTTCTGCTTTTAGGAAGAGAGTCTCTTTTTTTATATCCTGATTCCGACTAATGACCTCAGAATGCTCTGTTTGTGCTGTTTTTTAAAATAAAAAAATAGTAAAAGATTCTTTGTTTGTCTTCGGTATTAAAAATAAATACACAATTCTTTTATCTAATGGTTTTCACAGTCAAAAATATTTATATATTTACCTCAAAATTATAAAAAACACACACATGAAAAGAGCACTTTATTTTTGTTTTATAATATTGTTTATAAGTGGTTCTGTATTTGCACAACCTCTTAACAATGGATTATTTGAAAAACACAAACTTTCCGAAATTGCCACTGCAAAATATGGTGGAAGTATTATTGTTTTTAAACCAGAACTGAAAATTTCTGTTCAAGATGTTTTTGTTCGCTATAAATCAAATTTTGGACTTGGAAGTCAGGATGATATGCGATTAATCAGAACAGAAACCGATAAATTTGGTTTTGTTCAACATCGTTATCAGCAGTATCATAATAATGTTCCCATTATGGATGCTGTATTTGTTTTGCATAGCAAAGATGGAGTATTACGGACGGGAAGTGGAAAAATAGTGGATGCCTTTAATGGAAATGCGTTGGCTCAAGTGAGTGCATCCGAAGCTGTAGGCCTTGCTATTGGTGCAATCGGAGCTTCCGTTTATGCATGGGATTTGAAAGAGATGGAGCATGATTTGAAAATGATAAAAAAAGATGAAAAAGCTACTTATTATCCAACTGCCGAATTGATGTTTTTCAAGAAAAACCAAAATGGTAGTAACAAAGAATATCGCTTGGTGTATCGTACAGAGATCTTGGCAATCAATCCGTTTAGTCGACATTATGTTTATATTGATGCACAAACTGGACGTGTTTATCATAAAACAGATATGATGATGCATTTTGATAAAAAGGTAAATGCTCAAACATTATACAATGGAATTCGTGAAATTACAATGGATTCCATTAGTTCTACTCAATATATTTTAAGAGAAACCGGAAGAGGAAATGGCATTACGACGAAAAGCTTGCAAAACAATGGAGATATGATGAATCCAGCTTTAGGTTCGGCGATTAATGTTGTAAGCAATCAAAGTTTTTTTGTCTCCGATCCCACTGCTGCCAGTGCTCATTGGGCTTCGGAAATGACTTATGACTATTATTCGGAGGTGCATGGTAGAAACAGTTATGACAATAATGGAGCCGCCATGATGAGTTATGTTCATTGGGGTAATAATATTGCCAATGCCATGTGGACTGGTTCGGCAATGGTTTACGGTGACGGCGACAATACTTATTCTCCCTTTGCGACCGTTGAGATTTGCGGTCACGAAATTACACATGCTGTTACGCAATATACTGCCGATTTGATTTATGAATACGAATCTGGGGCTCTTAATGAAGCTTTTAGTGACATTTTTGGATCCATGGTTCGGTATTATGCTACCGATACGATTAGTTGGCTTATCGGAAAGGATGTAGGACAAGCTTTTCGCAATATGTCAAATCCCAAAGCCAACCAAAATCCAAACACATACAAAGGACAATATTGGCACAATGCAGCATCCGACAACGGAGGTGTTCATATCAACAATGGTGTGGGAAACTATTTCTTCTATCTAATTACGGATGGAGGAACGGGAACGAATGATTTTGGTTATCCTTATGAAATCATTGGAATGGGACCCGAAAAATCACAACATATTGCATATCGTGCCTTATCCAGTTATTTGTTTCCGGGTTCTCAATACATTGATGCTTATGCAGCAATGTTACAGTCTTCAGATGATATTCATGGTGAATGTTCAGAAGAATCCATGGTTGTTGCCGAAGCCTGGGCTGCTGTTGGCGTGGGTTACCCATTCGATTCTGCAGCTATTTTCCTTCCTCAAATTACCAGACCAACAAGTGCTTGTGGTTTGACAATGGAAGCTGTCTCTTTGGATATTTTATACAACGGATGCAACCGAAGTTTAGCCTCTGGAACAGAGCTTCATGTAAAAGTGGGAGTCGATATCAATACATTTTATTACGATACGCTAATTTTAAACAACCCCATAAATGGTGGAGAAACAATGAATATCGTGCTAAACGAATTGGTTGATCTCTCTACATTGGGAAATCACCGAATTGACGTTTGGTTAAAACCCTCGAATATCGAACATTATACCGATAGTATAAAAGGATATATTGTTCATAACAGCTTGCAACAAAATTTTGATTTGGGAGCAAAATCAATACTAAGTCCAACTTCCTCTTGTCATCTTGGGAATGCAGAATTAATCACGATGGAGTTTTCATTTCATGGATGCGATTCGCTTGCTGCAGGCGAAGTAGTTCGCTTGGGTTATTTGTTAAATCAAGGCGATACGATTTTTGAAAATCATCTATTGCAAACAACTATTTTTCCGGGTGATATTATCACTCATACGTTTAGCACAAGTGCCGACTTTACTCAAGCTTCTCTGAATAATTTAAAAGCTTTTACTGCAAACACGGATGATATTGTTGTCAATAATAACACAGCTTCTGTTGTTGTGAAAAAACCAATGTTTTTAAATCAAGTCGATCCATTGACTTTTAGCGAAACAAACATTGAAGATTATTACTATAAAGCAACTGGAAAGTGGGGAAAAGTACGAATAAAAAATCTAGCCGGATATACAGATGGAAGAATAATAAATTTCACTTCGGGTAATGTTTTTGATTATTTTGAAGAACTCGATTTGCCTTTTCCAGGAAACGAATGGAATACCAATGAAATGCTCTCAGCCAGAGCTTCCTTTTGTTACGACGCTACCGATGTGGAGAGCTTACACTTGCTTTTTGATTTAAAACAAACGAGTGGCGATATTTTGTATGCCCAATTTTTAGGGCCTGGCGACTACACCATGGCTAGTTCAATGAGAATTCTGGTAAATGGTCAACATTGGAACAATTACACTTTTAATCCTGCTACTCCTGGCAACGATCCTTTTGA
>Ga0265295_1007022_pt1 | contig 13216 bp, 8 predicted proteins | sample Munlansysbiofilm_FD_192503 | JGI IMG/M metagenome (GOLD analysis project Ga0265295, IMG submission 192503) | Leachate microbial communities from a municipal landfill in Southern Ontario, Canada - Methane capture system biofilm | ecosystem: Engineered > Solid waste > Landfill > Unclassified ... | reverse complement strand
AACGATTCAATAATACGAGTGAAAGTAGAGACCGACCAGTTGCGTTCATCTTCCAGCCTGATACCGTTGACGCTCCCCACGTTGGCATAGTTGAAGCCAAAAACTGTGCCGGCATGCGGACCAGAGGCCACCTTCAAGATATCCACCTGGTCTGGTGCCAGGGCTTTGCTCCCAGTGCTACTAAGGTTCGCCCCGTCTCTCACCTTGAACATATAGACCAACGGCAACAGACTGTTCATGCCGGCGTCTTTTTTATAATCTTTCTCGACCTGCACTCTTAGCGCAGTATCATTGCGCTGATGAAACAGAACAATGCGCTTGTCAGCGGCATATTGCCTAAAAGCAGGCTTGAAAAAAATCTTATCGTCAAAGTTATTGCAATGGCTGCAGATAAGGCTGCCCAGCACCACCAGCAAAGGGCGCTCATGGGCATAGGCTAATGCCTTGGCCTCGGCAATATTGTCATAAATTCGGTCAAACTGCTGAGCATTTAGCTTATTAAAAAATAGCGGCAGAAGAAACAAGCAAGTAGCTGCAAGCAGGGCAAGCCGGCTTCCATGCGGGGTATGCGTATAATAAGGCATATATAACTCCAAATGAAAAACCACAATAAAAGCTTAATGTCTTTGGCAAAAAAACGGATTGCAGGCTCATCAAGCGCGGCTACTCTTCTTGCTGAGGCGCTTCAAGCTGCTTGAACAGGCCTTCAGGAAAGAATGGACTTTTAACCGCGTATTTGCTCTGCAGCTTCTGCCCGAGAAACTCCATAGTCTTTTTCTGCTTTTCAAGCAAAAGACGCTGGCGCAGCTCGGCTAGATCCAATTCTTCCTTGACCTCAAATTTCTTGAACAGCCATTGCGCCACGATTAGGCGCTGCGGCTCGCCCGGCTTTTCAGCAGGCAGCTTCTCCAAAACCCGCATCACTCTGAAGGCGGTGTCGGTTTCCAGTAAATCGCTGGTCTCTCCAGGTTGCCAGGGGAATGACTCAATTTGATTGACTTCAGCAAGGTCCCCGGGTAGAAACTTATAGTCTAGCTTGCCGCCCAATCGGGCCTCGCTACCCTCGGAATGTTCCCTGGCAATGGCGGCAAAACCGGCGTCAGTGTGCGAGCGCGGGTCTTGCAGCAACTCGGCCAGAGCTTTGCGCCTGGCCTCATTTTGTTTGCGAAAAGAGTTCTGTAAAGACTTTTCCATGGCTATGACCGGCCTCAACTCAGCGTCGCTAATACTGATCTCTTTGAGCATCTCGTCCCCGAGTTTAACCACTTTTTGAGCGTCTTCATAGTTGAGTTTGAGTAAACTGCTCTGTGTTTCGGAAAACTGCTTAATAAATTCTTCCTTACTCAGCCCCTCTGTGTTGCCCTGCAAGCCGGCGGCCAGGTTCTCCTCTTGGATTTTCTTTTCTTCCTCGCTGAGTTCAATGCCCAGGCTGCGCGCCTCCTGCAAGTATAGGCCGCGCAGAGCTATACGCTGCAGAGTCTGCTGCAGTTGCTTGACCGCCTCCCTCGGGTTGTCGGACTGCCCCTGCCCCATAATGCGCTGTGCTAAAGGCTGAAACTCTCGCCAGCTTAGGCGCATGTCGCCCACTTCCAGCACAGTGTCGGCCGGCTTCAAATAGGCCATAAGCAAAGCAGGGCTGGGCGTACCCGAAGCAGCAGCGCTGGGCTGCTTCAATGGCTGCGCCTGCAGCAGTGCGGCAAACAGACAAAGATACAGTAATATATAGGAAAGTGAAAACTGCTTCATGAATCAAACCTAACAAAATCTGTTAAACTAAACCCCGTCTAAAAAGATGGCCTGGCAGGATTCTGGACACTAAGACACACGAAAACACACAAGTGAACAAAATGCGACGATGCGACCGATGTGAATGACAACCAAAACAAGATAAAACAAACTAGAAATTAAAGCCAACTACAGGAAAGCAAGCCTAGACAGGTACGCAATCCACAGCATTATTTGTGTTAAAGGTGCTGAGGTCGGAGCACCGGCTTCTAGCCGGCATACAACCAACCAAGAAAACACAAACTAGAAACTTAAACCAACCACAAGCAAGCCCCCTAGGTGCATTCGTGACCTACAGCGATATTTGTGCTTTGAAAGCGGATGCGGCGGCAAGCCGGCTGGAAGCCGGCGCTCCGACCTCGTACCCGTCTCATGTATTCTGCCCAAAAATGCGTTTTTCATGCAATTTCATCGAGTTTTTCTGCTTTGTCCGGTTCCCTTTTCCCAACAAACCAAAACAGGCAGGCACCGCAAAAGCCCTTAGTGTGCCTTTGTGTCTCTTCGTGCCTCTTAGTGTCCTCCCCCTTCATGTGCCTTTGTGTGCATTCATCTAAAAAGCGCATTTTGGGGCTCCTTTACTCTTGGAAGTCCTCTAATGCGCCATTGGTTGCCAGCCAGTCCTCAGCCTCCTGACGATTGCTGATCTTCGCTCCAAAGGTGACAAACTCCAGGTACTCCAGTGCGGCGGCATGTAATTCCTCGTTGCCGGACTCCAGCATATTCAGCAATACCGGCACGGTGTCGGAGCTAGGGAAGGTTGACAGCAATATCAGCAGCTCATCACGGTCTTCCGGTGTAGGCGCTTCGCTGATGGCCTCCTCCCAAAGCTTGGCGTCGAACTTTTGGTCTGCAAAGATGTCTGAAAAGGATGGTTCATCTTCCAGGTCATCGACATCAAAAAGGTCTTCAGATGCCTCTTTATCAGCGGGCTGGATTTCGTTGCCCTGCTTGCCGCCTGAGACTGTACTGGCAGCTCCTGCCGGTCTTAGTCCGCCGCTGTACATGCTTTCGGCCAGCAAATGAGCCAAAGCATCGCCGGCCTGCTCGGCCACCAGAGGCAAAGAGTTTTTGCGCAACTGTATCAAGGCTTTAATCGCTTCCCTGCCCCCTAACCAGCGCAATGCATGCACGGCTGCCAACTGCTGATCCTGCGAGCTGGCACGGGTCATACTCAAGGCTTTCTCCAGGCTTTCTTGCTGCCTGTCTCCGTCATCTAACAAATCCTGCAATTCGTCCAAATCAGCCTGTTCAGCCTTGGACAAAGCTAGGCTTGCCGCAGTTGGGAAATTACCTGTCTGCTCGTTACGAGCGTGCTCTGTGGATCTAGCAGTCGGGTCCAGCCGCTCTGCCTCAGGTGCCTTTTCAGTCCCTGGCCTTCTAAGAAAAACCGTCAAGCACAAAAACGCAAGGAATAATATAGCCAGCAGGATTTTAATTCTTATATGCATAAAACTAACGGATGCTCGGAAATGATTGGTCTAAAACAATGTGAAAAGCGAGCAGTTTATCGCTGCGTGATTACAGTTAGACCGCTCAAACACGCTTAAGTTGCATGAAGACTCAAACAATGAAATTAATGAATAATGTTGAGCATAAAAAAAGGGAGAGACCAAAAACTGGTCTCTCCCCTTAAGTGCTAGGCTATGAGCAGACAAGCCGGAAACTCATCGGGTTTGCCTGCCCGCAAGCTTGACGCTAACTTACTGTGCCTCGATCTCGAACTCGAACTCGATGATATCGGCAGCACTGGCTTTGAGCTTCTTCAGGATGGCGTCTTCTTTGGCGTCATCGTTAACACCGCTCAGGGCCTTGTTGTACTTCAGAGACCAGGTACCAGCGATGGGGGCATACTTAACCATCCGCTCTTCGTCAGGAGAGCAGAGATCCCACATCGGGGTGTTTCCGCAAAGGCCTTCGTAGCCGGCCAAGCCAATGGTGGAACCGGAGACGTTGTTGATGATCTGGCAGCTGTAGGAGCTACCCGGATCAGCGTCACAGAAGCCCAGGCTGGCAGCTTCGCTGTGGCTGACGACTTTGACTGTGCCGAAGCCGGCGTTGTCAACATAGCCGCCCAGGTAGTTGTCCAGTCCCAGGAAGCCGTACCAGACTTGCTCACCGGGAGCCTGCTTGATGAGCAGTCCACTGTCGATGAAGGTGTTGGGGTCAACTTCGCCGGCGCCGGGGAAGCCGAAGCTCAGTCCCATCCAAGCACTCTTGAGTTGCTTGATGTCAGAGGGATTGCCGTTTTCAGGATAACCGACAATATAGGCGTTTTTGCCGAAAATCGCCGCCTCAGCCCAAACTTCGGTCTTCAGCACGAAGGGGAGGTTAGCTTTCTTGGAAAGCTTGTCGCCTTTACGAGTGAAATAGCCAACACCGTTGAAATCTTCAACTGAAGACTCCAGATCGCCTTCGCACTCTGTGCAAATCGGCAGGACAACAAAGCCGTCGATGGTGTCTTTCTTGACGCCGTAGCTCTCGGTGACGGCCTTCTGCTTGCCGTGTTCGCCTTGTATCGTGCGCACCTTGTAGACAGGATCGATGCGCTTGAAGCTGGCTTTGTAGTTGTAAACTACGCTGGATGCCATGGCGCTAATGCCAAAGGCACAAATTAAAAACGCTGCTAGAAATTTTTTCATTGTAATTCCTTCTACTTATTTCTTAACTGTTCTCTCTTACCACCCCGGCCATCAAATGATGACCCCTAAACAAAAAACAAAAGTCCCAAAATTAATTTTGTCTAACTAACCTCTCCTCCTTTCGCTTTTTATTAAGCAAAGTTGAAAAACTCATAGTATGAAAAACTGGAAAACACTTGTTTGAACAACTACACAATATACACCGTCTACAGAAAAGTCAAAGCCGAAAGCAGAGTTTTTTCGGGTTTTTAGCTGAAAAAGCGCGGTCTGAATCAAAAAAAGCAGTTTTTGCGGCCCTCTCACTCAGCAACGGTTCTTCTAGGTAGACCACGTCCAAAAAGCCCATGAACCACAAAAAGCACAAAAAAAGGAAGCTGATTAAGCAGACAAACTACAATTGCAAGATTTCGAACAATCTGTTTTTATCTCAACAAAACAGAAAAACCTGACGAAATCGCATGAAAAACGCAAATTTACTGCTGAAATTTCAATTTTTTCTTGAGAATCTGTCACACGGTGCCCCGAAGGGGCAACCTAATGTAGCCCAGGGTAAGCGAGGCTCCGCAGGAGCCGAGCGCCACCCTGGGTAAAGATCCCCCCCGAATCCGGCGCCCTGTAGGGGCGCCACTAACGGCCTTTCGGCGTTATGATCTTTTTGGACAGGGTCTAGGTACGCTATTAAAGTATACCGCATTTAGCAGTATGCAAGGCGAAATGCGTTTTTTTTAAAATTTCGGCTGCGCTCGACGATTTAGTATAGCAGCTTAAGCGAAAAGCGCTCCTCGCCGCGCCTGGCCGGCAAGTTCCCGTTTTGTTGCTCTTCTTCGCCGCTTTACAGTATATATTATAGCACTTTCACCTGGCTTTTTCAAGCCCGGCCCTTTCACACGCTGAAATTACGCTCTGACACAGGAATATATACCCATGCGACATTGCCCACTCAAACTCGCTGTGCTGTTTGCCGCCTTGTCTTTGGCACTGCTGGACGGTTTTTCCCTGCAGGCCAAAATCAGCGCCGCCAACCTGGCCAAGGCTCTGGACAACCCGCCCGGAATCACCTTTTTCAACTCCGACGGCGACTGGTCGGCCAAGACCGGCACGGTCTCCGGGGTCAACATCAAAAATGTGCCCTCGGTGGGCAATACCTACCTGGAGGGCAAGGCGCCCGGCAGAGGAACGCCGCAAAAGCAAAACAGCTTCCGCTTCCAGGTGCAGGGTGCCGGCACACTGCATTTCCGCTACCAGGTCTCGCTGGACTATTACAATGACTCGGCGCTCTGCCTGCATCTGGGCAACTACGAGGAGGACTGCCTCTGGGAGGACTCCGACATACTCGACGACTTTGTCGAGCCTGGCGCCGACTGGTGGCTGGAGGAGGAGGTCTACTTCGACGGGGAGACCTATACCAGCGAGGCGGTCTTCGCCATACTGGGGCCAGACGACGAATTCTATGAGAAGCTCGAGCTGGACAAGGAATACGGCGAAAAACTCTACAGCAAAGCCTGGCTGGACAGCTTTGTCTGGGAGCCTGACGAGGATATGCAAATACTCTTTTTCGAGCCGGACCCCGAGCAGTTCCCCGCCTTTGACAACTGGCAGTATATCTATATCGAAAGCGACTATGACAACGTGAGCTTTCGCTACACCACCGACGGCAGCCTGCCAAACCTGAACTCGCCGCTCTACGACCCCGAGCAGCCTATTGTCATCGACAAAAACACCACAGTCAACGCCATAGCCTACGAGGGCAACAACAAGATAGGCGCGGCGGTTTACCGCGCCTCATACCAGTTAATGACCGCCGCCCCTCAGCTCACCCTGCAACAGGATGACTTTGCCGACTTCGCCACTGTGAGCTTCAGCTCGGAGACCCCGGACGCCTGCTTTTACTACAGCACCAATGACCAGGCTCCCGAAAGGCTGCCTGATGGCAGTGCCGGCCCAAACACCTTCAAGGGCAACAGCGTGAGACTGACCCAGAACACAACCCTGCAGGTGATGGCCTGCGCCGAAGGCCTGGCCGAAAGCCTGCCTCTGACGCAGGACTATATCAAGCTGCAAACCCCGGTTTATAGCTACGAGGTGGATTTTAACAGCGGTAATCAGTATGCATATTTTGACCATCAGGTGAAGGTGGAGCTGAACCTGAGCGCTGCTCTCGGCAGCAGACTCATATATGAGCTGAACGGCAGCCGCCACGAACTCGCCGGTGGCGAGAGCGCTGAGCTGATACTCCGGGAAACCAGCAGCCTGCGCTTCCAGGCTCAGCAGGAAGGAAAGCTGCACAGTGATACTGTCACCCTAAATTTTGTGAAGACTGACAAAGCAATCACCCTGGAAAAGCCTGCGCAGAGCGGCTGGCACTTGCTGTTTTTGCCCGGCGAAGTCAGCCTCGGTAACAGCGAAGGCCTGATTGAGCAATTGCAGCCATATGCCTATGACAGCCAGAAAAAATGCTATTACCGCCCCACTCTGCTGCGCGGCGGACAAAGCTACTGGTACTTTGTCGCTGATCCGGACTCTTTCACCAAGCATAACTTCGCTGTGGCCCCGGTTGCGCCTGACTTGCCATCGCAGACCTGGTTTCTGGGCGGCTTAAACGGACTAGAGCCAGAAAGCCTGAACGCCTGGCTATGGGATTTAACCACGCAGAAATATAGTAGGCCCAGCGCGGAAACCAGCACTGGCCCAGCCTGGCTATTCAAACAAAAATAAGCTCCGGAACCTCGCATACCCTGGGCTTCTTACTGTTCTTTTGTGTGCCTTCGTGTGTTTTCGTGTGTCTTCGTGTCCAAATCCCCGCCCGCCTTTGATCCACTAAAACACACAAAGGCACACGAAATTTCCAAAAAGCCTTCCTACTGCTCGGCTTGTCTGAAGCTAATTGGTCTTTTGCAGTTGTTTTCAGAAACTCTGCCCGAGTCGATAAAATAGTTGACCTTTTGCAGCAGCTGCTTCATTTCAATGTCGCTCAGAGCAAGGCTTTCGCCGTAGGCGCGCAAAAAGACGCCGCAAAGAGCAGATTGATTTTCCTCTGGTAATTCACCAGTGCTGGCCAAAAACTGTCCGAGATTCTTGATTTGCAGCTTTTCCGGTAGGCGCTTATATACCTTGACTTTGTCGCTGTCTACCAGCAAAACCGGGCTTTGCATCTCGGGACAAAGCTGATTCACGACGAAATTTGTGCTTTTGGCGTCGGCGTGATAGAGGCCCTCGCGGTGCAGCCTGGCCAGCAAGCCCCCGGCCGCGGCGTAAATTTCCGTCAGGTTTGGCAGCCGATGATGTTTTTCATTGTGCAGATTCAAATCACCCAAGTCGAGAAAAATGACAAAACTTCTTGGCTCCACCCGTTTTTGTTTCAGCCAGGCCAGACAAGGCGCGCTGTAACCCCTTAGACGCTGGCTGTTTTGCCAGCTCGCACGCCCGTGCCGATAATAATTCCAAGCAGCCTCATTTATAAATTCCTTAACTATGTAAGAATGCCCTTGATGCTCGACACGGGTCAGGCGACGCTTAGGTTCACTTTTCAAGAAGCGCCCGGCGCTGCAGTTTTGCTCATGCCCAGCCAGGATGCTCTCCAATAATGACAAGGGCATGCCCGCAAGCGTAAACCAAGTTCCCTGCTTGCGCTCAACCCGGGCAAAACCATTGCTAGGACTCTGAAAGTCATTGTGGCGCAGACCCTTGGCCGGCGGGCTAAAATCGTACAGGGCGAAAAACTCCGATTTTTGCCTGGCGGCGGCAAATTCTTCCAGGGCATCTATCGCCACGCGGTTGCGTGCGCAGAAGTCCTGTGTTTTGGCGTAGCTCCTAGTTTTTCTTGCCAGCTCCGGTAAGTCTTGCAGAGCCTGATGCAGTCTTGCATTGAGCTCTTGCTGCACAAAAGGTTCGCTAAGCACGGTGCCGCTAGCCTCTTCAACAAAGGGGCTGAAACCGCAGGCTGCGCTGCAAAGCACTGGCAGGCCGGCGGCCATGGCCTCAAGCAGCACCGCGCCTGCCCCCTCTCTGCGCGCCGGATGCAGCATCAGATCGGCGGCAAGCAGAAGCTCGGGCACATCATCGCGCGGGCCAAGAAAGTCTAGCAAGGCTTCCGCGCCATGATTCTGCAACATCCTGCGCAGTTTTTCCGGCGAATCATTGCCGGCCAGAAAAAAACGACAGCCTGCGCGCCGCTCTTCGGGCAACTGCATGATAGCCTTGACAACGCGGTCCACACCCTTCAGCCAGAAGTTGCTGCCCACCAGGAGCAGCATCAGCTCATTATCGCCTAGGCCTAGCTCCGCCCTTTTTTTCCGTCTTAGCTCCTCCGCGTTTTCCGGGCGCAGGCAGCGTTCATCTATGCCTGGCGGCAGATATATAAAGCGCTCTTCGGGCAACTGATAGGCCTGCATAAACTCTTCTCGCTGCGCCGGCGCTATATACATGATCCGGGTATTGGCCAGGGGACTGCATATTGCAGCTTCCTGCTGTAGATATGTACGATACCTGGGCAGGGTTTGAAGGGTTAAAAGCGAGTGTTTCTGTGGCATCCAGTCCGCCATGCAGGAGTCCGCGGCAAAATAAAAATCCGCGCCGGGCAGTCGATTCATCGCCAATGCCACATCGAAGCCATGCCGGTAGCGGTACTGCAAGAAATCCCGGGCAAAATTATGCATGCGCCGGTGATTGCTAAAACCCCTGGGCTTGATGATTTCAACCCGTATGTCTTCGCAGGGACGCGGCCCCGACCAGGCGCTAGTAAGAATGCAGACCTGATGACCGCGCTTGGCCGCCTCCTGGGCAAAGCGCAAAGTGTCACTTTGCAGCCCCCCCCAGGGAAAATATTTATATAATCCTAAAAGTAGTTTCATGGTTTGGCAGTATAAAAAACTGTAAGAAAAAGACCAGCGGATACTATAATGCGCCTCGGCTCTAAAAAGGTATGCGCACAAAATTTTGGCCAGCAGGACAAACCAAGACGGAGCAAGTTTTTATAGCCTTGGTTCCACAATGGCCTGCATTTTTTGAAATGTCTCAGCTTGTAAAAAGAAAATAAAAGCTTGCAAACACAGAGTCAAAGGCTATGTTAGACCCCGTCCAAAAAGGTCATAACGCCGATCGATTTTTTCTGTTTTGTCCGACTCCCTTTTCCCAACAAACCAAAACAGGCAAGCGGCTTATGCGGCGCCGCAGACGCCGCATAAGCCCTTAGTGTGCCTTCGTGTCCAAAAGAGGCTCTCTGGGCGGGTCTGAGCAAATATTGTCGCGACGGATTGAAAACGCTGAAAAAACGGTTAAGTTATTTGGTTTACGTTAATAGGCCTTTTTATTCTTTTCTCAATGGAGCTTGCTGTGTCCTCTCCTTTAAGTGCGACTTATTGTCTGGCCCAGGCCGGCGGCGCCGCTCCCGGCGGCAACCCTTTCGGCTCTCTGCTTATTATGCTGCCCTTGTTTGGGCTGATGTATTTTTTGTTTATTCGCCCGCAGAAGCGTCGTCAGCAGCAGGTGCAGGAGATGCTCAGCAAGCTGAAGCTGGGCGACCGCGTGATGACTAACGGCGGCATGCTGGGGCTGATCAGCAGGGTCAGCGACAAGACCGTGCATATCGTGCTGGCCGACAAGGTCGAGGTCGAGTTTGTGCGCTCCGCCGTGGCCGAGATCATCAGGGAGCCGGAGGCCGAAACAGAGGAAAAAAGCAAGGCTGACGCTAACGGCAATAACGGCAACAAGCCGGCGCCAGGCAAATAAGCCCAGGCGACAGCGCGACGGAAATATAAATAATGTCTAAAACAAGACGCTTTGCGTTCCGAGGCAATTTTTAAGGTAACAGTTTATGAAAAAATCTTTGCTTATCCGTTGGTCCATCATACTGCTTGTAATCGTTGCCTGGACCTGGTCCATGTTTCCCTTGCAGGACTCCGACTATCTGGACTGTTTCAGGCAGGTCTCGGCCAAGCAGGTGGAAAAGCATCTGCGCGCCGCCGGGAAGCTAGGCGCCCTGGAGGAGGCCGAAGGCCTGCGCAAGCAGCTCTCCGAGCTGGATGACGAGAAAAGCGAGGAATACCAGGCCCTGGAGCAGCAGCTCAAGGATATGCAGGCCTCCGAGGCGTATTTAAGCCAGGCCAAGCTGCCCGAGGCCGAAAGCCTGAAGGCCAAGCTCGACTACCAGGAGCTAATGCAGAGAGTGGCCGACATACAAAAGCAGGACAGTAAAATATCCGGCTACAAGGCCTTGGAACGCGCCGCCAACGGAGACTCGGAGAACTACCGCATCCGGCTCAGCCAGTTCGTCAAGGTGCCCTTGCAGGGCAAGTCCTCCAACAAGACCATCCTGCGCTATGTGCGCATCAAGTCAGCGGGCAAGCTCAACCTGGGGCTGGACCTGAAGGGCGGCACCGAGTTCATTGTGGGCTTTGACGCCAGCGAGCTGGGGCCAAACGACCGAGCCGAGGAAATCCGCGACCGCGTGCTGGAAATACTGCGCAACCGGCTGGACAACATGGGCGTCACCGAACCGGAAATCAAGGCCATCACCTCGGACTCGATCTCCATACGCATGCCCAGCGTAGACGAGGCCGACAAGAGCGACATACGCAGCACCATACGTCAGAGCGCCCGTCTGCAATTCCACCTGGTGGCCGCCAACAACAGCGAGCTGCTCAGCGAATACCATGCCGACCCGCGCCGCTTTCAAACCCCCATGCACCTGTTGCGCAAGGAAATCGAGGAGGAGCGCAACGGCGAGCTGCATAACGAGGTGGTTTTCATTGAGAAGGCTCCTGAGCTTATCAAGGGAGACGACGTGGATCGCGCCATACCCAACGTCAACCAGTTCGGGCACTGGTCCATCAGCCTGCGCTTCAACTCCCGCGGCGCGGCCGCCTTCGCCGAGGTCACCGGCAAGAATGTCGGGCGGCGCCTGGCCATAGTGCTTGATGACCGCGTCTACAGCGCGCCCAATATCAGCGAGGCCATAGCCGGCGGCCAGGCCGAGATCAGCGGCTCGTTCAGCTTCGAGGAGGCCAAGCGCCTCTCCGGCGTTATCGCCTCGGGCAATCTGCCCGTGTCCATACAGATATCCAGCGAGTTCGGCACCGAGCCTAGCCTGGGTGTGGACTCGATTCGCAACGGTGCCTTGGCCGGTCTGCTCGGTCTGTTTCTAGTGATTGTGATGATGGTCTGGTACTACAGGTTTGCCGGCCTGGTGGCGGTTTGCGCCCTGGTGGTCAACGCCCTGCTGGTGATCGGCACCATGGCCATCACCAAGGCCACCATCACCATGCCCGGACTGGCCGGCATGGTGCTCACCATAGGTATGGCGGTGGACGCCAATGTGCTTATCTTCGAGCGCATCCGCGAGGAGCTGCTCAAGGGCAAGAGCCTGGGCGGCGCGGTAAAAGCCGGCTACGAGCGGGTTTACGCCTGTATTCTGGACTCCAACCTGACCACGCTTTTCACTTGTTTTTTCCTCTACAAGTACGGCTCCGGCTCAGTGCGCGGCTTTGCCGTCACCCTGGCCTTTGGTATTGCCGCCAGCATGTTCACCGCTCTTTTCATGACCAAGGCCATCTTTGACCTGATCGTCGAGCGCCAATTGCTCAAGACCCTGTCCATGCGCTCGTTTAAATTCCTGCAAGACACCCAGATCAACTTTTTCAAGTACAGCCGTCAGCTGGTCACCCTGTCTCTAGTCCTGGTGCTGGTCTCCGTGCTGACCACCATAGTCAGGAAGAGCAACATCCTGGGCATCGACTTTTCCGGCGGCACGCAGCTCACCTACGCCTGCGAGGGCGAGGCTCCCGATGTGGAGAAGATACGCGCCTGGCTTTCCGACCAGGGTCAAGACCGCGTGCGGGTGGGTTACAAGCGCGGCCAGGGCGGCGACCGCGAGCTGGAAGTAGTGATGGCCAAGCTCAACATGGAGCCGGGCGAATTCAGCCAGGCGCTAGACCAGGCTTTTCCGGAGTGCAAGCTGACCATCAGCTCGACCTACTCTGTGGGCGGCAGCGTGGGCAGCAAGTTCCGCAACGACGCGCTGCTGGCCTCGCTGCTCTCCTTTGTCGCCATCATTATCTACATCTCCTTCCGCTTCGAGTTTATCTACGGTCTGGCAGCGGTGATCGCCGTGTTGCATGACGCCGTGGTCTGCGCCGGGCTTTTCTTTCTGCTGCACCAGGGCGAGCTTTCCCTGACGGTGGTGGCCGCCTTGATGACCATCATCGGCTACTCGATCAACGACACCATAGTGATTTTCGACCGTATCCGCGAGAATCAGCTTACCGAGAAGAAGCTGAGCTTCAGCGAGCTAATCAACCTCAGCATCAACCAGACCATCTCCAGGACCATTCTGACCTCGGTGACCACCATGCTGGCCGTGCTCGCCCTGCTCTTCCTGGGCGGCGGAGTGATTTTCGACTTTGCCATCATCATGTTCTACGGCATGATCGTGGGCAGCTACTCCTCCATCTGCATCGCCACCGCCATAGTCAACTACTGGCATCTGCGCAAAAAACCGGCAAAGAGCTACGCGCCGAGCAGCAAGAAAGCCAAGGCCTAAACCCCGTCCAAAAAGGATGTGGGGTTCCTGGGACAAGGCGGCTTCTGGCCTATTGGCGCTAACTTGACAGTTTACCAAGAAAAATCAAAGACAAAATCATTGCCACAGGTGTTAGGTAAATTCTTGATCTGCAAGATATTATCCTAAACAAGGGCGCGAAGCGCCTTCTTTAATCTTGCCAGCGGTGGCGCGAAGCGCCATACTATAATAACCCTAGGCGCGGAGCGCGAAGCGCGGAGTGCCTAGGGAACAAGAT
>Ga0265295_1007021_pt1 | contig 13218 bp, 25 predicted proteins | sample Munlansysbiofilm_FD_192503 | JGI IMG/M metagenome (GOLD analysis project Ga0265295, IMG submission 192503) | Leachate microbial communities from a municipal landfill in Southern Ontario, Canada - Methane capture system biofilm | ecosystem: Engineered > Solid waste > Landfill > Unclassified ... | reverse complement strand
GCAGCGAAAGAGTATTCTGATTGTCACTGGAAACGAGCGACTTCGTGCAGCAAAGAACCTTCCTGGAGTGGATGTGTGCCTTGTTGACAATCTGAATGTTGAACTTCTCGCACCAGGTACTCATGCAGCCCGTCTTACGCTCTGGACCGAGGATGCTCTCAGAAAACTTGGAGGTGAACAGTAATGATACTGAAATACCCCTATGCAACAGAAAAGGCGAGTATGATCGTCGAGCGCGATGGTCAGATTCAGTTTATCGTTGACCATAGGGCATCCAAGGATCAGATCAAACGCGCAATGGAGAAGATGTTTGGTCAGCCGGTTACTGCAGTTCGTACCCTGATGACAAACCGGGGAGAAAAGAAAGCAATGGTAACTTTTTCAAATCCGAAAGCAGCTGAAGAGATACTCAGCCGGCTTGGAATTATGTGAGGTGTCAGCATGGGACATAGAATTACAACACAGAGTCGCGGACATGGCAGCCCGACGTATCGTGCACCCTCACACCGATATAAAGCAGCACTTAGACACCTGGGTCGCATTGGCGAAACGATTAGTTATAAGATCCTTGATATTGAGCACGATCCAGCTCGGCACACTCCGATTGCCCTTGTTAAGGTTCCGGACGGGGAAGACACCTACGTCCTGGTAACTGAAGGAATGGGTATTGGCGATATGCTGACCTGGGGTTCTGAGGCAGAGGTTAAAAACGGAAACACTCTTCCGCTTCAGGCAATTCCATCCGGAGCATCAGTCTGTAATATTGAGGCATATCCAAATGATGGTGGCAAGTTTGTCCGCGCAAGTGGTGTGCAGGCAACAGTCACTGACAAAATGGAAGGCCGGGTTGCAGTCAAGATGCCAAGTGGATCCACCAAGTGGTTCAACGGACAGTGTCGTGCAACAATTGGTATTGTCGCCGGTGGGGGACGCAGCGAAAAGCCGTTCGTGAAAGCCGGTAAGAAATACCACAAGATGAAAAATACTGGAAGCAACTGGCCACGTGTCAGAGGTATTGCCATGAATGTTATCGATCACCCCTTTGGTGGTGGAGGACATCAGCATCCGGGCAGACCTAAGACGGTGGCTCGTGGAACTTCTCCGGGTAGAAAGGTTGGACATGTCGCTGCCCGGCGGACAGGAAGGAAGTGAGCGGGATGGCAAAGAAGGTACAGAAGAAACTGCCACGACGGAAGGAGGAATTTACCTACCATGGCTATAAAATTGATGAACTCCGTGCAATGAGTCTGCAGGATTTGATCCCGGTCATGCCCTCTGGTATACGGCGCAAAGTCCTCCGTGGCTGGACTATCGGCGAAGAGAAACTCATCTCTGATATCCGTAGTCATGAAGAAAGGATCAAAACACATCAGCGTGATATGATTGTTCTTCCTGAGATGATTGGACGCGAAGTGGAGATTTATAACGGCAAGGAATATATCCGTGTAGAACTTCAGCCTGAATCGGTGTTTCATTATCTTGGGGAGTTTTCATTGACGAGAAGGCGTGTTTCTCATGGATCGGCAGGTATTGGAGCAACCAGATCGAGTAAATTCGTTCCGCTGAAGTGATTAATATGGCTAGAATTAATTTTTCAAACCAGTTAACCGGGAAAGATATCTCCCGGGGACGCGTGAACGAGGCTCCAATCTCCCCAAAGCATGCAATTGAAATTGCCAGCTTTATCAGGGGCATGAAGCTTGACGATGCAACTGCATACCTGCAGGATGTTGTCGCTCTTGTAAAACCAATCCCGTTCAAACGATTCAACCGGAACGTCGCTCACAAGAGGGGTCTTGTCGGCTGGGATGCCGGCCGGTACCCGCAGAAAGCAAGCCGGGTCTATATCAAGCTGCTGAACAATGTCCGGAAAAATGCGGAATACAATGGACTTGAAGGAGATCAACTCAAGATTGTTCATGTTTCTGCAAATCGTGGCATCAGAAGAAGAAGTTTCATGCCTCGTGCAATGGGGCGTGCAACTCCCAAAGATCGTCAGACGGTAAATATTGAGTTAATCGTTCGTGAGCAGGAGGCCTGATATTGTGGCAGTAGAACGGAAATTTGTTGCAGACGGTGTTAGGAAAGTACGTGTTGAACGACACCTCGGCCACGAACTGAAACGTGCAGGGTATGGGGGAATGGATCTCATCCGGACTCCTCTCGGCACCCAAGTGACTATCTTTGCAGAAAAGCCGGGTATTGTCATTGGAAAGGGTGGGAAGGTTGTCAGAGCTCTGACACAGGATCTTGCCACTACGTATGGTGTTGAATCCCCACAGATTGAAGTCCAGCAGGTTGAAAATCCAAACCTGAATGCCCAGATCATGGCAGAGAGACTTGCAAGTGCTCTTGAACGTGGCTGGTACTTCAGAAAAGCTGGTTCTTCCACTATAAGAAGAATTATGGAATCAGGTGCTCTCGGTTGCGAGGTTGTTCTCTCTGGAAAACTTACTGGCTCCCGTGGGCGTGTCCAGAAGTTTGTTGAGGGATATATCAAGCACTCCGGGGATCCGGTCAACACTCTGGTTGACAAGGGATACGCGATTGCAATCAAGAAACTGGGTGTAATCGGTGTTCAGGTTCGTCTTATTCCGCCGGGTGCTCTGCTCCCTGACCACTTCGAAGTTACTGCAGAAGTAACAAAGAAGCAGCGGGACATGGCTCATATCACCCCGATTGATTCTGAGTATGAAGAGGAAGACCTGGATCTTGAAGCAATTGTGAATGAACCTGATGACATGATGGAGGAAGAATAACATGGCAATCTTCCGTGCACGGGACGTTTCACAGCTCTCAGATGTAGAACTTGTTGAACAGGTTGACAAACTCCGGATGGAACTTATCCAGTATCATGGAAAAGTCAGTGCCGGAGGTTCATATGAGAATGCCGGTCGGATTCGCGAAATCCGCCGGACCATTGCCCGGATGAAAACCGAGCAGAACCGCAGAACGAATGCATGATCACCCAGCAGAATATCCTTCGGCATGAATTGACCGGACTGGATGTCAGGGTAGAACACGCAGAAAATCAGTACCTGAAAGGGATTTTCGGTACGGTTGCTTTGGAGACCCGGAATATGGTCACCATTAAAACCGGGACTGGAATCAAAAAGGTGGCAAAGAAAGGGGTTGTCTTTCGGTTCACCCTCCCTACGGGAACATGTGTTGATGTAAAGGGTCTGGTGCTCGCAATGGCACCTGAAAAACGCATCAACATGAGAATCAAGAGATAGAGGCTCATAATGGCAAGAGATATCGGATTAAACGTCCCAGTCCCTGAAAAAGACTGCAGCGACGTAAACTGCCCGTTTCACGGCACCTTGCCGGTGCGCGGCCAGGTGATCACCGGCAAGGTCGTGAGCGATAAAATGACAGGGTCGATTGTAGTTCAGCGGGACTACCTTCACTTTGTCAGAAAATATCAGCGATACGAGAAACGGAGTTCAAAAATCCATGCACACAATCCCCCATGCCTGCATGCACGGGTTGGTGACATGGTTAGTATAGCAGAGTGCAGGCCACTCTCCAAAACGAAAACATATGTTGTGGTTGAGGTGAACCAGTCATGAAGGGTCTTGGGATAAAAGTCCCTCGTGCAGTTCATACCGGAACAAGACTTCTCTGTGCTGATAACACCGGGGCACGGGTTGTCCAGGTTGTGGCAGTCTATGGATACCACGGTGTTCGTCGTCGTCAGCCTAAGCTGGGTCTTGGAGACATCGCATCCGTGTCAGTAAAGAAAGGAACCCCTGACATGCGGAAAAAACTGGTTCGCGCTGTAGTTATCCGTCAAAAAAAGGAAATTCGAAGGCCCAGTGGTCTTAGACTCAGTTTTGAAGATAATGCAGTCGTTGTAGTTGATGAAAAGAACGAACCCAGGGGAACAGAGATTAAAGGTCCGGTAGCCCGTGAAGTTGCGATCCGGTTCCCCCGTATCGGCTCAATGGCCACTATCATTGTGTGAGGACAGGTGCATGGTACGAGTAATTAGTAGTCAGCCCAGGAAACAGAGAAAAGCACGGTACAATGCTCCGCAACATGTGCGTGGCTCACTCCTTCATGCTGCTCTTTCCAAGGAGCTGCAGGGTCAGTATAAACGCCGGAATATCCGGGTTATCAAAGGCGATACGGTAAAGGTTCTCCGCGGAGATCATGCCGGTTCTGTAGGATTAGTAGATTTTGTCATCACCAAAGATGCACGGATTGTGGTCGACGGTGTCTCTGTCAAAAAGGCAGATGGTACTGAAGTTCCCCGTCCGATTGATCCATCCAATGTGGTGATCACCGTTCTGAAACTTGAGGACAAGCGACGTGAACAGAAACTGAGTGGTGAGTAAAGATGGGACATCACCTCAAGCGGGTTGGATCACCAAAATCATGGGGAATTTCACGTAAAGCAGAAAAGTTTGTTACGAAAACTTCCCCTGGCCCGCATAATAAAAACGCACTTCCGATTGTTGTCTGGGCACGTGACCTGATGGGCATTGTCCGGAATATGAAGGAAGCCAAACACGTTCTTCGTGAACGCCAGATTATCGTCAATGGCAGGCCGGTTCGTCACGCTGATATGGGAATTGGTATCTTTGATATCGTTTCCATTCCAAAGAGCGGGAAACATTACCGGATTCTTCGTGACAAAAAAGGAAGGCATATTTCTGTTCCGATCGATGAAGAGGCGGCGTCTTCGCGTCTTGTCAAGATTACCAACAAGACCATTGTGAAAGGTGGCAAGACTCAACTCAATCTTCGTGATGGCTCAAATGTCATCACCGACAGACAGTTCAAGTCCGGCGATTCAATCGTTCTTTCCTTGAAAGAGGGGGAAAAAGACCAAATTATTGAACACTTCCCATTCCAGGCCGGTAACATGGCAATGATCATTGGTGGAAAACACTCTGGTGTTGTCGGAAGGATTACCGAGCGTATTCCAGTCCCGGGAAGCCTTCCAAACCGTGTTGTCTTCAAGGATGAGCAGAATGGTGAGACCTTTGAGACCATTGAAGAGTACGTCGTCATGGTCGGCAGAGAATCACCTGCAATAGATCGCTGGGGGATTGAGGAATGAATCCAAACCGTTCAGTGTCTGTTGACAAAGTAGTCGTCCATATGGGTGTCGGGGAAGCTGGTGACAAACTGGTGAACGCCGAGCAGATAGTGTCAGAGATAACCGGAAATACTCCGGTCCGGAGTGTTGCGAAACAGACCCTGCCGGCTTTTGGTATCCGAAAGGACGCACCCATGAGCTGTCGGGTTACTCTTCGGGGAGAAACTGCACATAAGTTTCTTGAAACTTCAATCCGTATCGTTGAAAATAAAATAAACTCCCGCGCATTTGACAAACAAGGGAATTTTTCCTTTGGAATTGAAGAACATACCGATTACCCAGGCCAGAGTTACGATCCCAAAATTGGTATCTTTGGTATGGATGTTACGGTTGTCCTTAAACGCAATGGTGTCCGGATTGCAAGACGGCATATTCAGCAGAGAAAACTGTCAGTCAAACAGATGGTAACTGTTGATGATGCAAAACTCTTCCTAACGGATCGCTATAACGTGGAGGTACAGTAATGGCCAATGATAAGGCTGGGAAAGAGCGGACAAAGATCTTTGGACGTGGTTCCCACAAATGTCTGCTTTGTGGCAGAAAACAGGGACTCGTCCGCAGATATAATATATTCTTCTGTCGGCAGTGTTTCCGCGAATGGGCGCCGAAAATGGGCTTTAAAAAACTGAACTGAGGGGAGTTTCATGGCAAGACTGAATCTAGTTGCGGATGCTATGAGCACGCTTAAAAACGCCGCTGATACCGGTCGGGCAGAATGTATTGTCCAGCCCGCCGGGAGGCTAATTGGTGAGCTCCTCCGCATTATGAAAGAAACCGGCTATATCAAGGAATATACCCGGATTGAGGACGGTCGTGGTGGCCACTTTAAAGTGGTCATGTCGGGATTGATCAACAAGTGTGGTTGTATCTCTCCCCGGTACTCAGTCTCTTTAGATGAGATGGAATACTGGGAACAACTCTACCTTCCGTCTAAAAGTATCGGCATGCTTATGATCTCCACATCAAAGGGAGTTATGGGTCATCACGATGCCCGCCGGAATGGAGTCGGCGGTGAACTGCTCGGATATGTCTACTGAGGGGAATATGGCCGTAGAGAAAGTAGTATCCATCCCTGAAGGGGTTTCTGTTGCCATGGACGGCACTGTTCTGAAGGTGAAAGGCCCCAAAGGGGATCTTCAGCGGGACATGTGGTATCCATCAATTGAGATCACCGTCGGTTCAGATGATGTTCGATTTGCAACCGGTTCACAAAAAAAGATGATATCTGCAATGGTTGGAACCCTTGCAAGTCACTGCACAAATATGTGCGCAGGAGTTACAAAGGGATATCTGTATGGTATGAAAGTGGTATACAGTCATTTTCCCATTCAGATTAAAGTAGTGGGGGAACGCCTTGAGATTGTGAATTTCCTTGGTGAAAAGCACCCAAGGTATGCACGTATCCTTCCCGGGACAACGGTAAAAGTCGGAAGCGATGAAGTAACCGTTACTGGAATTGACAAGGAAGTCGTGGGTTCCACTGCCGCAAATATTGAACGTGCAACCCGGATCCGGAACCGTGACCCCCGGGTATTCCAGGACGGAATATACATTGTTTCACGGAGTGAGCAGTAATGGCAGATGAAATCCGCCGGCTCCTGAAGGTCCGGAAATCAAAAGAAGCACGCTTCAAACGTGAAGGTGTTGACAAAAAGAAGACCATCCGTGACTCATGGAGACGTCCCCGTGGTCTGCACAGCAAACAACGCAAACTGCGAAAGGCAAAAGGCCCACATCCAACCCCCGGGTATGGAAGTCCGCTTGCAGTCAGAGGCATGCACCCGTGCGGTCTGAGAGAGGTTCACGTCTTTAACCTCAATGACCTTGAAGGGGTAAATCCATCTGTCCAGGCAATCAGGATTGGTGGAACTGTTGGCCGTAAAAAGCGTGAACTGGTGCAGAATAAAGCAGCTGAAATGAAGGTTCGTATTTTGAACTGGAAGGACGCAAGTCATCCGGGACTCAAAAACGCATCAGCAAAAAAGGCTGTCGCAAAAGAGGAAAGTAACGAGGAGGAAGAGTAAATGAGTCAGATTTCTGGTCAGAGACGCCTCGCTGCAAAAGTAATCGGGTGCGGGGTGAACCGTGTATGGTTCAATCCTGAGAAGATTACAGAAGTACAGCAGGCAATCTCACGAGAGGACATCAGGAACCTGATCCAGGAGGGCATTATCGCAGCCCACCAGAAGCGGGGAAATTCCCGTGGCAGAGCCCGTGCACATATGGCCAAACGAAGTTATGGTCATTGTAAGGGTCCCGGCCGCAGGAAAGGAGCCGCAGGATCACGTGTTAGTAGTAAAGACCGTTGGATTCAGCGGATCCGTGCACAGCGCCGTGTTCTTCGTGAGCTTCGGGAATCCGGAGAAATTGAACGCACTGTATATCGGAGATTTTATCGCCGCTCAGCTGGAGGACAGTTCAGGACTGTATCCCATATGAAAGCACAGATTGAAATAGGGAGGAACCAGTAATGGCAACAGGTCCACGATACTTTGTTGCGTTCCGCCGCCGGCGTGAAGGGAGAACCAATTACCATGCCCGTAATAAAATGGTTGTAGCAACCAGGCCACGCATGGTTGTCAGAAGAACCAACCGGCATATTATCTGTCAGATTATTACCGCACACATGGAAGGAGACAAGACTCATGTTGCAGTAAATTCATCTGAACTTCGGAAACTCGGGTATGAAGGTTCCCTCAATAATACTCCTGCAGCGTATCTGACCGGGATGCTTTTAGCAGTCCGTGCTCTCAAAGAGGGTCAGGAAGGAGCAGTTCTGGATATTGGTCTGCACCGTGCCACCCGTGGCGCACGGGTGTTTGCTGCCCTGAAAGGTGCAGTGGAAGCCGGATTTGATATTCCTCACAAAGAGGAGATTCTTCCGACAGATGAACGGTGCAAAGGCGAACACATTGCGGCATATGCTTCTGACCGGGCGGGCAATCTTCCTGCAAATGTTGCAGCGACAGTTGACGCTATCATGGGGGAGCTGAACTGATATGGCATATGACAAGTCAGAATGGGTGCCCCTGACCGGTCTTGGACGAATGGTCAAGGCGGGGGAAATAAAGAGTATTGACGAGATACTCACCAGTGGGAAACCCATCAAAGAACCTGAGATAGTCGATGCATTCCTCCCGGACCTCGTCGATGAGGTGCTCGACATCAATATGGTACAACGGATGACCGATTCTGGTCGCCGTGTAAAATTCAGAGCGGTTGTGGTAGTTGGAAATCGCGACGGGTATGTTGGATTTGGACAGGGAAAAGACGCTCAGGTTGGCGATGCCATCAAAAAAGCTATCGTCAACGCGAAAATTAACCTGATAAAAATCCGCCGTGGCTGTGGTTCATGGGAATGTGGGTGCAGTAATCCGCACTCAATTCCGATGCTGGTTAGCGGAAATGCAGGAAGTGTTCGTATTACGCTCCGTCCTGCTCCACAGGGTATTGGCCTTGTAACCGGAGATATTGGAAAGAAGGTGCTGGAACTTGCAGGTATCAAGGATGTCTGGGCACAGACCCAGGGACAGACACGTACTACCATTAACTATGCAAAAGCAACGTTCAACGCACTGAAAGCGACGAATATGGTTCGTCTCGGGGGAATGGAGTAATGTATGCGGTTGTACAGGTCCGCGGTACGGTGAAGACCCGTCGCGAGATCAAAGACACCCTCAAGATGCTCCGTTTGCATCATATCAACCATTGTGTTCTGATCCCAGACACTCCGGCGTATATTGGAATGATCCGGAAAGTCAAGGATTTCATTGCATATGGTGAAGTAGATGCGAAAGTTCTCGAGGAATTGCTTGCAAACCGTGGCCGACTTACTGGAGATACCCATCTTACCGATGAGTATGTAAAAGAAAACTCTCAGTATAACGGAATCTCTGAATTTGCATTAGCACTGGCCGGTGGGCAGGCACGCCTGACTGATGTTCCGGGACTTAAGCCGGTACTTCGTCTCCACCCACCACGAAAAGGGTATAAGACTACGAAGAGGACTGTCCAGCAGGGTGGTTCCCTGGGCTATCACGGGGAGAACATCAATGGTCTCCTCTATAAAATGAGGTAATTGCAATGCCAGTAAATAAGCGTTCCAAGTACCGGGGTTCGAGAACCTGTGGTGGCGGAACCCATAAAAACCGTCGTGGAGCAGGAAACCGTGGTGGCCGTGGTAGAGGAGGAAGCAGAGATCATAAGTTTGTACGAGGAGTTGTTCATGCAAACTGGACCTATGGTACCTGTGGTTTCAAACACCACCACCGGACTACTATGACTGGTGATGTTTTGGATATCGGTCAGATTGATCAGATTATTTTGTCTCTCCTTGAGCAGGGGACGGCAACCCGGGATGGGGAACTAATCGTACTCAATGCAGCAGATATTGGAATTGAGAAGGTTCTTGGTGGTGGCCAGGTCACCTGCAAGATGAATATAACTGCAGAGGCGTTCTCCCAGTCTGCGATCCAGAAGATCGAGGCAAAGGGCGGCCACGCCCTGCTCTCCTAATTTTGATTAAGGGGAGGTTCTGAATGGGTGAGATACTTGACCGGATGGAGCCAATCCTGGCCAAAATGCCGGCAGTTAAAACGCCAGAAGGCCATGTTCATTTCAAGAACAAACTTGCCTGGACAGCAGCAATTTTAATTTTATACTTTGCTCTCACGAATATTCCAGTTTTCGGGCTTTCTCCTGAATCACAGGATATGTTCCAGTACTTCCGTGCTCTGCTTGCAGGTTCAAGCGGCTCGATTGTCCACCTGGGTATCGGTCCGATTGTTACCGCTTCAATTGTTCTCCAGCTCCTCAAAGGTGCTGACCTTATTCACATTGATACCTCTGAAATCCGGGGCCAGATCCAGTACATGGGTCTTCAGAAACTCATGATCTTTATCATGATTGTTGTTGAAGCCCTGCCAATGATTGTCGGAGGTTTTTTAAGACCAGATCCCGCCATTGCATCCGCTTTATTTGGAGGGAATAGTGGAATCCTGGCGATTATCATCTTCTTCCAGATTTGTATTGGTGGAGTTCTCATCTTTCTGATGGATGAAGTGGTAACCAAATGGGGTGTTGGTTCTGGTGTCGGGCTTTTCATTATCGCCGGTATTTCTGAAGCTATTGTCAATGGTTTCATTAACTGGGCTCCTGTGAATGATATGTACCCGGTTGGATTCATTCCCCGGCTCTTTGCTGTCGTGCTTGACGGGGCGAATTTCATCCAGTACTTCGGGCCTGAACTCATTGCGTTCATTACAACAATCGCTATCTTCATGCTGATTGTGTATGTTGAATCAACCAGGATTGAGATCCCCCTTGCACATACGCAGGTGCGGGGTGCACGTGCCAGGTTCCCGGTCAAACTCATCTACGCCAGTGTGCTGCCGATGATTCTTGTCCGTGTCCTGCAGGCAAATGTCCAGATGATCGGTCTGTTCCTGAATAATGTCGGAATAACTTTCTTTGGAACTTTTGAAGGGCAGTCACCAACCAGCGGCCTTATGTGGTATCTTGCTCCCATCAATCACCCAACTGACTGGATGTGGTGGATGCCGAATTACCTCGGTACTCATGCTCCCTGGGAGGTTCTCTCCCGAATTGGGATTGATGCAGTCATAATGATTGTCGGAGGTGCAGTATTCGCTCTGTTCTGGGTGAAGACAGCAGGTCTTGATTCAAAGGCTGTTGCCAAGCAGATTCAGCTTTCCGGAATGTCAATTCCAGGATACCGGAGAAACCCCGCCGTTCTTGAGAAAGTACTTGATCGGTATATCCCCCGTGTTACTGTTATCGGTGGAGTGTTCATCGGTGTCATGTCGGTCGTTGCAAACCTTTTTGGTGTGATCGGCGCTGTATCCGGTACTGGTCTGCTCCTTACCGTTTCAATCACGTATCGGCTCTATGAGCAGATAGCCAGTGAACAGATCATGGAAATGTATCCGTTCATGCGAGCATTCTTTGGTAAAGAATAATAGAGAAATCTGTATGACCGGGAAGAAAGTCATCATCACCGGTGTGCCCGGGGTCGGTAAGACCTCGGTCATTACCGAGTCAATTAGACGGCTTGATGAAGAAGGTGTTCCATACCAAAGTATTAATTTTGGCACTTTTATGTTTGAAGTCGCACAAAAAGAGAACATTGTCCAGGACCGCGATGCAATGCGGAGACTGGATAAAAACTCTCAAAAACGGCTTCAACAGTTAGCTTCACAGGCGATTGCCCGGATTGATGGCAATGTCATCATTGATACTCATGCTTCAGTAAAAACTCCGGTAGGTTTCCTTGCTGGTCTTCCTGAATGGGTTTTGCAAGAGTTAAAACCTGATCTAATCATCCTTGTTGAGACTGATTCTGACCAGATTTTAAAACGCAGACTATCTGATGCCTCACGAGTTCGAGATATTGAGGGGTATAAGGGTATTCAGGATCACCAGGATTTTAACCGTGCAGTAGCGGCAGCATATGCGATGTTTACCGGCTGCACCATCCGATATATTCAAAACCCCGACTTCCTGCTTGAAAAAGCAGTTGAAGATATGGTACAGGTTCTCAGGTAACGACATGGCAAGTTCGCAATCAGCAACAATGAGTATGATGCCCCTGATTCTGGCAATGGGGCTGTTATTTGTAGCCAGTATTGAAGTAGTCCGGACTACTCTTGGAACCTCTCTCAACGTGGTTTTGGGACCACTTGTAGATACTTTTCATATTCCTTTTTATATTGTGATTATCGTTCTCTCTGCGATGACCGGATTTTATTCATCCATTATCCAGAAATATACCATTAATTATAAAAAGATGAAAGAGACGCAGAACCGGATGAAGGAATTTCAAAAGGAATACCGGGAAGCGATGCTCTCAAAGGATGAAAAAAGGATCAAAAAGCTGGAGGCCAAACGGACTCATATGATGCAGGATCAGATGGAGATGAGCCAGGCCCAGTTTAAACCGATGGGTTACATTATGGTTATAACACTACCCATCTTTTTCTGGCTGATATTCCGTCTCAACCATTTTGATGCCATGATTCATATGCCGTTCTTTGGAACGGTGCATCTTACTGATCTTATTCTCGGTCCTGCGCCTGCCTGGATTATCTGGTATATGCTCTGTTCAATCACGCTATCACAGGTCATCAGAAAAGCACTTGACATCGGGGGCCTGTAATGCGTATCACGATCAGTGGGCTGCCAGGAAGCGGGACAACTTCCCTCACCTATCATCTTGCTGAAATTCACCGCCTTGATGTTATCTCTGCGGGTGAGGTTTTCAGGCAGATGGCAAAAGAACGCAGTCTTTCCCTTGGGGAATTCGGGGCGTTCTGTGAGGAAGATCCAACGGTGGATAAACTGATCGATGAACGTCAACGGGAAATGGTTCTTTCAAATACTCACATCATTGCAGAAGGCAGGTTATCAGGCTGGGTAATTCCGGAGGCTGATCTTAAAATATGGCTGAAGGCATCACTTGAATGCAGGGTCAGACGAATTTTAGACCGGGACCAGTTTGTTGATCTAAATGCTGCCATGGTCGCTACAAAAGAGCGGGAGGAAAGTGAAGCACTCCGATATCAGCAGTATTATAATATTGATATTGGATCGCAGAGCCCCTATCATCTGGTCCTTGATACTGAGATGTGGACTGTAGAACAACTGGGCGTAATCGTTTCTTCGGCAATTTCGACCCTGGAAAAAACTGAATAATTTTTATCTTCTATCCACCAGCCTTTTTGGTCTACCCCTGATCTGGTGAATTTCCAGTCCTCCAGGTCCGGTGATGTGAACCGGGATCTGGAATGTTCCGTCATCATAATTCCCAATAAGCTCAGGCTTTTGTTTCAGGATAGCACCCGTAATCACGTCACTGATGTCATGCATATTGCAGGTATCTTTATTTTCTGCCTCAACTGAAATACGGAGTGTTACCTCATTCTCTTCTCCACCGTACACAAAGGCTTCGTATTCTCCGGTGAGTGCAGGCAGGTTCTCTGGTTGAAAGACTGCACGTTCAATATCAATACGGTTAATGGGCACTTCGGAGATGTATATTGTTTCTGACTCACGCCAGGGATTTTGGATCCTCATATGGGTCCGGCCACAGGGGC
>Ga0265295_1007020_pt1 | contig 13218 bp, 9 predicted proteins | sample Munlansysbiofilm_FD_192503 | JGI IMG/M metagenome (GOLD analysis project Ga0265295, IMG submission 192503) | Leachate microbial communities from a municipal landfill in Southern Ontario, Canada - Methane capture system biofilm | ecosystem: Engineered > Solid waste > Landfill > Unclassified ... | reverse complement strand
CAGCCAGGGACGCATAAGTTCGCCCTACTCCCGCTTTGGCATTGGGGACATCATGACCACTGCCGGGGTCAATCAGCGGGCCATGGGAGGCATCGGTTATGGCATAAGTTCTCCCTTTTTCGTAAATGCTTTAAACCCGGCCACCTATACCAGTTTTGACACCCTCTCCTTTGTGTTTGATGTAGGTGCAGATGTTCGTCAGGCAAGCCTCAGCACCCTCGATAAGAGTGAAACCGCTAATGCCGCTTCATTGAGTTACCTGAAATTTGGGTTCCCAATTACCAAATGGTGGCGGGGCGCTTTTGGTTTATTACCCTTCAGCAGCACCAATTACCATATGCAGGACTTAAGTGTGGAAGAAAATATTGGGAGTGTAAAACGACTTTATAAGGGAGATGGTGGCATAAATCAGCTGTTTTTGGGAAGCGGTTTTAAACTGAACCCTAATCTTAGTATCGGTTTTAATTTCGCATACCTGTTTGGAACCCTTAATCAAAGCAGTGCCAATACTTTTCCTGACTCAGCTTACCGAATGAATTATAAATTAATTTCGTCAACTAAAGTAAATGACGTATATTTGAATTATGGTATCTACTACCGGAAAAATCTGAAAAATAATATGCAACTATCTGCAGGAGCAAGCTTCAGTAATAATCAAAATATGAGCGCCACGCTGGAACAGCTCGGCTATCGCTATTTTATAGCCTCTACCGGGACAGACAATGTGGTGGATACCGTAGTGAATGTAACTGGCACTAAAGGTAAAATTACGCTTCCGGCCAACCTGGGCCTGGGTTTTTCACTGGGAAAATTCGATAAATGGCTGGTTGGTGTTGATGTACAATATCAAATGTGGGAAAAATACAAATATTTTGACCGTGTTGATTCCCTGCAAAACAACTTCAGATTAGGGGTTGGCGGTGAGTTTACGCCCAGTGTATCTACGGTCTCAAACTACTTCCAGCGTATTACTTACCGTGCCGGCCTGAGCTATCAAAACAGTTTTTTACAACTTCGCGATCAGCGCATCGATGAGTTTGGCATAAGTTTTGGTTTAGCCTTGCCACTACCACGTACCCGCTCCACCCTTAACCTGACGGCTGAACTGGGAACACGTGGTACAACAGCTCAAAACCTGATTAAAGAAAATTATATCCGATTTACTTTAGGGCTGTCCATCTTCGAAAGATGGTTTATAATCAGGAAATACGATTAATCACACACTAAAAAAAGCATAAACTATGAAAAAGGTTGTTAAAGCTTTAATTTTCTTTCTGGTAATGACCATGATACCATTCAGCGCTACCTGGGCACAAACTGAAGAAGATACAGAAGAAAGTGCTACCACAGCAGGTCCTAAATATGGTACAGATTCAGTAAATTGTGTAATGAATCTTTCACTGTATCGCGAATTTTATAAACAGAAAAACTTTAAGGATGCTTACCCACACTGGCGCTGGGTATTCAACAATTGCCCGCTGGCAACCATGAACTTATATATTGACGGTGCCAAGATGGTAAGTAATTTAGTAGATGAAACCAAAGATGCTGCCCTGAAGGATAAATATGTGGACACACTTATGATGGTGTATGATCAACGCATAAAATATTTTAATAAAGAAGGTTTTGTGCTTGGGCGGAAAGGTATAGATTTGTACACTTACCGTACCGATAAAATTGAAGAAATTTACCCGGTGCTCAAAAAATCGGTTGAACTTTCCGTCAATAAATCCGAAGGAGCGGTATTGGTTTACTATTTCAGGGCAATTATCGGGATGGTTGACCTTCAGAAGCTTGAGAAAGTGGCTATTATTGATGGTTATGATGTAATCAGTGAAATTGTTGACCACAACATTCAGGCGAACCAGCAGAAAGCCAAGGCCCTGGCTAATTGGGAAAATATAAAAGCCAACATTGAATCTACTTTTGAACCCTTTGCCACCTGTCCTGACCTAATCAGCATATATCAGAAGAAATACAATTCAAATTCCGATGATGTAGAAACCCTGAAAAAAATCACCAATGTACTTGACCGTAAGGGCTGCAATGACTCTGAGCTGTTTTTCCAGGCCACTGAGAAACTGCACACCCTGGAACCCAGTGCACAGTCCGCTTATTTGATGGGAAGCCTTTATCTCGGCAAAGAAAACATGAGCAGGGCTGCCACCTATCTGCAGCAGGCTGCCAACCTGTTTGAAGAACCAGAAAATCAAGTCCGGGCACTAAACCTTCTGGCAAACATACAGTTTAACCAGCGGAGTTATTCACAAGCAAGAGCTACTGCTCAAAAGATATTACAGATCAATCCAAATTATGGAAAGGCATATCTGCTGATTGGTGATTTGTATGCCGCAAGCGCTGCTAACTGCACCGAGGACGATATGAGTGGGAAAACAGTATTTTGGGCTGCGGTAGATAAATATGTCAAAGCCAGGAGCGTTGACTCATCTGTAGAATCTGAAGCCAATCAGAGAATAGGTCAATATTCACAGCATTTCCCCCCCAAGGAAGATCTTTTCTTCCGCGACATGGAAGAAGGAGGCTCATATACTGTCGGATGCTGGATCAATGAAGCGACTACCATCAGGCCGGCCAAATAAGCGTTGAGCTTACTGTGAACAGCCGAACTACATTTTCAAAATTACCGGTCAACCTATCAGGCGTTGTTCTCATTTTATTGGGAATAACGCTTTTGGGCTGTAAAAATGACCTGAAGGAAGTGGAACGGCTTAGCGAAAACGATACCCTACCTTCGATGTATGCCAAAGAAGTTGAAATATCTGAAAGTGAAGCCGGACGCATAAAATACACCTTAACTGCCCCGGAACTCTGGCGCTACGAAGACAAATCGGGTGCGGTAATCAAGTTTCCCAATGGCTTTAAGGTGGTTTTTTTCGACTCGCTCAATCCTTCGGTCATACGTACTGAAATTACGGCCCGTTATGGCATCAACAATGAATCCAAGCGCACCATGGAAGCCAAAAATAATGTAGTGGTTCATAATTTTCAGGCTAATGAAACCCTGAATACTGAACTCCTGATCTGGGATCAAAACACCCACAAGGTATTTTCAAACACCCTGGTTACCATTACTACTCCCGATAAAGTTTTATATGGAGATGGCATGGAGTCTGACGAAAAATTTTCCAACTGGACCATACGTAAACCGCGGGGTGAAATGTATGTTAAGGATAACAATTGATGTTTGGCAGAACTTTTTTCTGTTAAATTGTTACATTAAGTAATGAATCTCTGGATACCTATAATTATTACACTTGCGCTGTCCGCCGTTTTTTCGGGCATGGAAATCGCTTTTGTTACTGCCAACAAGCTTAAAATAGAAGTTGACAAGAACAAAGATCTGATGTCGGCTAAAATCCTGTCGCGATTTCAGAAGAAACCCTCTATGTTCATCGGGGCATTGTTGCTGGGAAATAACGTGGCACTGGTCATTTATGGTATTTACATCGTCCGCCTGCTCGAAACACCTATACTTCAACTGTTGCCTTATGGAACCCAGTCAGAAGTTGTGGTGCTGATTATACAAACCCTCATTTCCACCCTGCTTATACTTTTCTTCGCTGAATTTCTGCCCAAAGTTCTATTCCGTATAAACCCCAATAACATCCTTAATGTACTGGCGGTTCCGGTGTACATTTTTTTTATCTTGTTCTACCCCGTGATTGTGTTCTTCATTGGCATATCAGAATTTCTACTGCGCTATCTTTTTAAGGTAAATATCACCCAGCCTGAATATTCATTCGGAGTCATTGATCTCGATCATTTTGTGAATGATTCATCCGCACATGAGCCCAGTGAAAATGATGACTACCAGGAAATACAGATGTTTCAGAATGCCCTTGATCTGGGCAATATCAAATTGCGGGAGTGTTTGATTCCGCGCAACGAAATTGTCGCGCTGTCGCAGGACGAAAGCACTGACACCTTGTGCGAGGCATTCATTACCTCAGGGCATTCCAAGATTCTCATCTATCAGGACAGTATTGATAATATTATAGGTTATACCCACAGCTATGACCTGTTTAAAAAGCCTGAATCTGTCAAAAGCATTACCAAGCCGGTACTTATTGTGCCCGAAACCATGCAGGCCAACCGGGTGCTGAACATGTTTATGCAGGAACGTAAGAGCGTTGCCCTGGTGGTAGATGAATTTGGCGGCACCGCCGGTATGGTTACCATGGAAGACATTATAGAAGAAATTTTCGGAGAGATTGACGATGAGTTTGATGTGGAAGACCTGATTGAAAATGTGCTGGATGAAAATGAATTCCTTTTTTCGGGTCGTCTGGAAATTGATTACCTCAATCAGAAATATAAGCTTGGCCTTCCTGAAACAGATGATTATGAAACCCTTGCCGGTTACATCATCCATCATTACGAAAATATTCCATCGGTGAAGGATGAAATACAAATTGGTAATTATCTGTTTACCATAGTTAAAGCTACCGACACCCGTATTGAAGAAGTACTTATCCGGATAAATCCTTCCTGACAAGATAAAATAAAATGCAGGTACCCCCATTTTCCGATGCTGAGTGGACAAACCTCTGAATATACCAACCACCCTGTAAGCCAAATTTTTATACTATTTCCAATTTTATTTTTATCCTTAAACAATTATTGTAAATTTGCACCCTCTTTCAAAAATAATTTTCCAAAATGGCATTAATAGGTGATATTCGAAAACGGTCAGGATTACTGGTAATAATCATTGGTATAGCGCTGGCCGCCTTTGTGTTAGGTGATTTGCTTTCAAACCGCAATCCGAGGCAGGGTGTAAATACGGTTGGCAAGATAAATGGCGAACCCATACTTATAACCGACTACAACCAGAATGTGGATGAAAATCTGGAAGCCCGGCAAATGAATTCAGGTAAGGAAAACCTTACCGCCGATGAGCAGTTTCAGGTCAGGCAGTCCACCTGGGATCAAATGGTAAATGAAACTCTGCTTGCTGAGCAAGTGGATAAACTTGGAATAACCGTTTCTACCCAGGAGCTTGATGACCAAATCAGGGGTAAAAACCCGCATCCATATATTGAGCAGAGTTTCCGCGATCCTGAGTCCGGTAGCTTTGATCCGGCTATGGTCATTAACTTCCTGCAAAACCTCGATAATGTTGATCCACAGATGAAGCAACGCTACCTGCTGATTGAAAAGGCCATTAAAGAAGACCGCTTAAGCTCAAAGTATCGTAACCTCATCTCCAAAGGGTTCTATACACCTAAGGCTTTTGCGCAACGTGACTATGAAGCACGCAATACCAAGGCTGCCGTTAGATATTATGGGCTTCCTTACAGCAGTATAGCCGATTCATTAATCACAGTGACTGATAAAGACATTAAAGCTTTCTACGAAGAGAACAAATTCCGCTACCAGCAGGAAGCTTCCCGCGATTTGGAATATGTTGCCTTTAACATCATTGCTTCGCCCCAGGATCGTGAAAAGATTGATCGTGATGTACACGAACTTTATAAAGAATTTCAGGAAACGGCTCAGGTACCTTACTTTGTAAATTCCACCTCCGATGAAAGGTATGACAGTACCTGGATAAAACGCGGCACCTTGCCTTACCAACTGGATTCCGTGATGTTTAACTCACCGGTAGGAACCACATTCGGCCCTTACATCGAAAACAATATGTATCAGATGGCCCGGCTGGTTGATGTTCAATCAAGACCCGATTCTTTGCGTGCCAGCCATATTCTCATCTCTTACCAGGGCACCAATGTAAATCCGGCCACCCAACTGAATAAAACCCAGGCTGAAGCCAAAGCCGACAGTGTGCTGGAAATAGTGCGCACCAACGCCGCCAAGTTTGATGAACTGGCAGCTTCTGACTTAAATGACGATAAAACTGCCGCACAGAGTCAGGGTGACCTCAACTGGTTTGCTGATGGTGCAATGGTACCGGTATTTAACAGAGCTGTTCTCAATGGGCGGGTGGGTGATATCGTAAAGGTCGAATCACCCTTTGGATTCCACATCATTAAAATTACAGGCAAAACCACTCCCGTTACCAAGGTTCGCGTAGCTATTGTGAAACGTGGCATTGAGGCCAGTTCTCAAACCAATCAGAACATCTATACTGAGGCCAGTCAGTTTGCCATTGAAGCCAAAGACGCTGATTTTGACAAAAAAGTGGAAGAAAAGGGCTACACCAAACGCCTGGCTGAACGCATAAGTAAAGATCAGAACAACCTTCCCGGCTTAACTCAGGCCCGTGAAGTGGTGCGCTGGGCCTTTGATGAAAAACGTAAAGTAGGTGACATCTCACCCGTGTACGAAATTGATGGCCGGTACATTGTGGCTAAACTTACTGAAAAACGCGAAAAAGGCATACCCACCCTTGAACAAGTGAAAGAATTTATTGAACCATTGGCAAAGAGGGATAAAAAAGCCGAAAAAATGATTGCTGAAATCAACAAAGAGATCACATCACAGGCAAACCTCAATACCGGATACCTTGCCCTTGGCATGAAAGCAGACACCGCTGAAATTATGTTTGCCACTTCCAATCTTCCGGGTTATGGTAAAGAAGATGAGCTGATTGGCAAAGTATTCACTATGAAATCCGGGGAGCTGTCGAAACCCATTAAAGGCAATCAGGCAGTATTTGTTGTTGCCGTGGATGCCATTAATCCTGCGCCGGCTAAGGAGGATTTTACCAATGAAAAGCAAATGATGAACAATGCTTTCCGCACACGTACCCAGCGCGAATCAGCAGAGGCTTTAAAGCGTCTTGCAAAAATTGAAGACAACCGCCTTATGTTCTACTAAACAGTAGATATTTTTAAAAGCTGCCGATAAAGGCAGCTTTTTTTTGCCCTGTTTTTTTTATCTACCGGAATTCTTACTATTTTTAAGCGTTGAAACAGTAACTAATCCGGAATAATACCACTCAATTAACTACACCATATGCTGTTGCAATCACTGTTTACATGATATTTTAAGTCTTTCTGGTGCTTTTCAGGGAACTCAACATCCGTTAAGCCTCAGGAAAAGCAAGAGTGAATTAAAGCTATCAAAAAAAGGAGGTAACCATGGCAGCATTGACTTCACTGGCTCACGATTTGGTTTCATTGTTTTATCCACGGGTATGCCTGGCCTGTGGAAATGTGCTCTATAAGAACGAGCTGATACTCTGTTTTCATTGCCTTTATCATTTACCAAAAACCAATTTTCATCTATCGGCAGACAATCCGTGTGCACAGCAATTCTGGGGGAAAATTAATCTTCAGTCAGCGGCAGCGTGTTACTATTTTACCAAAGCCGGAAAGGTACAACATCTGGTGCATCAGCTAAAATACAAAGGTTACAAAGAAATCGGAGCTTACATTGGTCAGCTTTACGGGCCGGAGCTCAAACGTTCGCCTTATTTTGAAAGCGTGTCGGCTGTAGTTCCGGTGCCTCTTCATCCGCGCAAGCAGGCACAGCGGGGTTACAACCAGGCCGAATGGTTTGCTATGGGATTGAGTCAGGGTATGAAAATCGACCTCGATACCACTACCCTTATCCGAAGCAAGGCCTCGGAGACCCAAACCCGCAAATCGCGCTTTATGCGTTACGAAAATGTAAAGGAGATCTTTACCATTACCACTACCGAACGGCTGGCCAATCAGCATGTATTGCTTGTGGATGATGTAATTACCACCGGTTCAACGCTGGAAGCCGCCGGCAATGCCCTGATGAAGATTCCCGGCATAAGCGTTAGTGTGGCTTCCATAGCCTGTGCTACCCATTAAACCTGGGCAAGTTTAAGCATATTGGTTTTTCCCGGTTTGCCTATCGGGATGCTTGAAATATAAATAAAGAAGTTACCTTTTACCATATACCCTCTCGATATTAATACTTTACGCATGCTGGAAAGAGCAGTATCGGTGTTGGAGAATTTTTCGAAATAAATGGGTTTCACGCCCCACAACAGATTCATCATATTGAGCAGGTAATGATCGCTGGCAAAGATAAAGATGCCCGCGCCCGGCCGAAAACTTGATAGTTTAAAGGCCGAATATCCCGAATGGGTCATGGCTATAATGGCGGAGGCCTTTACCTGCTGTGCCAAATCGCTTGCGGCCATGATAATGGAGTCTGATATCCGCCTTTCTCCAGGTGAATCGTGGTGTGTTATTTCGGGAAGAAACAACCCGCTCTTTTCCACATCAGCTATAATGCGGCTCATGGTCTCCACCGTCTGCACAGGAAAGCTACCGATAGAAGTTTCTCCACTGAGCATCAGTGCATCGGCTCCATCAATCACCGAATTGGCCACATCACTCACTTCAGCGCGGGTAGGCCGCATGTTGGTAATCATGCCTTCCATCATCTGTGTAGCTACCACTATGGGTTTTGAAGCCGCAATGCTCATGCGGATGAATTTCTTTTGCACTATTGGTACCTGTTCCTGAGGTATTTCTACGCCCAGGTCGCCACGCGCTACCATTATGGCATCACTTGCCCTAATGATGGCGGCTGCATTTTCCACTGCCTCGGGTTTTTCAATTTTGGCCATTATCTTGGGTGCCCGCGTTTTATACCTTTCCATGATGTGCTTCCTTAAGCCCTCTATATCCGCGGCTGTTCTGACGAAAGACAGGGCCACCCACTCAATGTTGTGCCGGAGTATAAAGTCAAGGTCGTTTAAATCCTTTTCAGAGAGGGTTGGCAGGCTCAGCCGGGTATTGGGCAGATTTATACCTTTATTGGAACTAAGTATGCCTCCCTGAATAACTTTGGCTTTTACTTCATCCTCATGATTGGACTCCAGGGCTTCAAGCATCAGCTTACCATCATCCAGCAAAATACGCTCACCTGCTTTCACATCCCGGGCAAAGCCGGAATAACCTACACTGATGGTACCATGGGCGCTCACCTGGCTGCGGGTGGTCATCAACACGTTTTCACCCGGCTTAAGCAGCATGGCATTGCCTTCTACCTCACCGGTACGTATTTTAGGCCCCGAAAGGTCAGCAAGGGTGGCTACATGTAACCCCAGCTCATCATTCAGGCGGTCAATACGGGCAAGGGTCTGCGCATGAACTTCATGCGTTCCGTGCGAAAAGTTAAGTCTGAAAACATTTACCCCGGCCACCATAAGCTGACGTAATATATGTTCATCGGATGAAGCCGGTCCCAGGGTAGCAACTATCTTTGTTTTTCTCATGTGATAAGAATTGGCAGTTTGGAAATACAAAAATAGTCAATTCATACACCCGGACTCAATCTCATTGTTGAACCGTTGTAATGGAACGTAAAAATTGGACTTTTAATAAGGGGCATCGCCAAAATGCTTATTTTTGCAGCCTCTGATAAATACAAAAAATTGGGCTTCTATTCTATTTTAACAGCCGCAGTTATTTGCCTGGCTTACAACTCATTTTCGGCTACCTGGTATTCCGTTTCCCTTCATCGGCGGCTGGGTATTCAGGTTAAAGGATATTTGCCTTTAGCCATGGCGGTAATCCCTGCACTCATCTTTGGACTCGGGCTGCTGACCGGCCGTTTATCCGAACCCATGGCAGGGAACTATGCGGTAATTGCAGGCTGGCTGCTACTGGGACTCATAGGACTAAAAATCATGCTTGAGTCCTTTAAGTTTCATCCCGAAGAAAGGGTGGTGCTTACCGATACCTGGCAAACAACACTGCTGCTCGCCCTGGCCGGGAGCATAAATGCTTTTTTCGGCGGACTTGCCCTGGGACTGGTAAATTCTTCCGTGCTTATCCCTGTGGCCATTATGTTTGTTGTATCCCTCATGTTTACCCTGGCTGGCATATTGTTTGGGAATGTCCGGGGATACAAAACCGCACCTGCCCGCTTCGGCATACTTGCCGGTTCATTGATTGTATTTATTTCAATCCGGATGCTCTTTTAACTTATAATACTTCAATACACATGAAAAAACTTATTCTTCTTTTTTTGCTGCTGCCCCTGACTATTTTCACCTTTGCCCAGCCACCAGCAGGCTATTACAACGCTGCAGTCGGTTTATATGGTGAGACACTTCAAGCCACCCTGCATAATATCATTGACAATCATCAGGTGCAGTCGTACAGTTCACTGCACACTCATTTTGAAGTTACCGACAGGAAATCCAATAACACGGTTTGGGACATGTATTCTGATATTCCGGGAGGCACGCCCCCTTATGTGTATCACTTTACCTCCGGTGATCAGTGTGGCAATTACAGCCGCGAAGGTGACTGCTACAACCGGGAACATTCGTGGCCCAAAAGCTGGTTTAACAACCAGAGCCCAATGAACTCGGACCTTTTCCATTTATATCCCACCGATGGCTATGTAAATGGCAAACGCAGCAATTTCCCATTCGGGGAAGTTTCTTCGGCAAGCTGGACTTCAAAAAATGGCAGTAAGCTGGGTTCATGCAGTTACTCCGGCTATTCCGGTACCGTTTTTGAACCCATTGATGCCTATAAAGGAGATTTTGCCCGTACTTACTTTTATATGTCCACCCGGTACTATCATGAAGACAATGGCTGGGCAGGCAGTCCGATGGTGAATGGCGCTCAGCTCAGGCCCTGGGCCCTGGCCATGATGATTAAATGGCATGAAGCTGACCCGGTGAGCCAGAAAGAGATAGACCGAAACAATGCCGTGTATGAAATTCAACTAAACCGAAATCCATTTATTGATCATCCGGAATATGTGGCAAATATCTGGGGCGATCCCACCGGGATATACAACATTGCCATCAACCGGAACATCAGGGTATATCCCATCCCGGCCACGGAGGTATGTGTTATTGACCACAACGGGTTTTACGATAAGGATAAGGTAACGTTTACCCTTTCAGATGTTACAGGCAAGGTTTACCACTGTACCTATACCATAGATGAACATACCCTGCAGGTAGATGTATCGTCACTTTCACACGGATTCTACATTGCTTCTATTGCTGAAGATGGGAAATCACCTGCCTATGCCCGCATTGTAAAATAGCTCTGCCATGTCAAAAATAAGACTAACCAAGGAGTTTAAGTTCGAAATGGCCCATGCCCTTGCCGGATACGACGGGCCGTGTCGCAATATCCACGGGCATTCCTATGAATTTTTTGTTACCGTTATTGGTGAGCCCATCACTGATGTTAATCATCCGCACTGCGGTATGGTAATGGATTTCAGGGAACTGAAGACGTTGGTGAGAGCGCAGATAGTGGATGAATTCGATCATTCACTGGTACTCAAGCGGGATACGGCGCCTGATCCGTTGATTAATCTGAACGATTTTGTGGGCAGGCTTATCCTGGTAGACTATCAACCCACGAGTGAGAATCTGCTTCATGATTTTGCCGGACGGCTGAGAGAACGCTTGCCCGAAGGTATTGCGCTTTTCAGCTTAAAGTTGCGCGAAACGGTGACTTCATACGCCGAATGGTTTGCTTCGGACAATGAATAGTTAAACTTTTTTAGAGAGCAACCGGTCTATGACTTCATAAAGCTGTTGACGGGTGATGGGTTTAGAGAGGTAATCATCACAACCCGCATCCAGGCATTGTTGTTTTTCCGCTCTCAGCGCCATGGCCGTCTGGGCAATAACCGGTAGATTCGCATTTAACTGTTTAATTCTACGTGTGGCTTCAAAACCATCCATCACCGGAAGTTGCATATCCATGAGCACCAGGTCGATGTGATGTGATTCGACCATTTTAACCGCCTCAGCACCATCGGCAGCATACAGCAACTCCGCATTGGTGCGCAAAAGCATCACTGCGAGAAACCGCATATTGATTGGATCATCTTCCACCATCAGTATTTTTTTCCCTTTCCAGTCATAGGATTTCTTACAGTATCCATTGGTGCTGAAAACTTGTACCGGCAACTGGTAAGCTACGTAGGGTATTGAAAACGTAAAGGTTGTGCCGGTTTCGGGAGTTGAAATTACCTGAATGGGTTCGCCAAGCAGGGAGGCAAGACCCTGACTGATGGACAATCCCAATCCTGCACCACCGAATTCCCGGTTAAAATCATTGTCAATACGTTGAAAACGCTCAAAAATGGATAATTGACTCATCTCATCAATACCAATGCCGGTATCGCTGACGAAAAATTCAATTTTCTCCTGCCTGCTGGTGAATCCAAAATCAATAATTCCTTCGGTTGTATATTTCAGCGCATTGGTCAGCAAATTCCATAAAATCTGTTTCAGTTTTGCCTCATCGGTTTCAATCAGCTCATCGCGCATACTTTGTTCCACCATCAGATTAATCTTAACATTCGACCGATTCATAGCGATTTTTGCCCCTTCAGCCTCAATGAGGAGGGATTCCATAAAACGGATAAGATGGCTGGGACCCGGCCGATAGCTGAGTTGACCTGAATCGATGAGGGCCGTCTTAATAACATCGTCCAGCAGTTGCAATAATTTTTTGCTGCTGTTTCTAATAATATTCAGGTATTCAGTCCTGTCATCCGCACTGATATCCGGCTCATTCAGCATTTCCAGAAACCCCAGAATATGATTCATCGGGGTTCTGATCTCATGGGAAATGCCGGAGAGAAAAGCGGATTTTAGCTTATCGGAAGCCTCAGCCTGAATAAGTGCATTTTTTAAAGTCCCCTCTCTTTCCTTTCGGGTAAGCGCATTGGCCATAATCTGAGCTGTAAGCCGAAAGGCATTGAGTGTATTCTCATGCCAGTGAGCCGGACGACTGTAAGTGTCAAATCCCAGATAACCCAGAAAATGTTGTTCGCCAATCAGCGGAACCGCAATCAGGGTTTCCACATTTAAAAGATCAAAAAAATAGAGCAGTTCTGCTGAACATGCATCCTTACCCATATTCGTACGCTGAAGGTGTATCATCTCCCCTTTTTTCAATCTGCTGATGAACGTCTTTATTTCGTTTACCGGGATTACCGGGATTACCTGAATGTGAGAAAAGCGCGAATCAAGTGTGTACTCATGGGTTAACTTTACAAGTCCGTTGTCGTCCTCAAAACAGGCGATATAGGCACGCTCCGCTCCATAAAGCATAGCTACTTTCTTCAGGGCATCCTCTATGGTTCCATCCAGATTACTGATATCAAGATTAATCAGATGTGAAGAGAGCTGGCTGATGTATTCAATAAATTCAATCCACCGCTGGGTTTGAAGCTGATTTTTAACCTGTCCTGAAATATCCCGATAGATGCCGAAAACCCTTAACTGCCCGTCGGCATGACAAAAGGGTACACCCATGA
>Ga0265295_1007019_pt1 | contig 13221 bp, 12 predicted proteins | sample Munlansysbiofilm_FD_192503 | JGI IMG/M metagenome (GOLD analysis project Ga0265295, IMG submission 192503) | Leachate microbial communities from a municipal landfill in Southern Ontario, Canada - Methane capture system biofilm | ecosystem: Engineered > Solid waste > Landfill > Unclassified ... | reverse complement strand
CCGCCCGCAGGTAGGCCTGGAAGGAGTGGGAGAAGCCGCCGGTGCACTGGTTGATCGCCTTGGCGAACTGCATGTAGTCGAGCCGCCTGGTGCCGATCTCGGTGAGGATGGTGCCGAACAGGTCCAGGTAGGGCAGCAGGTCCGCGGACAGGCCGGAGCAGTCGAGGCCGAAGTCGAGGTAGCAGATGCCGTTGGTCTCCAGGTCGCTGACCAGCAGGGGCGCACCGGCGAGCTGCATCGGTTGGACCGCGTGCAGGGGCGGGTTCGGGTCCAGGTCGCGGCGCGCCAGGCGCGGCAGGCGGCGCAGGTCCTCGGGCGAGGTGCGGGTTTCCTGCAGGGCCACGAGCGCCCGGGTGTGATCCACCAGGTCGCGCCGGCCGGCCGCATCCAGGGTTCGGGCAAAGGCGTCGAGCCGCTCCTGCTCCTCGCGTTGCCCCTGTTCCGTCTTGGCCGGGTCCGGCACCAGGGTGACCGTGGCCGTGGCCGGGTTGTCGAGCAGGTGGGTGCGGATGAGCCGTTCGAAATAGCCGCCCGCCAGCGCCTCCGTGCGGATCTCGGCGAGCAGCGTATCGGTGCGCAGGGCGTCGAAGGGCGAGATCCGGTGGCGCAGGGCCGGCAGGGCCTTGCCGATCAGGTCCAGGCCGCGCTGGGCCTTGTTCATCTCCTCGCGCACGGCGAACTCGTACTTGTTCAGCTCGGAGAGCACCAGGTCCCGTTCCAGGCCGGAGTCGGCCATGCGGGTGAGGGTCGCCCGGAACAGGGCCTGGAAGTGCTCCCGTTTCTCCGGGTCCGAGCCGATCAGGTAGGTGACGAGCAGCGAGCGGTGGCAGGAGTCGGCCAGGAACACGCCGCCGAAATCCTTGCACAGGTAGGCGTTGACAATGGCCTTCTTGAGCGGCGAACCGTCCGAGTTGAACAGGATGTTGGCGATGATCTGGAAGGCGGCGTTGAGCTTGCGGTCCTGGGCGGTGCCGACCAGGGTGCTCAGGGCGATGAAGGTCCGCTCCGCGGTGGGGCTGCCCGGCTGCACCGGGTAGCTCTCTTCGATGAGCACCGGCCGGGTGATCGGCTCGCCCTCGACGATGCCCGCCCGGGGGACCGGCGTGGTGCAGGCGGCCAGGTAGCGCTCCTGGACAAAGGCCAGTTCCTCTTCCAGCGGGGCGTCGCCGTAGAAGAAGAAGGTGGCGTTGGCCGGGTGGTAGTGCGAGCCGTGGAAGGCCACGAACTGCTCGTAGCTGAGGTCCGGGATGCGGTGCGGGTCGCCGCCCGACTCGTGCGCATAGGTGGACCCGGGCAGGAGACCCTGGTAGGTGTGGTGGAACAGGGCGCGGATGGGGTCGGAGTAGGCGCCCTTCATCTCGTTGAAGACCACGCCCATGAACTGGAGCGGGTCGTCCTCGTGCTCCTGGTGGTAGTGCCAGCCCTCCTGCTCGAAGGTCGACCTGAGCAGCAGCGGGTTGAACACGACGTCGCAGTAGACGTCCATGATGTTGAAATATTCCGTCAGGTTGCGGGTGGCGAAGGGGTACCAGGTGGTGTCCGCGCCGGTCATGGCGTTGAGGAAGGTCATCAGCCCGCCCTTGTGGATCTCACCGAACACATCCTTCACCGGGTACTTCTGCGAACCCATGAGCACCGAGTGCTCGAGGATGTGCGCCACCCCGGTGGAATCCTCGGGCACGGTCATGAAGGAGACGCAGAAGGTCTTGTTGGGATCGTTGTTCTTGATCGCCAGCACCTGGCAGCCGAGCACAGTGTGCGTGAACAGGGAGACTGTGGAGTGGATTTCGGGGATCTCTTCCCGGCGTTCGAGCAAAAAGCCGTGGTGGACGGAACCAATGGTCATGGTGGTCATGGGATCGTGGCGGGCTGGGGTTAGAAGGTCTTGTGCGAATCGAGAAGCATCGTCACCGGGCCGCTGTTTGTCAAGCAGACATCCATCATCGCCTGGAAAATGCCGGCCTCCACGGGCAGGCCGCGCTCTTGGCAACCACCGAGGAACTGTTCGTACAACTCCCGGGCGAGTTCCGGCGGGGCGGCGTCGTGCCAGGAGGGACGACGGCCCTTGCGGCAGTCGCCGTGCAGGGTGAACTGGCTGACCACCAGCAGTCCGCCGCCCGTCTCGAGCACCGAGCGATTCATCTGCCCGCGCTCGTCCGCGAAGATGCGCAGGTGGACGACCTTGTCGACCATCCAGGTCACGTCCCGGAGGGTGTCGTCGCGGTGGATGCCGAGCAGCACCAAGAGGCCGGTATCGATGGCGCCGACGGTGCGCCCCTCGACCTCGACCCGGGCGCGGCTGACGCGCTGGACAACGGCTCGCATGGTTCGCTGGTCTGGAAGAAGGGTGGAGGACCGGTCCGCTTCAGGCGGGCCCGTCCGCATCGACCGGCCGCAAGGAACCGGTCAGGTACTGGACAATGGCCACCGCGGCCAGGGTCGCGGTCTCGCCGCGGAGGATGTGCGGTCCCAGGGAAAAGGTGGTGAAGCCCAGTGCGCCGAGGGTGTGCAGGTCGTCGGCATGCAGGCCGCCCTCGGGGCCGAGGAACAGGCCGGTCGGCGCCGGGGCCAGCTCGGTCGGCAGACCGGCCTGCCGTTCACCCTCCCAGGCGGCCAGGCGATGGACCCAGGAGCCCGGATCGAGTGTTGCCAGCGGCGTAACCGGCAGGATGCGCATGGGCTCGGCCCGGTGGCACTGCTTGCAGGCCTCGATCATGATGCGCTGCCAGCGCTCCTGCTGGTGGTCGCGGTCGCCACGGTTCTCGCAGTGGCGGGTGACCACCGGGACCAGGGTGTGCACGCCCAGTTCGGTGGCCTTCTGGACGACGAAGTCCATCTTCCTGCCCTTGAGCAGGGCCTGGGCCAGGGTCAAAGGCGCGCCGGACAGGGTGTCTTCCCGGCGGTGGTCGGTGACCTCGGCGGTCACCAGCCGCGGGTCGCAGCCGGTGAGCACAGCGCTGACGACCCCGCCCCGGCCGTCGAAGAACTCCACCGCCCGGCCGGGCCGCAAGCGCAGCACCCGGGCGATGTGGCGGGCCTCGGCGCCGGTGAGGGTGATGGTTTCGCCGGCAAGGCTGCCGGCTGGCAGGAAGAAGCGTCGCATGGCCCCTGTGTAGCACAAATCGGCGGCGAATGCACCCCCCGGCGGGTTCAGGCGGTCCGCGGTCCGGCCGGGGGCGGCGGCTCGGCCACGGGGCGGCGCCGGCAGGTGCACACGCTCGCGGGCAGGGCCGCCGGCAACTCGCGAATGTCCGTCATTTGGAAAACGGTCGGGTCGTAGTCAGGGAAAAACACGTCGCCGTCCACCTCGGCGTGGATGCGGGTGAGGATGAGGGTGTCGGCCAGCGCCAGCCCGGCGCGGAACAGTTCTGCCCCGCCGATGAGGAAGACCCTGGCCGCCCCAGCACACAGGGTCAGCGCCTCGCGCAGGGAGCCTGCCTGCCGGCAGCCCGGGCGCGGACGGTAGTCCGGGTCGCGGCTGAGCACGATGTTCAGCCGGCCGTCCAGGGTCCGGCCGATGGCCTCGTGGGTGCGGCGGCCCATGATCACCGAGTGGCCCATGGTCATCCGGCGGAAATGGGCCAGGTCCTCGGGCAGGTGCCAGGGCAGGCTGTTGCCGCGGCCGATCACGCCGTTCTCCGCGACCGCGGCGATGACGATCAGTTCCATCCGTGCCCGCCGCCCTGCCAACCCGGGGGCCGCCGGTAGCAGTTGGTTCTTTTTACCAAACATTTAGTCGCCATTGACCAGTGGTTCCCCTACCATGAATCGCTTTTGCAGGGGAAAAACAGGAACAGCCGGGAGGGCTGCCTGAGAGCAGTGCAAACCTTATCCACAGAGTGGAGGCATTTCAACATGGAAGGACCGATGAACACGACCCATCGCTGGCGCTTCTGCCGTCTCGGCGGCTTTGATCAGGTCCGCCTGGAAACCGCCGAGGACATCCGTCACCTAAGCGAACTCGACCAGAAACTGTGGGCGGCGCTCAGCTGCCCGGTGGACGGGCTGGAATTCGACCGCCGCACCCTGGAACTGCTCGACGTGAGCGGCGACCGGCGGGTGCGGGTCCAGGAGGTGCTGGCCGCGGTCGACTGGGTGAGCACCGTGCTCAAGGACATGAACCCGCTCATGGCCGGGTCCAGCGAACTGCCGCTCGCCGCCATCGACGAGAGCCAGCCGGAAGGGCAGCAGCTGCTTGCCTCGGCCCGCCAGCTGCTGGCGCTCCTCGGCAAGCCCGAGGCCGAAACGGTGACCATCCAGGACGTGACCGATACGAGTACCCTGCTGCACAACTCACGCTTCAACGGTGACGGCATCATCGCCGAAAACGCCGCGGACGATGACGACACCCGGCAGCTGATCAGCGAGGTGATCAGCTGTGTGGGCAGCGACGAGGACCGCTCCGGCCTGCCGGGCATCTCTGCCGAGCGGGTTGCCGCCTTCTTCGACGCCCTGGGCCTCTACGCCGGCTGGTGGGGCCAGGCCACGAGCGATCCGGCCATCCTTCCCTTTGGTGACGCCACCCTGGAGGCCGCGGCCGTGTACGGCCGGCTGAAGCACAAGATCGACGACTACTTCACCCGCTGCGGCCTGGCTGCCTTCGACCCCAGGGCAGCGGAACCGCTTAACCCCGCGGCGGCCACCTACGAGACCCTGGCGGTCAAGGACCTGACCGCGGCCGTGGCCGAGGTGGAGAGCTTCCCCCTGGCCCACGTGGACGCAGGCCGGCCGCTGCCCCTGCGCCAGGGCGTGAACCCGGCCTGGGCCGCAGACGCGGCCCGTTTGGCCGACCTGGTGGTCACCCCCCTGTTCGGGGAGAGCGTCGAGTTGTCCGAGACCCAGTGGCGCAAGGCGAAGGAGACCTTCGCCCCGTTCGAGGCCTGGCAGGCCGCCAAGGCCGGGGTCGAGGTGGAAGGGCTGGGTGTCGACCGGGTGCAGGCCATACTCCAGGGCTCGGGCCGGGCCAAGCTCGAGGAGCTGATCCGCCGTGACCTGGAACTCGCCGACCAGGTGGAGGCCATCGGCAACGTGGTCCGGCTGGTGTACTACAACCGCGACCTCTATCAACTGCTCAACAACTTTGTCTCGTTCCGTGATTTTTACGGGAACGAGCGCAAGGCCATTTTCCAGGCCGGCACCCTCTACATCGACGGCCGTGCCTGTGAACTCTGTGTCCGCGTGGCAGCTGTCGACGCGCACAGCCCCATGGCCACCCTGAGCCGGACCTACCTCGCCTACTGTGATTGCAAGCGGCGCAACAGTGCCGAGCAGATGTTCATCGCCGCCGCCTTCACCGAGGGCGATGCCGACAACCTCATGGTCGGCCGCAACGGCGTCTTCTACGATTGCGAGGGCAACGACTGGGACGCCACCATCGTCAAGCTCATCGACCACCCGATCAGCGTCCGCCAGGCCTTCTGGTCGCCCTACAAGCGGATCGCCCGCATGGTCGGCGAGCAGATCGAGAAGTTTGCCGTGGCCAAGGACAAGGCCGTGGACACCCAGGCCGGCAAGAGCGTGACCGATGCCGCCAAGGCCGGCCCGCCCGCACCGTTCGACGTGGCCAAGTTCGCCGGTATCTTCGCCGCCATCGGCCTGGCCCTGGGCGCCATCGGCACGGCCATCGCCTCCATCGTCGGCGGCTTCATGTCCCTGCCGGTGTGGCAGATGCCGCTGGCCATCGTCGGCATCGTGCTGGCCATCTCCGGTCCGTCCATGCTCATCGCCTTTCTCAAGCTGCGCCAGCGCAACCTCGGCCCGATCCTCGACGCCAACGGCTGGGCGGTGAACACCAAGGCGAGCATCAACATCCCCTTCGGCTCCACCCTGACCAAGATGGCGACCCTGCCCAAGGGCGCGGAACGGTCGCTCATCGACCCGTTCGCCGAGAAGAAGACCCCCTGGAAGCGGTGGGTCTTCCTGGTCGTGCTGCTCGTGGCCCTGGGTTTTGCCTGGAACAAGGGCTACCTGCAGAAAGGCGTCCAACTGGTGAAAACCCAGCTGAGCGGTCAGACCGCCCCGGCCCCGGTTCCGGCCCCTGCGCCGGAGGCGGCCAAGGACGCGCCTGCAGCCAAGTAGGCGCTGTTCTTCCCCGACACGGAAACGCCGGATCAGCGATGATCCGGCGTTTTTTTTGTCTGGCCCGGGTCGGGGTTCAGCCGCGGGCGGGTGAAAAACGGTAGGTGCGCTGGTCCGGTCCCGGTGCGGTGCGGGCGGAGGCGGCGAGCAGCACGACCATGGCCAGGGCCCAGCCGACGCCGATCTGCACCAGGCTGCGGCCGAGGTCCGGGCCGAATCCGGCCGCGCCGAGACGCACCCCGGCCCAGTAGGCCAGCGGCCCGCCAATGGCCCCGAAGACGAGGGCCACCAGCGGCCGGCCGGAGAGCCAGGCGAGCGCGTAGTGCAGGGAGGTGGCGAACTGCAGCCAGAGGACGAGCAGCCAGAGCGGCGGCAGCAACGGGAAAGGACCGGCGTCCGCAAAGCGGAGGGCGCCGGTGTGCAGGTGGATGCTGTCGATGCACAGTCCGAGCAGCAGGGAGGCGAGCAGGAGCTGCGCCTCCCGCACGGGTTGGCGGACCAGTGCCAGGTGCAGGGCCACCGGCACGAGACCGGCAGCGGCGGCCGGGAGCGGATGGCCGGCGGCCGCACCGAGCACGCAGGTGAACCAGCCCGCCTGGAAGAGGACGAAATTGACCAGGGTGGTCATACGGTCGCCGGCTGCCATCAGGTCCTGGCCACCGGCTCGCCCATACGCGCCAGCACGAGCAGGTAATTGCGCACCAGCCGGGTGCGGAAACCGGCCTCGCAGTAGCTGAAATAGTAGGTCCAGCGACGCAGGAAGGTCTCGTCGAAACCGAGCGCCAGCACCTCCTCGCGCCGGGCGAGCAGGGCCTTGTGCCAGTGCGCCAGGGTGGGCACGTAATGGCTGCCGATGTCCTCCAGGCCCACCGGGTTGAGCCGGGTACCCCCGGCCATGGCCGCAACCATGGCCCCCAGCGAGGGCAGGTGGCCGCCCGGGAAGATGTGCTTGCGGATCCAGTCCGAGCCCAGCCGGTAGGCCCGGTACTTCTGGTCCGGCATGGTGATCGCCTGCAGGACGATGCGCCCGCCCGGGGCGAGCAGCCGGTCGATGGTCCGGAAGTAGCGGCCCAGGTGGCGATGGCCGACCGCCTCGATCATCTCGATGGAGACGATCTTCGTGAACCGGCCCTGCACGTGGCGGTAGTCGGTGAGCTGCACGTCGATTCGCGCTTCCAGGCCGGCCTCGCGCACCAGCCGTTCCACCCAGGCGTGCTGTTCCCGGGACACGGTCACTGCGGTCAGCCGGCAGCCGGTGCGGCGCACCGTTTCCAGGGCGAAGCCACCCCAGCCGCAGCCGATCTCGAGCACGTGGTCGTCCGCGTTGATCCCGGCGCGATCGATGATGGCGTGGATCTTGTTGCGTTGGGCCGTTTCCAGGCTGTCCGCGGGATCGAGGAACAGGCCGCTGGAATAGCACATGGTCGGGTCGAGGAACAACCGGTAGAAGTCGTTGCCCAGGTCGTAGTGGGCGCTGATGTTGCGCCGGCTGCCGGCCGGGGTGTTGTCGCGGCGCAGGTGGTGGAGGAAGTTGACCATCCTGCCGGCCAGGGCCGGCCACAGCCGCCGGTCGTTGACCGCCTCCTCGCGCAGGGCGAGCAGGCTGAGCAGGGCCACCAGGTCCGGGCTGTCCCAGTCGCCATCCGTGTAGGACTCACCGAAACCGATGTCCGCGCTGAGCATGGCCCGCGACCAGAATCGCTGGCAATGCACGGTCATGGCCACCTGCGGCCCGTTCCGGGCGTCACCGAAGACGAGCTGTTCGCCGTCGGCTGTGGTCAGGGTCAGGCCGCCGTGGTCGAGTTGGGCGAAGAAGCGGCTCAGCACCCGCCGGCCCAGCCGCTCCAGCGGGCCGGGACCGGCCTGGCGGATGGTGTGCGGCGATGAGGGCTCGGGCCTGGGGTGGATCGGCAGCTTTTTGCCGAAATGCAGGCGCGCCGCCTGGGCGAGGATGCGCGGGAAGGTGAGCACGGCGCGCAGCGGGTGACGGAGCACGGTGCGCGCCAGGACCGATGGCGTGAGCACCTCTGCCCGGCCGGTGAACGAGGCCTGCAGGGCCGGCTCGCCGTCGATCGAGTAGGTGATGGCCAGGGTCAGGGTGTCGCCGCCCGGCTGGGTGAGGTGGAAGCGGTAGCTGCCAATGCGCGGGAAAAATGGAGAGACATGGAAGACCTTGTCGGTGATCGGGTCGTCCCCGATGCCGGGGAGCAGGTAGAGGTGGGTGTCGCCGAAGGTGTTGTTCACCTGGACGAGCACCGCGAACACCTGCCCGGCCGCATCCAGGCAGAAGAAAAAACTGGCCGGGTTGAACACGTAGTGGAACTGGCGCAGGGCGGTGACGAGCACGATTCGCGCCGGCTCCGTGTCCAGGCCGTGCTCGCCCAGGACCCGGCAGACCTTGTCCCGGAGCGGTGCCGTGCCGGGATGGAGGTAGTCGCGGTCGTGCAGGGCGATGGGCCGGAGGCGGTTGTGACCGAACCACCAGCTCTGGCGCGCCAGCTCGTCCACCTCATCCAGGTCCAGGGCGTAGAGGTGCAGGGGGTAGGTGAACGCGTGCCGGGTGACGCGGCTGCGGGTGTGGCGCAGCTCTCCGGTGTAGAGCCGCGAGTTCATCGCTGCGCCTGCAGGTGGGCCGCGGCCTGGTGGGCGGAGCGCACCGCGTCCTCGTGGAAGCCGTAGCCGAAGTAGCTGCCGCAGAACCAGGTGCAGCGCACGCCGTTGAGCGAGGGCAGGCTCGCCTGGGTGGCCATGCTCGCCTCGGTGTACAGCGGGTGGTGGTAGTCCATGCGGGCGAGCACCTGCTCTCCGTCGAGGGTGCCCGGGTGGTTCAGGGTAACCAGGTAGTGGCGGCGGGTGGCGAGCCCCTGGAGCAGGTTCATGGAGTAGGTGACGTACACCGGTCGCTCGCCGCGGTCCCCGGCCTCGCGGCGGAAGTTCCAGCAGGCCCAGGCCCGCTCCTGGGGGGGCAGCACCGCGGTGTCGGTATGGAGCACGGTGGTGTTCAGCTCGTAGCGCCAGGCGCCGAGCAGCCGCGCCTCTTCCGCAGTGGGCTCGGCCAGCAGGCGCAGGGTCTGGTCCGCGTGGGTGGCGAGCACCACCGCATCGAACGGCTCCGCCGGCCGGTCAGCGAACTGCAGCTGCACGCCGTCGTCCGCGCGCAGAACCCGGTCGATCGGGCAGGCCAGCCGCACCTCACCCCGGAACCGGTCGCGGAAAGCGTGCACATAGCTGTGGCTGCCGCCGGCCACGGTCCGCCAGCGCGGCCGGTGGCGCAGGTCGAGCAGGCCGTGGTTTTTGAAGAAGCGCAGGAACGAGCGGGCCGGGAAGGCGGTCACCCGGCCGGCCGGGGTCGACCAGATGGCCGCGGCCATGGGCGCCAGGTAGTTGTCCACCATGAACGGCTGGAACCGATGGCGGGCCAGGTAGTCGGCCAGGGTGCCCAACTCCGCATCGCCGGCCAGGTCAACCTCGGCCTGGCGGCAGAACCGGCCGATCTCGAGGAGAAACCGCCAGAAGCGGGGGCTGACCAGGTTGGCGCGCTGGCTGAACACGCCGTTCAGGTCGTTGCCCGCGTAGGTGAAGCCGGTCTCGCGGCAATGGAAGCCAAACGACATCTCGGTGGCGCGCGAGGCCACCTACCCGCTGTTCATCGCTTTTCTCGACGAACTCGGGGTGGCCTCGCCGAAGTAGTTGGGATGCCGGGTCCAGGTCCACAACCCCTCCTGGATGATCCGGCCGCGGTTGGCCGGGTCGCGCTTGAAGCGGAGCAGCTGCCAGTCGCCGATGGCCTCGAAGAGAAAACCGAGGGCAAAGACGAGCACTCCGGCCAGGTCGGTCCAGCGGGGTCCGGTCCCGGGCGCGGCGATGGCGAGCAGCACGGGCGTGAGGATGACCAGCACCACCGCACCCTGGAGCAGGTAGATCTGCAGGAAGCTGCGCCAGAGGATGGTTGTCCCCCAGGCCTCGCGGAACTGGCGGTAGCGGAAGTCCTCGCCGCGGCCCCGGTGGCGGATGCCGAGATGCAGGCCCAGGCGCACCCCCCAGAGGGTGACGAGCACGAGCAGGAGGATCGGCCGGAACTGCCCCTCCGCGCCGGCCTGCCACCAGGCCGACCACCCGGCCACGACAAAGGCCGGGCCGTAGGCGATGTCCACCAGGCTGTTGTCCCGGGCAAGCAGGCCGATCAGGTACATCAGGCACATGTAGACGAGCAGGGTGAGCGCGGCGCTTTGGAACACCTGGATGGTCATGGGGGGCCTCCCGCTCCTCAGCCCCGGCTGAGCCAGGTGCCGATCAGGTAGGAACCGCCGCTCACCAGGGTGCCGAGCACCGTGCCCCAGGTGATGTCAACCACGGTCACCAGCACCGGCCAGTCACGCAGGGTGGCCAGGTTGGTCAGGTCGTAGGTGGCGTAGGTGATGAAGCCGAACAGGGCGCCGTACAGGCAGGCGCGACCGAGCGAGCCGGCTTCCAGGCCGGGACGGACCGCGAAGAAGAGGATGCCGGCGATGTACAGGCCGTAGAAGACAAAGGCGGCCGGCCAGTTGACCGTCGGGCTGAGCAGCGCCTGCAGCTGCTCCTTGTAGAACCCGCGGGCAACGATGCCCAGCCAGATCATGTCGATCACGAAGAAGACCGGCACGGTGAGCAGGTAGAGCTTGAGCCAGAAAAAGGTGGTCATCGTTGCGCCTCCAGGAAGGGGGCGGTGTCCGAATCACTGCCGCATGGCAATGAGGATCGTTCACCGGTTACTCTGAGCTGCAACTCTAAGGAATCCGACGAAAAACACAAGCGCGCGCACACCGGACCGTGCGAAAAAACCACTCAGACGAGGTCCGCCGCCGTCAGCACCCGCACACGCTGGAAGTGGTCGACAAGCAGGTAGCGCTCGACCCTGACCGCGACCAGGGCGGTGTCCGGCGCGTGAACAAAGTCGGCCAGTCCCGGATGGCGGCCGAGCAGAAGGCTGACCAGCCGGTCCCGTTCCTCGCCGGCCACCTCCGCGGCCCGGCCGAGCACGGTCACGGCCGTGGCCTCATTCACGTCGGCCAGGGTGTTGCTGCGGTTGTCGATGAGCAGGGCCGCCGTCCCGCTGGCAGCGAGGTTACGGAACTTGCGGGTGGCCCGGCCGGTGGCGAACACCAGCCGGCGCAGGTCCGGACTGGCGGCGAAGGCGACCAGGCTGGCGTAGGGGCCGGCCTCATCGGCGGTGGCCAGCACCGCGTGCAGCTGCTGCTGGAAGAGGTCGTGCAGACAGGCGGTCAGTACAATTCGGTCAGTGGGCATGTCTATTCTCCTGCAAAGTTTACCAGAGGAAGAAAAATTGAACGGAATATCTTGCCAAGCGGTCAATGCGAATTACTATCCAAGGCACGGCAGTCAACAATCAACACACCAAAAGGAGAACGGACATGGCTGAGAACAAGGATTACGGCGAAGTGAGCGGCGGCACCGGCGGGTACGAGTCCATGGTCTGGGTCCGGGACAAGGACGGCAAGGAGTATGCCTGCTATCTGAAGGATATTAAAGGAATCAAGACGAAAGAGCAGCTTACTGAAGAGGAGCGCTCCAATTGTGTTGATGTCAGTACGATCGTCGGCACAGAGCGCTGGTAACCATCGGCGGTTGTCGCTGGAGTTCGGCCCGTCCGCAGTGCGGACGGGCCTTTTTTTTTGCCCTGCGTCTCAGACCGCGCCCGGCGGCCGCCGCTCCGGCACGGCCACGTGGGGAATGGTGCCCTCGTTCCAGGCCGGCGAAACGTACAGCTGGCAGTAGCAGGCGCCGTATTCGCGCACGTCCGCAGCCCGGTAGACACAGGGACAGAGGATATCCCGGTCGCGCTCCCGGTCGCCGCTGGCCAGCCGGCAGGGACAGGCCAGGTAACCGTAGCGGTCGCGGTTGGTGAGCAGGCCGCGGAGCAGGTCAAAGGTCCGCTCCCGGTCGCGGTTGAACGGGTAGCCTTTCGGTTCCTGCAGGGCGCGCAACCGGTCGTACAGGTCGTCCACCTCGGTGCGCACGCCGATGGTCTCCTTGATTTCCTGGACCTTGAAACCGGTGATCACCCGGTCGCCGATTACCGTGGTGGGGAAGGAGCACTGCGGGTTGACCGCGCGCAGATCGTTCACCGCCGCCTCGCGCTCGTCGCCTGCGAGCAGGTCGACCTCGATGGCCCGGTGGGCCACACCCAGATCGGTGAGCATCTTCTTGATTGCCTGGCAGTACGCACAGGTGGACAGGCTGTAGAGGGTGATCGCGGTCATCGGGTGCTCCCAGGTGTGGCCGCCGGCACGGCGGCTTGACGGCGGATGGCGGACCGGGTGAAACACCTCGGCCTCGCCGCTGACCGGGAGAGCATAGAACGGCCGGGGCCGGCGGGCAAGGGGAAAGATCGGCCCATTGCCACCAGGGCGCAATCTCCTGGTGGACAAGGTTTTTTGCGACCAGCCGCCTATCTTTTAGGTGATCGGCCGGAGGCTGTTGTATAAGGGTGGGGAATACACCTGTCGCCGGCGGGCGTCAGTTCCCACCCGGCCCGGCGATTGGAGCCGGGCCACGATTTTTTCCCGAGGATGCCGCATGACCCGGTTGTGCCTGCTGTTGCTGCTGCTGTTTGCCCCCTGGCCCGCATCGGGCGGCTCGGCCCTGCCCGACGATCGCCCCCTGCGGGTGGTCATGGACAACACCTACCCGCCCTACGTGTTCCTCGATGATCGCGGCACCCCCCAGGGCATCCTGCCGGACCTGTGGCGCCTGTGGCAGGAACGCACCGGCGTCCGGGTCGAGATCACCGCCCTGGACTGGCAGGACGCCCTCGCGGCCATGCGGGCCGGCCGCCACGACGTCCTCGACACCGCCTTCCGCACCGAGGAGCGGGACCAGTGGCTCGAATTCGGCCGGCCCTACGCCCGCATCGAGGTTGCGGCCTTCTTCGACAACGAGATCGGCGGCCTCACCGACATCGACTCGCTGCGCGGCTTTGCCGTGGCCGCCAAGGAGGGTGACGCGGTCATCGGCCACCTGCGCAGCCGCGGGGTGGACAACCTGCTGCTGTTCAAGGGCTACGAGGCGATCGTCGAGGCGGCCCGCGACAACAAGGTCAACGTCTTTGTCATCGACAAGCCGCCGGCCCTCCACTACCTGCAC
>Ga0265295_1007017_pt1 | contig 13223 bp, 11 predicted proteins | sample Munlansysbiofilm_FD_192503 | JGI IMG/M metagenome (GOLD analysis project Ga0265295, IMG submission 192503) | Leachate microbial communities from a municipal landfill in Southern Ontario, Canada - Methane capture system biofilm | ecosystem: Engineered > Solid waste > Landfill > Unclassified ... | reverse complement strand
CGCCTATAACGCACAGCGCTTGCGCGATGAACTGGATCTGTTTACCGACTGGTATGTTAACCGGCATTGCCAAAGCCAGCTAAGTAACGACGAAAAAAACGCACTTGAAAAAACCTTCAGTCTGCTAGTGGCCCACAATGCCAACCAGCCCTGCGTATTCGTGCATCGTGATTATCACTCTCCCAATTTACTGGTGTGCGACCAGGACATTTACGGTCCAAACCCCGGGATTATCGACTTCCAGGATGCCGTCAACGGCCCCATTTCCTACGATCTGGCTTCTTTGGTTATGGATGCCCGTACTACTTGGGAAGAGCCCCAGCAACTGGACTGGGCCATTCGTTACTGGCAAATGGCCCAGGCAGCAAAACTGCCTGTCCCCAATGACTTCGCCAATTTCCATACCCATTACGAATTTATGGGATTGCAGCGTAATTTACGCATTTTAGGTGTCTTTTCCCGGCTGTCCATCCGTGATGGCAAAAATCATTACCTGCAACATATTCCCCGTGTTAATGCCTATGTCCGCCAGGTTGCCAACCGCTATCTGGTCTTTAAACCCCTATTGCGTTTGCTAGACCGGCTTGACAACATCGACCACAAAGTAGGATACACATTTTGATTCAAGCCATGATTCTGGCAGCCGGTCGTGGCGAACGCATGCGCCCGCTTACCGACACCTTACCCAAACCCCTGCTATGCGTGGGTGGCAAGCCCCTTATTGTGTGGCACATAGAACGGCTGGTCAGCGTTGGCATTAGCGATATCGTGATTAACCATGCCTGGCTGGGCCACAAACTGGAAGAAGTCCTGGGCAATGGCCGTCAATTTGGCGTTTCTATCAAATACTCTGCCGAATCCCCCAAAGGCCTTGAAACGGCCGGTGGCATTGCCAATGCCCTGCCCCTGTTGGGCGAACAGCCTTTCCTGGTCATTAATGGCGATATCTGGTGCGACTGGAACCCCATGCAAGCCGTTACAATTGTTAACCATTTGCATAATGCATCAACACAAGCCTGGCTACTCATGGTAGATAATCCCCCTCATCACCCCGACGGGGATTTCCATCTGGATCGCCAGGGTTTTTTGCACAATAAAAAACAGGCAGTCATTAACCATACTTTCTCTGGAATTGGCATTTATCATCCGTCCTTTTTCAGGGGCATCAACCCACAGCAATCACAGCCACTGGCCCCCCTGTTGCGTCTGGCCATGCAAAACCGCCTGGTGGAAGGCAAACTGCATACGGGGCAATGGATCGATGTTGGCACGCCCGAAAGGCTTGCGCTGCTTGACCGGCAGTTACAAACTGACAACCATGCTCCCGTCACCTCCGTTCAACCCTAATGAAATCACTTCATTTCGTAACCAAAGGATAATTCAGTAATGTTTGGATCTTCAAAAAGAGCCGTTTTCAAACCCTCAGTTTATGAAAGCAGTAGCAACCGCCGCGGCAAGCGTATGCCACGCTGGCTCGTGATCCTGTTTACTGGCGTCATTATTGGCGCAGGCGGTTTCTGGTTTCTGCAAACCAATTATGGCCCCAAACGTCTTAGCGTTGAAGAGTCCAACAACCTGACCAATGAAATCAGCCAGCTGACACAGGAAAAACAACGTTTACAAGCCGAACTTGAAAAAACCACCCTGGATCTTGACGCCCTGAAAAAAAGCAACTCGGCCCAGGGCAACACCCTGCAAAGCAGTCAAGAGCGCATCCAGCAGCTCACTGCCAATCTGGAACTCATCAAGAAAGCCATTCCTGCCGACCCAAGCGGCAACCCGCTGGGCATTCGGGCTGCCGAATTTGAGGCCGCCATGGGCAAGCTTGATTATAAATTGCTCATCATGAAAAGCGATGATGCCGACCCCGATTACAAGGCCCAGCTAGAGTTCATTGTAGAAGGCAGATATCGCAACGGAAAAACCGGCTACGCCGAAATACCCCCAACTGAAATCAACATTACCAACTTCCAGCAAGTAGCAGGCAATCTTACCTTGCCCCCCACCCTAACCCCCCGCAAAGTAACTATCCGGGTTCGCAATCTCGACAACCAGAAAACCCAGGCCAACCGCACTTTCAATATCCGCTAAACCGCTTCAGCCCCTGCCTTTTTTATGGCCGGGGCTGATCTGCGCTCATGAATGAACAACCACCCCCTAACGCCAAGCGTTCAGGTGGGGAATGCAGCGGGATTATTTCAATTTCAATCCATTTCCAACCCTTGCCTAATGGCACGTACTTTGGCAAGATATCATCACTATGGAAAAACAGCATATCAAAATTCTCGTTGTTGATGATGACCCGGCACTTAGGCAATTACTGGCCGAGTACCTTAACCGGCACGGTTACGATACCCTGCTGGCCCCGGACGCCACCGACCTGCCCCAGCGAATCACCAAATTCTCGCCCGACCTGATCGTGCTTGACCGTATGCTGCCGGGCGGAGACGGCCTGGACGCCTGCCGCAAGCTACGCAGCCAGAATGAAGACATTCCCATTATTTTGCTTACTGCCCGCGATGAAACCGCCGACCGCATTATTGGCCTTGAATCGGGGGCAGACGACTATCTGGGCAAACCCTTTGACCCACGGGAATTGCTGGCCCGCATAGAAACCGTTCTGCGCCGCAAAAAAGGGCCCTCGGCCCTCATCAAGGAAACCCCCATCAGCTTTGGCCCCTTTACCTTTGACCCGGCCCGTCGCCAATTATTCAAAGATGACACCACCGTCAAGCTTACCGGCGGTGAAATCAACCTGCTCGAGGCCCTGGTTAAAAACCCCGGCAAACCCCTGTCCCGCGAACGCCTGCTGGCCCTGGCCCGCGATGACGACGAAGGCGAACGCAATGACCGTGCCATCGACATTGCCATTTTACGTTTACGCCGTGCCATCGAAGACGACCCCAAAGACCCGCGCTGGATACAAACCGTATGGGGAATCGGTTACCGGTTTTCCCCTGAGGCATGAAAAAAATAAAACTGTGGCCCCGCTCCCTGCGCCTGCAAATGATTCTCATGATGCTGGGCACCATCATATTGGTCCAGGCAGGCAGCCTTTCGGTGGGCAATTACCTTAAAGAACGCTATATAGAAGATGTGGTGGTTAATTACCTGACCACCACCATTCGCACCTTGCGGGCTGCGGTTGCCCAGATACCGGCCGAACACAGAGCCAGCTTCATTGAAGAAGCCTCACAAAACAAATGGCGTTTGTGGTCCCGCCAGCTTCCCAAAGACACCCGTTTTTCACAACCCTTGCGCCGAAATGCCCAAAACCATCAGCACAGGGAAAGACTGACCGAATACCCGTCGGGTGACCTGCGCAACAACCTGCGCGACCTGATCAACCACCTGAACCATGAACTGAATGACGGTACCCGGGTGGGGCTGTCACGTGGTGAAGAACCCCGCATGTATATTTCACTGCTGCCCGAGCTGAACGAATTTGACAATACCGTGATGCGCGAATGGCTGGTGATTCCGCTAGACCGTATAGAGCCCCCCAATATGCAGGCCATTATGGTGGCATGGTTAAGCATTAACCTGTTGCTCATTGCCATGGCAGCCGGCTTTGCCTGGCATATTACCCGTCCGCTTGCCCGCTTAAGCAGGGCGGCCGACCAGCTGGCCCAGGGCCGCCCCGAACGGGTCACCCCGGCAGGCCCAACTGAAACCCGCCTGCTGGGTGAACGTTTCAATGCCATGCTGGATGCCCTTGAAGAATCAAAGCAAGTTCAACAAACCTTGCTGGCCGGCCTGCCACATGACCTGAAAAGCCCGCTGGCCCGTATGTGGCTCAGGCTGGAAATGACCGACGACCAGGCCCTGCAAGAAGGTATGCGCAATGACGTGCAGGATATGCAGCGCATGATAGACCAGTTTATTGGCTATGTACGCGGCTCAGACCCCGGCACCTACACCTTCAGCAAACTAAACCTTAACACCTGGATTGATGAACGCGTTTCATCGTGGGAAGGCGCCGGCAGCCCGGTTTTTCTAAAACGCCTGCCCCCCCACAAAGTGTTTGTTAATGCCGATGGGCTGGCACTGGGACGTCTTGTAGACAATCTTATCAGCAACGCCTTAAAACATGGCCAGCCCCCGGTTGAGGTACATGTACGCACCCACCAGCAACAAGTGGTGATTTCTGTGTGTGACCGCGGTGAAGGCATCCCGCTTGAACGCCGCACCGAAGCCCTGCGGGCATTCTCACGACTGGATTCGGCCCGCACCAAAACCGGCAGCGTTGGCCTTGGCCTGGCACTTGCAGACATTATTGCCAAAGCGCACCATGGTACGCTGGAACTGGGCAGCAGTGAATCGGGGGGCCTGCGGGTGGACATTACCCTGCCCCTGGCGGACAGCTAACGCTGTTTATCAAAAATATCCCCGTACACCCAGCCAAAATACACCAGCATAACCGGCAAGACAAAAGCCATCCCCCACACCAACAAACGCAGGGTGGCGACAGAATCAATGCTGTCCCACAGGCTTAACTCATCATAAACCAGGAATGGAAAGTAACTGTAGGCAAAACCGGCCACCGCCAGCCCAATGACCAGCAACAGCAACATAAAGGGCAAACGCCCCAGCCAGTCACTTTTATGGGCATGCCGAAGCAGAATTTCAATCAGCACAAACAGGCTTAATATTAACAACCAGCCCGGCAACACCACCCCCAGCGTGTCAAACAACACCCATTTATAAAAAATACCGGTATTGCTAAACCCCAGGGCCGCCATAACCGCAAACAAACCGGCCGCACCCAGCCTGACGGTGCGACGCGCCCATTTGATGGCCATGGCCTGCAAAGGGCCCTGTGAAGCGCCCAGCCGCATCACCAGCCATAACGCCCCCAGCAGGGCATACAGGGCAACCACGCACAGGGCAATCAACAAGGCAAACAAATCATAGCCCGCTTCTTCCTGGAAATTAACCGCGAATTTGCCCAGGACCCAGCCCTGCCCCAGCACCATGCACAAAGAACCCGTAAAAAACATGGTGGTCCAGAAATGGCGCCATTTACCACTTGAACGCAGGCGAAACTCATACGCAATATTACGCAGCATGACCCCCAGGGCAATCATAATCATGGGCCAATACAGGACAGAAAAAATAAACGCCCAGGCCTTGGGGAAGATGGCCATGAAAAACACAATGCCCAACAACAGCCAAAACTCATTGATATTGCGCCATGGCCCCAGCAAGCCAACCAGGCGATTGCGGTGCTCGCCAGCAAATGGCAGCAACAGGGCCACGCCCAGATCAAAGCCATCCAGAATGGCCCCCATAAGCACCAACAGGAAAAATGCCGCCATACAGGCCAGCGGCATCCAGAATACCGGGTCATAAATACTTAAACCCAACAGATTCGCCAGTTCGGTCATGCCGCTCCCCCCAGTGCTTTACGTACCGGCACCACCCCATAGCGGGCAGCCTGGTAAAACATTTGCGTAAAGCTAATGGCAATAAGCAAATAAACCACCAGATAGGCTAGCGAAGACAGCACCAGTGTCTGGGTGCTTAAATGCCGAAACACTTCCTGCAAGGCAATTTCTTTGTACACAACATAAGGCAAATTCCGGAAATAAGACAAGGCGCCCGTTAATACAATCAGAAGCCATCCGGAAAACGTCATGATTGAACACCACTTTTGCAAAAATACCGGTGTTTTGCCAATATCCCGCTTTTTGCCCAGCAGGTAATAACATAACATGGCCAATACCAGCACCATGATACCCAACAACAGGATGACCGCCCACCACACATTGCGCCAGCCATTGTCGGCAAAAGGCACAAACAGCGTATCCCGGGCAAAAAGAACCGACAAGACAAAACCGGCCAAACCGTACAAGGCCATCACCAGGCCAATACGGAAAGCCAGGCTTTCCGCCTGGCTCAAGGGCCGTTTCCGGACCTGCCAGGCACTTACGCCCATCATCATGAAACCCAGGCACAGGCTGGACCCGGCAAACACCAACAACAGGCGCCAGGCAATTTCATGATGCAACACAATGGCCAGCCAGTCATGCACAACAATATTGCTGTCGGTCTTCATGGTTCCCTGCGGGGCATTCAGCCAGGACTGCAAGGCCAGCATCAGGTAAATAATGCCCGTTACCCCCAGTGCCGACATTAACACCGATCCCGTGTGCCATCTTTCTTTTATTTTTCCTTGACGGTAAAGCATGCCGTTAAGGAAAATCAATTTACAGACAAAGGCCAGCAAAATGGCCAAACAGGCCAATGGCCCGGCCACGCCGGCTATTTTCATGAGCAGTGCCGGCCATAACGTGCCAGCCTGTATCATTAAAGGTATGGTAACCGCCACACTAACCACCATGGCCAGGGCAAATACCCGGACCCAATAACGGTAAACGCCAATCCAGGCGTCTTGCCCTGTCTTGTGCCAGGCCAGCTTCAAAAAAAGCAGCATCCAGACCGATGCAAACAACACGGCCACAAACACCGACAAGAACCCTAATGAACCAAAAAACTGCCATTCGGCAAGCAAAAGCGGGGAAATTTCAAACATAAGCAACGATTCACGAACTATTTTGTATAACTATGATTATTCACCGTGAGTCTAACCCCTGAACGTGGCAGAATGTATGCTATTTCATGATTTATTGATAAATTTCTGTATGACTGATTTCTCAACTGATGTACCCGTTTCCAATTTTTTGCGAACCATTATTGAAAATGACCTGAGTGCAGGGCGCTACCAATCCAAAAAATGGGCTGGCGTACCTGGCCCGGCCTCGGTACAGTCCGGTGCCCCTCGCGATCCCGCCAGAATCCGTACCCGCTTTCCGCCCGAACCCAACGGCTACCTGCACATTGGGCATGCCAAAAGCATCTGTCTTAACTTCGGGCTGGCCCGCGATTACGGCGGCGTCTGCCATTTGCGCTTTGATGACACCAACCCCGAAAAAGAAGAACAGGAATACGTTGATGCCATTAAAGACACGGTTCAATGGCTGGGTTTTTCCTGGACCGGCAACGACCAGGAAAACCTGTATTTCGCCAGTGATTACTTCGAATACATGTACGATTTTGCCCAGGCACTTATTATGGGCGGATATGCGTATATAGACATGCAAAGCCCTGATGAAATGCGGGCCAATCGCGGCACGCTTACCTCGCCGGGTACCAATTCGCCCTGGCGCGACCGCCCCGCCGAAGAATCCCGGCAACTGTTTATTGAAATGCGTGAAGGCAAGCATCCCAACGGCAGCATGGCGCTTCGGGCAAAAATAGACATGGCCTCACCCAATATCAACATGCGCGACCCGGTTATTTACCGCATTCGCCATGCCGAACACCATCGTACCGGCAAGCAGTGGCCCATTTACCCCATGTACACCTTTGCCCACCCCGTTGAAGACGCCCTGGAAACCATTACCCACAGCATTTGCACGCTAGAATTTGAAGACCAGCGCCCCTTTTACGAATGGGTTCTTGAAAAACTGGTTGCCCTGGGCAAATTAAATGAACCCCTGCCAAGGCAATATGAATTTGCCCGCCTTAACCTTAACCACGTAGTTACCAGCAAACGCAAACTGCTGCAACTGGTTAAAGAAAACCACGTCAATGGCTGGGACGACCCGCGCCTGCCCACGCTGGCCGGCCTGCGCCGCCGTGGCTACACACCCGAATCCCTGCGTTTGTTCTGTGAGCGTATTGGCGTTTCAAAATCAGACTCTCGCATTGATTACAGCGTGCTTGAACAAGCCCTGCGCGACAACCTTGACCCTATCGCCGACCGTGCCGTGGCCGTACTCGACCCGCTTAAGCTGGTTATTACCAATTACCCCGAAGGCCAGGAAGAAGACTGTAGCGCGCCCAACAACCCGCGCAACCCCGACCAGGGCCGCCGTTCTTTCCCGTTCACCCGTGAACTCTGGATAGAACGCGATGATTTCAAAGAAGAGCCGCCTAAAAAATATTTCCGTCTATTCCCCGGCAACCAGGTACGCCTGAAATACGGTTACGTTGTGCGCTGCACCGGCTGCGTCAAAGACGAACAGGGTAATATTACCGAAGTGCATGCCGAATACCTGCCCGATACCAAAAGCGGTACACCGGGCGCAGACAGCGTCAAGGTCAAGGGCAATATTACCTGGGTCAGCGCCAAACATGCCCAACCGGCCACGTTCCGCATTTATGACCGCCTGTTTACCAATGCGCACCCCGACGGGCAAGACAAAGATTTCCTGGCGCACATCAACCCCAACTCTATGCAAACCATTCAGGGCTGGCTAGAGCCGGGTATCCAAACCACACCGGGCGCCCGCTGGCAGTTTGAACGCCTGGGCTACTTTACGGTAGACCCTGACTCTGCTGAAATACCCGTTATCAATCGCAGCGTAACCCTGCGTGATTCATGGATTTAAACAGGTTTAACTTTTTTCCGAAACAGGCATTACTGTGACAAGCAAAGCCAATACAACCCAAGCACTCATCTTCAAAAGTGCCTCCCTGTTTGCATTACGCATTGTGCTTAATAGCAGCAATCTTGCGGCCCTTAAAACGGCCATTACCCGGAAAATGTCCGAAGCCGGCAGCCTGTTCAAAGACGAGGCGGTCGTGCTTGATGCCTCCCGGATTAACGAAGCCCCCGACTGGCCTGCCCTGCTGGCTCATTTGCAGGCCAGCCATCTGCCCGTGATTGGCGTGATGGCCGAAGGCACCGTTCTGGACAGTGCGCGCAAGGCCGGCCTGGTGCCGGTTACCCTTTCCACGCCGTCCAATGCCAACCGGGTACCCGACGAGCCCCCGGCGGCTGCCATAGCGCAGCCTGCTCCCGCAGAGCCGGCCCCGGCCCCCGAGGCCACGCCGGCTGAACCCACCCTGGTCATCAAGCGCCAGCTGCGCTCGGGCCAACGGGTGTATGCCCGCAACAGTGACCTGATCATTATTGGCGCAGTCGGCCGCGGTGCCGAAATTATTGCCGATGGCAACATCCATGTATATGGTCCCTTGCGTGGCAAAGCCATTGCCGGTGCCAGGGGCAATACCCAGGCCCGGATTTTCACCTCCGAGTTAGATGCCGAGCTGCTGGCCATTGCCGGCATTTATCGTCTGGTTGATGCCGACTTTAACCAAAGCCTGATCAAACAAGCGGTTATGGTGGAACTGGAAAACGAATCACTTGGCTTTATGGCCATTAATGAACACAAGTAACAGCAGGAATTTTTAATTTTATTTACAGTTGAACACGGTCATTATGCGGTAAGATAATGACCACTTAAAGATTACAGGAATATCTTTTCATGGCACGTATTATTGTCGTTACATCAGGTAAAGGCGGTGTGGGCAAAACCACCACCAGCGCCAGTTTTTCAGCAGGCTTGGCCATGCGTGGCCACAAAACCGTCGTCATCGACTTCGACGTAGGCCTGCGCAACCTGGACCTGATCATGGGTTGCGAACGCCGTGTTGTTTACGACTTCGTCAATGTCATTCAAGAAGAAGCCACCCTCAACCAGGCCCTTATCAAAGACAAACAGCTTGAAAACCTGTTTATCTTGCCCGCCTCCCAAACCCGCGACAAAGACGCGCTTACCAAAGAAGGCGTAGGCAAAGTACTTGAAGACCTGAAAGAAATGGGCTTTGAATACATTGTGTGCGACTCACCCGCCGGCATTGAAACCGGTGCCTTAATGTCAGCCTATTTTGCCGATGACGCGCTGGTGGTTACCAACCCAGAAGTTTCATCGGTACGTGACTCCGACCGCATTCTGGGGATTTTGTCGGCCAAATCCAAACGGGCTGAAGAGTCCCAGGAAGCGGTCAAGGAATTTCTGGTGCTTACCCGCTACAATCCCAAACGTGTTGAAGATGGCGAGATGCTTTCCCTGCAAGACATTGAAGACATTTTGCGTATCAAGCTAATTGGTGTGGTGCCCGAATCCGAAGCCGTGCTTCAGGCGTCCAATGCAGGCATGCCAGCCATTCACCTGAAAGACACCGACGTCGCTGAAGCCTACCAGGATATCGTCGCCCGTTACCTGGGCGAAGAAAAACCCCTGCGCTTTACCGAATACGAAAAACCGGGCTTGCTGAAACGGCTCTTCGGAGGGAAATAATATGTCATTCCTCAAGTTTTTTCTTGGAGAAAAAAAGTCCTCGGCCAGTGTTGCCAAAGACCGCCTGCAAATCATTCTTGCACGCGAACGAAGCCCGGGCAGCACCGAGCCCGACTTCCTGCCCGCTTTGCAAAAGGAACTGATTGAAGTCATCTCCAAGTACATCAACATCAACGCAGACGACATCAAGGTCCAGCTTGACCGCAAAGACACCCTGGAAGTACTTGAAGTAAAAATTGAAATGCCCCAGGAAGACAAAAACAAAAAAGCAAAGTAACCGCTACAGCGGCTCCCACGCAGGCGCATGGGAGCCAGAAAAAAACCGCTGCAAACATCATGCTTGCAGCGGTTTACGGTTATGCCGGACTTAACCGGCCGGCATTATGCCTGTTGGACTCGTTCCCACGCGCCTGCGTGGTAACGCTTGCCCCACCGTTGTTTTTACTGAATATTAATTTCCACGCGACGGTTGGGTGCCAGACATTGAATCAACTGGGCACCACTACCCTCACACTGCACCACTGGCTGAGACTTGCCAGCACCACGTGCCTGTAACAAATTGGCAGGTACACCCTGGGCTGCCAGATAATTGGCAATAGTCACCGCCCTGTCTTGCGACAGCTTCTGGTTATAGGCCTCTGAGCCCAAACGATCAGTGTGCCCTACTACCGTTACCGCTGTCAGGTTCTGACGGCTTTTAAGATGGCTGGCCAAATTGGCTAACTCAGTACGACCTGCAGTAACATTACTTAAGTCTGAACGATCAAAAGCAAACAGCGCATCGGCACTTAGGGTATAACTTTCGTTCTGTTGGCCATCAGGGCAAACCGACCCTTCGGTAACCGGTTTCCAGTAAAAATTGCGGGCAATCAGATTGTTATCAAACAGCACTTTATACTGGCAGGTGCTAATGTTATTAACGCCCTGTCCGGGGGTATTGAAGTGAAACAGGTAATCCCACTCTTTAACCCGGAAACCTTCCGAAAAATGTGGGCGACCCAGCAAATAATACAGCTGGTCACGGGTCACCCCGTCGCGAACCTGGGCAAGTGCCCCCAGTACCGGGAAAGTACCCTGGTCATTATCAAACTTGACGCCATCCACATTGGGCCACACCAGATCACTGGCCGTACCGTCTTTACTGACATTGCTCATGGTGCCGCAGGCAGTTAAGGCCAAGGCGGCTGCTACCGCAACGATACCTGTTTTGTATTGAAAAAGCTTCATTAATATTTCCTTGATAGTTAAACGTTTTAATGCCCGGGCCACACATAAAAGTGTGTGGCCCAAGCCATGGTTCATGGCTAATGCAAAATTACCACTGGTAACCTACACCGGCACCGTAAGTAGCGTCACCACGACTATTACCAGAAACCGAACCTTTCAATATCCATTTACCGTTATCAGAGATGGTTGACAAACCTGCCGCATAACCCTGCTCACCACGGTGCCCCGCTGTTGCGATCGCAAACACGCTCTTGCCGGGCAAATAAGCCTGTGGCAAGTTGGCCATGGCCGCGGCAGAGGCGGTACCTGCCCTGGCATCTTTGTCTACACGACGCAAATCACCACGTACAGAGTTGATCTGATTATTGATGTTGGTCACGGCGCCTTGAAGCTGGCCCACGTTAACCGCATCAGTCTCATTAACACCTGGTGCCACGTTGGTGATGGTTTTACCGCCTGCATTAATACCGTCAACAGAAACGCTTGGGCCAACCTGGTCACCCTCGTTATTCACGAATGACACGCCATTGTTGTTAACAATCGTATTGCCCGCCTTGAAGGTTGAGGCATTCACGGTGGTGGCATTAACGGTGGTGGCGTTAACGGTTTCCACGTTAATGGTTTCACCCAGATCAAACTGCACATCAACCACACCCGCACTGTTAACCACCTGTGTAATCACAATATTGCCATCATTGTTTGCAAAGTTGACAATATCACCAGACTGAATCTGTTGATCATTAAGGCCATTGGTTTGCAGTGTCCAGCCTTTGTTCAGCTCACTGACGGCAGCGCCTACGTTGTTGAATACGTTCTTGCCTTCGCCATCTTTATCTTTGCCAACTGTGTAAGTTGGTGCCTTGATGGTGCCATCCTCATTTACTTTCGAGCCACCGCCCAGGGCAGTAACTACACCTTTTAGCTGGTCTACGTTAACGGCATCAGTACCCGCTGTGCCTTTAGCAACGTGGGTGATTTTCTTGTTACCGGCATTAATACCTTTAATGACAGAAACGCTTGGACCAATCTGGTCACCGTCCTTAGTCACGAATGACAAGCCATCACCATTAACCACGGTTGAGTTTTCTGTCTCAGGATTCTTCACAACCAAACCAGTGGTATCCAGCTTGGAATTTCCTGCGGTTACCGAATTAACAACCAGGTTGGGATCAACGGAGATCGTAATATCAACATTGGCAGGTTCATTGCCAACTCCTGGCTTTTTAGTACCCTGGGTAATATCAATATTGTCACCCGCCACCAGGGTTAACTGGTCACCGGCCTTAATATCAGCGGGTCCACCTGTGCCGGTTCCGGGGGTACCACCTGTACCTGTACCTGTACCTGTACCTGTACCTGGATCATTAACCGTGACTTTCCAACCTTCAGCAAGCTTGTCAATGGCGTCTTGCACGTTGTCATAGGGCTTGTCATTAATGGTGTAAGTCGGGCTTGTGAACTCGAACTTACCTGTGTCAACGTTAAAGTCAAAACTTACATTGCCACCAAAAATTTCCTGTACTGAATCAGCCAATGACCACAGCTGGCTGCCATTGACGGCATCGGTGCTGGTTTTGCTGATTACACCTGGTGCAACATGGGTGATTTTCTTGCTACCCGCATCAATACCCGTAACCGTTACGCTTGGACCATCCTTAATTCTTAGACCACTATGGTTAATTACGGTGGTATTGGTACCTTTAGTGAAGGTGGCACTGTTCAGGCCAGTCAGGTCTTTGGCCAGCTGGATAGACATATTGCCGGTAGGCTTATCATCATCATCCAATTCAGCGACAACACCAATATTGTCCTTAGACAGCTTGGCAATATCAGCACCGCCTGCCAGGCCCAGGGTTTCGTTAAGTTTACGCTCAACCTCTTTACCATCGTCACCCTTAAATTTCA
>Ga0265295_1007016_pt1 | contig 13225 bp, 11 predicted proteins | sample Munlansysbiofilm_FD_192503 | JGI IMG/M metagenome (GOLD analysis project Ga0265295, IMG submission 192503) | Leachate microbial communities from a municipal landfill in Southern Ontario, Canada - Methane capture system biofilm | ecosystem: Engineered > Solid waste > Landfill > Unclassified ... | reverse complement strand
GATATGACATTAAATGATGAGAAAAAAAGTGACTTTCGATGTATTAGACTTCGGCACGTAAGGTGATCTTCGTTACTTCTGGCGGGCAGAAGAAACGAAACGGTAGCCCACTCGTCCCAAGCCCACAGTTCGTGTAGACGAAAGTTTGCGTCTCTAAGACGCGTTGGAGGCCGGAAGGATATGTTTTACCGAGGGGCGGTAGAAGCAGAGCGCCAAGGCCCGGCAGTCTGATCTGGCCGCAGTGGCTGTGTCCGGATAGCTGAAGTGGGATATGGTGACGTGCGGCTTCCGGCGCATAGTCTGGCGCGTGGACGAGGAGGATGGTAAAAGGATTCGTGGCGCTATCGGACGTGGCTTGTTCCGGTGCTAAGACCATTGCTTTATCCAGTCTCGGCATTCCTCTCAAAGGATCATCGAGACCGACCACCCGAAAAGCGCGCCCGTTTCTTTTCAGGTAAACACTTTCATTGATCAGTAGCTGTACACCGGCCTTTGAAAAAGCACTTTTTAGAGCACTCTCACTGAAAACGCGATCGTGGTTACCGAGCACAGCATAAACGCCAAGCGGTGCATGAAGACCGCTTAGAATCGGAGTCTTTGCCAGTTCAGGGTCTGACGATTGATCCAGGAGATCTCCTGTGAAGACGATGCACTCTGGATGGAGGCTGTGTACGAGCTTTTTAATGTCATCGACTGCTTTCATATCTGAAAAAAGTCCGAATCCGTAATGAAGGTCACTGATGTGCACCATGGTGAGTCCCTCAAGTTCGGGCGGCAAATTGGGAAGCATGATATCGACGTGCCGAACGACGGGTCGGTGTGACGCGATCAGCGGCAAAATGACGTTAAGGATCGGGCGCAGCAGAAAAAACAGTACCAAAACAATCCATTTGATGATGAACCATCGTCTAGACACAGGTCGAGACACGTGTCTCCTCCTTACTGCTCAGATGCACAACCCGACCCTACAACATGTTCACCCAAAACATTTTCAGGTCGGGTTATGCCACGGTTCTATGCTCTCGATAATGTATCCCAGTAATAAAGCAATGTATCGATTCCTTTATCATAGTTTTCCAGGTGGAAGTGTTCGTTCGGAGCGTGGAAGTTTTCGGTTGGAAGACCGAAGCCCATGAGGGCGACGGGGACGCCCAGTATCCGCGAAAAATCTTCCACAATGGGGATCGAGCCGCCCATGCGGATAAAGACGGCTTCTTTGCCATAAGCAGCTTCATACGCTTCCTTGGCTGCTTGGATGATGGGATGATCGTACGGCGTGAGAAACGGTCTTCCTGTGTCGTATCGTTTACAGCTCACGCGTACACCGGGTAGATTCAAGTTCTTGATGTGCGCTTCGATAAGGTCTAAGATGCGATCTGGATCTTGATCGGGCACGAGACGGCAGCTGATTTTTGCTCGAGCCTCATTGGGGAGAACGGTTTTGATACCTTCGCCTTGAAAGCCACCGCCCATTCCGTTGATCTCGAGCGTGGGTCTACCCCAGTTACGCTCGATAGGTGTATATCCTTTTTCTCCAAAAAGCATTGGTACGCCCAGTTCTTCAGCCCATTGATGATCTTCGGGAGCGATGGTTTGCCAAGCCTGTCTTTCTTCTTCGGCAAGTGGTCGCACATCGTCGTAAAAATGCGGTACGGCGACCCGCCCTTCGTCATCGTGGAAAGAGGCGAGGATGTGGGCGAGCGCTTGCAGCGGATTTTGTACGACCCCACCGTAAAGTCCTGAGTGCAAGTCAGACTTTGCACCTTTCACAGTGATTTCCATCGCGGCTAGTCCGCGCAATCCGTAGCATATGGCAGGCTGGCCGGGTCCGAGTAGGGTTGAATCAGAGATGACGACGAGGTCGGCTTGTAAGCGTTTGGCGTTTTGTTCGACAAAGGGCGGTAGATGTGGGCTCCCGATCTCTTCTTCTCCCTCGATCAGCACTTTGACGTTGATCGGGAGCGACCCGTTCGTCTGAAGGTAAGCTTCTAAGGCTTTTAAGTGCATCCAGACTTGACCTTTGTCATCGCTCGCGCCGCGTGCATACAGTTTGCCGCCGCGAATCTCCGGCTGAAAAGGGGGACTCTCCCAGAGCGCTTCGGGGTCGACCGGCTGGACGTCGTAGTGGCCGTAGATGAGTGCGGTCGGTTTTCCTTCTGCGTGTAGCCAGTCACCGTAAACGATCGGGTGGCCGTCAGTGGGAAAAATCTGGATATGCTCCAGACCGATGCGCCGCATTTCATCGGCTAAAAATTCGGCTGTCTTCTGAACATCTTTTTTATGCTGACTGAGGGCGCTCACACTCGGAAAGGTGAGAAATGTTTTGAGCCCGTCTAAATGTGCGTTGCGATGCGTTCTTACATATTGTAAAGCATCTTTAAGTGTTGTCGACATCGGTGTTTTTCCTCCTTGAGGCAGGCATGTGAACGTATCTTGATCTTTTCTCAGTAACGCTTTATAGGATAAAATTGGTTCGCACGAAATGCCTTGATCCATACCATATTACGGGGTGTGTTAGGCGATGAGCTCAAGGCATCCAAGGTCTGCATCTGTTTTGATTATACACGAGATAGAAAGCAGAGGAAAATAAGTTAAAGGACACGCGTTTCGGACGTTAACGCGTGAAGGTATTCGTCTGTCCGAGTTCCCGTGCGCGCGCGTGGGCGGCAAGGACGGCCTGAATGAGCGCGTTATATACGTCCTTTTCATTGAGAACGGCTAGACCGCTGGCGGTCGTGCCAGCGGGAGAAGTGATGCGCTCCCGCAAGGTCACCGGATCATCTGGAAGGGTCATGAGCATCGTGCCAGCACCGTACAGGGTATAAGAAACGAGGGAACGCGCTTCATGAGCGGTAAAACCGAGCTTTTTACCGGCTTCGATCATCGCCTCAACGAGAAAATATATAAACGCCGGGCCACTCCCGGTGAGGGCGGTGATGGCGTCCATTTGATCTTCCGACACAATGAAGACTTTCCCGATGCAAGCAAAGATGGATTCGGCCAGCTCGGTATCGTCCGTTCGCTTGGCTTCTTCCAATGCCATGCCGGTTAGCGATTGCCTAACAATGGCTGACGTATTGGGCATGGCCCGGATCAAAGACGGTTCGTCCCCGATCATCTTGCGTAAATAGGCAAGCGAAATGCCAGCGGCCACGGAGATGATCAGCCGCCTTTCCTTTAACCAAAAACGATGTGACTCAAGCGCTTCCGCCATATCTTTTGGTTTTACGGCGAGGATGACCGTCTCGGCCGTCTTCAAGAGTTCGGGATCGCGACTCGCTGTGACGCCGTACCGTTCAGCGAGCGTTTGCAGATGTTCATCAGAAGTACGATTGGTGACGAGAATATCATGGGGTTGATACAGCCTACTCCCAGTAATGCCTGCGATTAGTGCTTCACTGACAGAACCTGCCCCGATAAAAGCAAGTCGCGACATATGAACGCCTCCTTTATAACATAAAAAACCTTTCGTCCAAAAGGGCGAAAGGTTTTTCGCGGTACCACCTTTTTTGACCAAAACGGTCCACTCATCGTCCTATAACGGAGACGAACCCGGTACGGTTTTGAGGAGTTCCAACGATGGTCAAGTGACACACCTTATCCCGTACTGCTCCAAGCTGGGTCCTCGCGCCGCCGCGACAGCATTTTCAGCCCGGGATGCTGCTCTCTGGGCACGGGGTAAGCGAGGGTGGGCTTTTCATCGCTTGCAACCGATATGCATCATGTCTCGTGTACTTTGTCTCGTGCGCATTGACGCGAGCATATTGTCCAGTCAACAGGTCGTTGCGTGGTTTGTATTTACGAATGATTTTGACATAAGAAGGGGTAAATGTCAATACCGCGCGATCACTCAGTTAAATTGTTACTAAAGAGGTAACGGTTCACTCACGTCAAAATATTACCGAAGGGATGTGTTTTGAATCTAACCATCATCGCTGCAAATATCGTGTATTTCCCCATGCTGTTTCTGACCGATGTAACCTTGCCGATTACAATTATAACGCTTTTTCATATAAATAATAGGCATAGGAGTATGGCTGCGATGAATTTTGAATCATATGAAAAACTATAATTTGCAAGTGAGTTGTATTTCAAATTGAGGGAAACGGAATTGCTAGCAAAAGAAAGTAATCAGCTTTTTCCCCATAAAGAAGCCTTCAATAGGTTAAGGTAATATTTGCATAAACTGATAGATGGAAGTAATGTATGATATCATTTACTGTCCGATCGTTAGACAGGATATAATGGACATTATCCAGTGAGGCGGAGCTGTTGGGTACCCCTTTATGGATGTTTTCGCGCCACCGCCACGATCACCTCAAACGTCGCCTGAACACCGCCCGGCACGGCAAACGTTTCGTTGTACCACGCCTCCATCCGAGTCAGCACGCGCCGCGAAAGCGGGCGGTCGCTTTTTGGCGCATGGCTAGCACCCATTTTCTTAACCGTTTTCAAAAAATCACGTACGCTCGGATAAACACGGTACATCCGGACGCGTTCCAAAACTTCGACTTGCAGTCCGCATGCGTGAACCGCTTCAGACCAAAAGCGCATCGGTGGTAAAGTCGGACCGCGGCGTGGTGCCGGATCCCCCGCCTGTCGAAAAGCGAAAAACAGTTCCCAGAACGTTCGCGGCCCAAAGGTCGCCACCGCCATCATCCCTCCGTCCTCCAGGCAGCCGGAAAGTTTTCGTACGACCTCGGACGGACGGTTCAACCATTGAAAGGCCGCATTCGAGGCGATAACTTCATACCGACGTGGACACTTCCACGTCTCCACATCGGCCTGAATCCAGTGCACCTGGGTGGCACCAAGCTGTTCGCGGGCCCGCTCAAGCATCGTTTCGGAGATGTCAAGCGCTGTTATTTCCGCATTGGGATACCGCTCGAACAAAAGTCGCGTAAGCACCCCCGTTCCCGCACCGATGTCGAGTACAGCCCGAACGGACGTCCGATGCGGCCCCTCCACGTGAGCCAGGCGCGCCATTAGCCGCTCGGCCATCTCTCGCTGAACCTCCGCATACGTCTCATATTCGTGTGCGTGCAGGTCGAAGTGCCGGGCGACGAGGTATTGATCAATATCTTCCTTCATGGACTTGACTCACCTCAATCCATGATTTCCTGTAGCGATATTTCCAACCATGTGCAAAAATCCGCAGAGTGTTCAAGGTGCGGTGCATGTCCTGCCGTCTCCCATACTGTAAGCGATCCTTTCGGTAAGCGCTCCCTTAACGCAGAAGCCGCAGAAAGCGGGACGATGGCGTCGTTCGATCCATGCAGAATATACACTGGAAACTGAAGATCCTCGAGCCCTCCGCGGGCATCCAGCTGTTCGAGAAGCATGAGACTGGCCATCGCTGCTGCCTGGACCGACGGATCCGCGACCGGCAGGGCGATCCGCTCGATAGATTCTGGGTTTTCCCTGAAGACATCCCGAAAAAAAACCTCGAACGTCTCCTCCGGACGGCGGACAAACCGCCGACGAAATCGCTCGAGCGCCCGCGCATCCCAGCCGTACTGCCAATCTGGGGCCTGGACGAACCGCGGCGTTCCACCGACGATCACTAAGGCGTCAAGCCCGTTTAAAAGCGCTGGTCCCAGGCTCAGCACAGCCAGGGCCCCAAGCGACCACGCGACGACCGCCACACGCCCGCGCCGTTTGTGATCCGCTTTTTCCCCCGCCTCTAGGTGCGCCGCAACGAGCGCCGTCTTAAGCGCCCGAAGCAACGCTTCCGGCGTCCGTCCGACCGTCCAATCGAAAAACCGATGGTCCACTCCCGCAGCCCAGTGCTTCCCGCGGACCCACAGGCAGTCGGCCACTGGACGGAAGCTCTCGGACGAAAAACCCCAGCCCGGAATCCAAAGCATCCTCAGCCGCATCCCGAGATCCCTCCCCCGACGCCTTCGTTGACCGCCTCCTCCAGTGCCCAGGCCGCCGCTTCCGTCGCGTGGGCGAGATCATCAGGCGAATGGGCCGCCGAGACCGAAAAGCGGAGGCGCGCCGTCCCGTCCGGCACCGTCGGTGGCCGGATGGCAACGGCGAGGATGCCACGCGCCCGCAGCGCTGCGGAGACGCGGCACGCCTGGCTGGCCGAACCGACGATGAGCGGAACGATCGGCGTGACAAAGGGCGGCGCACCGCTTTCGCCGAAGTGGGGGGCGACGCGCAAAGCGCCCAGCGCTTCTAGCCGGTCTCGAAACCATGCCGCGTTCCCGAGCGCCCGCCGCCTCCGCTCCGGTTCTTCCTGCACGATCCGAAGCCCCTCCCGGGCGGCGGCCACCGCGGCCGGAGGAAGCGCTGTCGAATAAATGAAAGAACGCGCGCTACTCACAAGCCAGTCGATGAGCGACTGACTCCCGGCTACAAAGCCGCCGACCGCACCCAGCGCTTTCGACAGCGTGCCGATAAACACCTCAATCTCCTCGAGGACGCCGAGCGCTTCGGCCACGCCGCCTCCACGCGGGCCGAAAAGCCCCACGGCGTGGGCCTCGTCGACGACGAGATAGGCCCCGTAGCGTGTTTTCAGTTCGACGATCTCCTGAAGCGGTGCCACGTCCCCGGCCATGCTGAATACCGACTCCGTGACGACCCACACCCGCGTTTTTCCTTCGCGCTCCCGGACTTCCTTCAAGAGCGCCTCCAGGTGCGTAAGATCGTTGTGACGGTAGCGCCGGACGCGGGAGCGCGACAAACGGATGCCGTCGATGAGGCTGGCATGGATGAGCCGATCACTCAAGACGACGTCGTCCCGTTCGATGAGGGCGCTTAAAGTTCCGACACTTGCGGCATAGCCGCTGGAAAAAAGAAGCGCCGCATCTTTCTCCATCCAGGCGGCGAGATCCGCTTCCAGCGCCGCCGTCCACGGCGCGTGGCCGGTAATGAGGCGCGACGCTCCGGCACCGGCACCGTGACGGGCGGCAGCCTCGCAAGCGGCGGCTTTGAGCGCCGGGTGGCCAGCGAGTCCGAGATAGTCGTTGGATGAAAAGTTGAGGAGTCGGGTAAGGCTACCGTCCTCCCCCATCTCTTCGATCTCCGGAACCCCTCCCGCGCGGACGACGAGGCGGCGAAGAAGCGCGGCCTCCTTCAGCCGTCGAAGCTTTTCTGTAAGCTCATCCTCAAGCGTCATCGCTCCTCCCACCCCTCGAGCGCCCGGAAGATCGCCGAAAGATCGATCTTTTCCTCCAACATCGCGAGCGCCGCCTCATCTACCGCCTCCTCGGCCTCTTGACGCGTCCTTTCCGCCACTCCGAACGCTTCCTCCGTCGCCCGCCCCGGCGGCGCACCGGAGGGCATCCGAGTCGCATCGGGCTTCGACCCCTCGGGGATGGTCCAAAGGCGCCCGAGCACAGGCACTCCGCCCAGCCGTTCGATCAAGCGCGGATTGTCTTCGGCCGACGGGTCCGGTTCACCATGCGGCCCGTCGTTCAGCACGACGCCGACGACCGGGATGCCCCGCGCTCGAAGGAGATGAAGCGAAAGAAGCGTATGATTCACCGTCCCGAGCCCGGAGCGGGCGACGACCACCGCCGGAAGGCCGAGACGCTCCATTAGATCGACGATGAGGATGTCCCCAGCGATAGGGACCATGAGCCCGCCAGCGCCTTCGACGACCACATGGCGGTGATGCCGGCGAAGCGTCTGGTAAGCCGCGAGAATGCGCCCGAGCTCCACGCGCACTCCCGCTTTGTCCGCCGCCACGGCCGGTGCCAGCGGTGAGCGAAACGCGTACGGCACCAGCGCTTCCTCCGGCATCGTCACGCCGGCCGCTCGGAGGAGGCGGGCCGCATCGCCGGTCGGATCTTCCGCCGCCGCCCCGCTTTGCACCGCCTTCATCGGCACGGCGTCGACACCGCGCCGCCGAAGCCAGCGGACGAGGAGCGCGGTAAACACCGTCTTCCCAACGCTGGTATCCGTCCCAGTGACAAAAAGACCGCTCATCACCCGGCCTCCTTTTCCGTCACTTCAGCGATGGCCTGGTAAAGAATGTTCATCATCGCCTCGAGCGCCGCCTCCGGCGTGGCCAGGGGCGGCATGAAGACGATGACGTCGCCGAGTGGGCGCGTTAAAAGTCCGAGCTCCCGCGCCCGAGCTACGATCTTCCGGCCAATCCGCACCTCCGGCGGGAAGGGCGCCTTCGTCGCTCGGTCCCGGACGATTTCGATGCCGATCATCAGCCCCGCTTGCCGCACATCCCCGACGTAAGGAAGTTCGCGAAAGGCTGAGAGCCGTGCATCGGCCCGGGCCGAAAGCCACCTGACGTGTTCAAGAAGTTTTCTTTTTTCCATAAGATCGAGATTGGCCAGAGCGACGGCACAGCCGAGCGGGTTTCCCGTATATGAATGGCCGTGGTAAAACGTTTTTCCTTCGATCTCCTCGCCCCAAAACGCTTCATAAATCCGATCGGTGGTTAGTGTCGCCGCCACCGGCAGGTACCCGCCGGTGAGCCCTTTTCCAAGGGTCAAAAAGTCCGGCACGACGCCGTCATGCTCGACGGCAAACATCGCTCCCGTGCGGCCAAATCCGGTCGCCACCTCATCAGCAATAAGAAGCACGTCGTGTGCCTTAAGTCGATCGGCGAGGGCGGCCATAAAGCCGTCCGGCATGCGGATCATTCCCGCCGCCCCCTGCATCACCGGCTCGACGATCAGTGCGGCGATTTCATCGGCCTGATCTCGGAGGATCGCCTCGAGCTTCTCGAGGCTGTCCTGGAACGCCACCTCCGGATCGCCGCTCGGGTGGCGGTACGAGTAGGGATAAGGGATGCGGATTGTCGGAAAAAGAAGCGGCCCGAATCGCGCGTGAAACGACTCGATCGCCCCGACGCTCACCGCCCCGATCGTATCGCCATGATACGCGCCGGTCAACGTGATAAACCGCCGTTTTTCCGGGCGACCAAGGTTTTGCCAGTACTGAAACGCCATTTTGACGGCGATTTCCACCGCTTCGGCGCCGGAGTCGGAAAAAAACACCTTCCGAAGCCCTGGCGGTGCTAGATCGGCCAGGCGCTTCGCGAGTTGAATCGCCGGAACGTTGGCGCTCCCGAGGAGCGTCGCGTGCGCGATCTTCTCCAGCTGTTCGGTGACAGCCGCGTTCAGCTCCGGGACATTATGGCCGTGAACGTTCAGCCAGAGCGAACTGTACCCATCCCAGTACGCGCGACCGTTGACGTCAAAAAGTTTGACCCCCTCGCCGCGCTCGATGATGATCGGATCTTCTTCCAAATAATTTTTCATCGGCGTAAACGGATTCCAGAGGTGATCCCGATTCCAAGTGAAGAGAATTTCTTGCGTTGTCTTCATCACCGCTTCTGTCGCCCTATCCATGGGTCGCCCCCTCTTCGGCGCGGCATCGCACCGGAATTTTCCAGTTTCTTTGATCATACAAGGGCAAAATCTTTTTGTCAACATAAAATTTCATTACTGGTTAACTAAAAATCCGAAAAAAAAGCACGGGCATCTTCCGTTTTGTATCGCCACTTTTTAAACGTAGCTTCTTCGTATAGGGTTTGAATGGTTCGTGCACGATGTCTTTAAGCCGAACATATTTTACGCACATCTTGCCATTAACTACCAGCACCCGGGTCGAGGATCCATGTTAAGATTGAAGAAAGTTGAAGGAGCAGCATGGTAGGGTTAGAGCACGGTAGGGTAATGGATAACAATTTTAGCGGTCCATGGAATCCTAAGCAGCCCATGGAATCCTTATGGGAAAGGAGAAGGATCATGTTAAGACAATTTTTTCATGAGCTTAAAAGGATGATGAGAACGAAGCAGCTGAAACGAACCGTGTACGTGATGGTGTTATACATAATGAGCATGTGTACGATGTTTACGTACACCTCATCAAGTTCTTTCAGTCCATCCAGTCTAGCGAGTCTATCGGGTCAGCCAGTACAAGATAGTTTATCGTATCAACATGCCTTTACACAAAGTCTGGGGACTCGATCGGCTGAGTATACCGTTCAAGCTATGCAAACGGCGGTGCCTGCTAAAACTGATACAACAAGGCAGCCTGTCTCTACCAGCCAAACTGCCGACACCACCCAGACAGCTCCAGCCACGGAGACTGCAACCTGGAACCTGACGGATAAAGTCTCCCATTCCGTTCAAACGCGTTCCAAAACAACAAACGTCCAGAATATTAAAAACGATACTAAAAATATTTCCAAAAACAATACTACAAATCTTACCAAAAAAAATGTTAAAAATGCTGCTAAAAACGATACTAAAAACGATACTAAAAACGATACTAAAAACGAGCAGGTTACGTCTGTATCTATTCAGGAGACAGGGGATTTTACAGAAAGACTCATCCATCAAGTTAAAATATATCTCGGTGTTCCGTATCGTTTTGGTGCAACATATGATCGAGATGGTTCGTATCATTTTGATTGTTCAGCTTACACACAGCGCGTCTATCGTGATCTTGGCATTCAATTGCCGCGAACGACAGCCAAACAAGCTAAACTCGGAATACCGGTAAAAAAAGAAGACTTGCAAGTTGGGGATCTCGTTTTTTTTACGACGCGCGAGGACCGTTCGATGAATCATGATGGTATATACATCGGTGACGGTCAATTTATTCACGCCTCCCCTGCGGGTGGTAAAGGTGTTCAGATCAGTGATCTGACAAAGGGATATTGGAAAAATGCTTATCTGTATGCGCGGAGATTACCAGATGTGAACATTTCGCATAAATAAAGCAAAGGACGAGCATGCGCGCGCACAAACGCTTCTTTTTGTCCGGTTTTTAAAAGTATCATACGATCGGGCTTGGTGTTGGCTTCGAGGAGGTAGAGGTGAGCGTCGCGTGTTATGGCTATATCAAGTCCAAGTTCTACCAACGGTCCAAAAGACGCTTCGAGCGTTTCAGCCACGTTTAAGCTGAGGCGCTCGATGGCTTGTAAGGTCTCGGTGACAGGCAGATGGGCGATATTTTGTAAAAAATGTTCGGTTCGAAGCGCAGTTCCACCATGCGATAGATTGGTCACAAGCGATGTATTAGGAGCGCTGCGCGTCCCCAATCCTGTCACGGTCCATCGACCCCATGTATTTTTTTGAACCAAAACGCGCGTATCATACAGACGGTCTCCAAACTTTAGGTCAAGTTTTTCTTGAATGATAACATCGCTGAGATTGTTGAAGATATGTCCATCAGCGTGTTCAACGGCTAGAATGCCTTTACCGCCTGTACCGTGAATGGGTTTGATGAGGACAGGTTGCCCGGAAAAAAGAGTCATAATCTTTGAAATATCGAGCGTGTGCTGCCAACGGATCGTCTTAGGCAAATGGGGGATAAGATTTTCGTGTTGAGAGAGGATTTCGTATTGACGCCATTTATTGCTCCCGCCTCTGTACAAGGATGGTAAAATATTTTGTGCCCGAAGTTTAAGGTAACGGGCAAACTGTTTCGTTGGATGATAGCGGACAAAATCATAAAAAACATCAGGCCAAGCGATGGTTTGTGTGGTTGGGATCATCTCAGCGCTCCGTGCAGATGCTTTGGTGGCGGTGGCGTCTTTACCTATGACGGCGCGAACGGTTTTTCTTTGGACATCAAGGTCATCGATAGAAAACGCATAAAGACGCATCCCGAGCGCTTTGGCGACTTTGGCAAGTCGATAAAAATACGGAAGCGATTCTAACGTATGATGTTTTTTGTAGGTCAAAAAACCGATGCGGCACACGCTTGCGCCTCCTTTTCTTGCCATGCACCACGTGCAAGAATGAAAATTGTTTGGCCGTTTCGTGTGGTACGGTGATCAATGATGGTAAAACCCGTGCTCATAGCCAGACGCAAGGAAGGGATGTTCTCAGCGCTGATGCGCGCATACAACCTTCGGGTCGTGCGAAGCGCTGTCTCTAAAAGGCTGGCCCCAATGCCTGTTCTTCTGTAGCATGGGTGAACGACGATCATCGATAGCTCGATGCCGGCTTTTTGGATCGCCAATAGCCCTAGTATCCGACCGTGATCGTGGGCGACCCAGATGCCGCCTTCTGGATCTCGGACGATCGACATATCGCTGGCAAGGCGTTTCATTGTCCACCGGGTGATGCGTTTTTCTCCGTAACGCTGAATAAAGGCAAGAAAACGAAGATGGTGCTCGTGCCAAATCTTCTCAGGAAGCCTCTGAATGATGGGCGCATGGGATGACGGTGATAAGGCCTGTTCTTGTATGTCGGAACGTTCTGGCATGCGTCATGACACGTCCTTCCGCTCTATGGATCTGTGTGTGAAACGTCACCTTTCTTTTTGTTGATAAGAGCGCTTCATAAAGTAGGTGACTGTTTCCCAAAATGTTCGTCGCCAAGCGCCTTCAATACGTTTTTCATCGAAACGCATAGGCTTACTGTTTGCTTCCAAAAACCAAAGCATCCCTTCTTTCCCAAGAGCAAAATCAAGTGAAAGCTCACCCAATGTATGGCGGTAGTAAGCATCGATCGTTTCTGTAATCGTATGAGCGGCAGCCTTGAGACGTTTTAAAAATGGTTCAAGTTCCAGATTGGGGTAAAGACGTTTTAAGGTCGACCATCTGGGTGGGCGTACGCCACCGCGTGGGATATGGGTTGTGATACCATTGATTGAGGCGGCACGAAGCGCCCAGCCAGAGAGTTGCCAGCGTCCATCGCTTTTTTTTTGCATCAAGGCACGAATGTCGATGGCGCTTAAGTTGGGAAGATCTGCGGTTACAGGACGCGGAACGCCTTGTTGCCACATATATGGTTTATGTTTAGAAAGTTGGGCGATTAACCGTGTAAGTGTCTCTTTGTCATCGACGCGGGTGTATTGAAGCCCTTGCGCTGTTTGTAAAGTTAATTGATAATGACAACTTGCGTATCTTGTGCTGTCTTGTTGATTCCAATCATCGTGCTGAGAAATGAGATGATTGTGGTTGAGCGATCGAGTCGAGCGTATCGTAGGGACGGCTTGGCGCATTTCTAGGGTCATAATGCCCAAGCCGGCATGTCCGTGAATCGGTTTAAGATAGATCGTCGTTTGTTCTTGAGATTCCAAGCGACTGAAAAGGGCGTCCAATCCGTTGGGAAGATCGCCTTGAACGCGTCCACTCTCAGGAATTTTAAAAGACCAAGAAGGTTTGTCTTTAAGCAACTCAAGGAGTGTCCATTTATTAAAAAACCTTGGATTAAAAACGATCACTCCGGGCATCATTTGGAGCGTTTTGAGCAGGGCGGCGTAGTGCCACTCGTCTTTACGTGTGCTGATA
>Ga0265295_1007015_pt1 | contig 13225 bp, 7 predicted proteins | sample Munlansysbiofilm_FD_192503 | JGI IMG/M metagenome (GOLD analysis project Ga0265295, IMG submission 192503) | Leachate microbial communities from a municipal landfill in Southern Ontario, Canada - Methane capture system biofilm | ecosystem: Engineered > Solid waste > Landfill > Unclassified ... | reverse complement strand
TTTTTTTCGACCGCGAAAAATCCGCAATCGCACCCATGATTGGAGCAGTAAGTGCCACCATAGTCATGGATATGCCGATAGCACGTCCCCAGAGCATCTCTCCATAGCCAGCTTCACCACTAACTACAGAATTGATGAAGTAAACACTATAGACCACGGTTACGATGATTGTAGTAAATGCGCTATTGGCAAAATCATACATCATCCAGCCGAAGATCTGTTTGCTAAGCTTCATACTCCTGGCTCCGGGCTGATCTGTGGATAAGCCGGGAAGATCTCGGCAATGTCCATTTTGGGACTGGCGATGATGCTTTGGAATCCCTTGTTGCACAGATCTGCTATTCTCTTGCTATGAATGTGGTCCAGCTCAGCAAAGATATCATCGAAAAGCAGAACAGGATGAATCCCGGTATGATCCCGGATCAATTCAGCCTGCACCAGCTTCAAGATAATCACTGCCACACGTTTCTGCCCCCCTGACCCAAACTCCCGCAGGTTATGCTGGCCAAATCTGAAACCATAATCATCCAAATGAGGTCCCAATAAAGTTCTTTGCCACAGACTTTCCCTTTGCCTCAGCTCATCCAACCCCAGCAGCAACTGATCTGCCTCTGCAATATTGGCATCTTTGTGAATAGGACGATATTGAACCCGAAAATCCATAAATCCTGGAGAAATGTCCTTGCAAGATACACCCAGGCTGGCATTCAGCAATTCCAGATATTGATTTCGGTATGAATAGACCTCTCGTAAGGCCTGGATAAAGCGCTTGTCCCATCCAGCTTTCTGAGCAGGATCAAAATCCAGCTTCAACAGAGCATTCCGTTGATCCACTATATGCAGATAGTCCCTGAGTATATTCAGATAATCTGGAAACAACTGGGATATCGCCATATCAAAATACTGCCGACGCAAACGGGGCGAGCCATTGACTAATTGAATATCTTCAGGTGCTGAATAAATAACCTTCACCAAGCTTAGCAAGGAGCTCAATTGACGGCTGAGTACGCCATCAAGCTTCAGGGATTTTCGGGATCCATCCCAGCCTAACTGAACACCAAGCTCGTTTCCATTATCCTTTGCATAGGATGCTTCAACCGCGAACCAATTTTGCCCATAAGCCAGCAGATCGTCATCCCGATGATAGCGGATTGATTTGCCAATTGAAGTAAAGGCAATAGCTTCAAGCAGATTGGTTTTACCGCAACCATTGGGACCAATCACCAGGTTCCCCCTGGGATCAAAATCGAAGGATCTCTGAGGATAACTCCGAAAGTTCCGCAGATCTATATGTTCTATCTTCAAGCTTGGAATCCGGCTAAGACCTCAAAGGCATCAGCAGGAAGGTGATTTTCTCGTTTTCGCGATCGCTGGTGTTGTAGATCATCATGGGATCTTTCGAGCTACCCAATTTAATGATAACTTTTTCGCTATCAATAGCTTCAAGAATGCTCAGCATATATTTGTAGTTGAACGAAACACCCGTATGGCTTCCAGCAAAGATATAATCATCAAGGTTTTCCTTGGCATCTCCAGTATCGCGGTTTGAAGTGTTTACCTCAAACAACTCACTATCCAGTTCAAAACGAATGCGCATGTTTTCATCAGGGGCCACCAGAGCTACCCGACGGATGGCATTGCGCAAGGTTTCCTTATCAATGGTGAACTGATTGGGTAGATCAGCGATGAAAGCTTTTTGATACTCAGGATATTTATGCTCAATAACTTGTGAGAAGACCATGTATTTGTCGTATACAAAGACTACCTTGCTGCGCTCAATCAAGACCTTGATCTCTTTGCAAGAACTATTGAAAATCTTTTGCAGAAAAGCCAGAGTCTTTACGGGAATGATCTTCTCCAACCCAGTTTCGTTGCCATCGGCAAAGATACTTGCCTCATCGCTTTCATTCATTGGAAGGGTGGGTAAAATCTGGCTGTTCAGAATGTTGATTTCGGCTACTTTCCTGCCATCGGTCGCGGCCATCAGATGCGAATCCTTCATAATCTTCCAGCAAACTCCAGTCAATACTGCCCGATTCACATCGGTTGATACTGCAAAACAGGTCTTGGAAATCATCCGGTTAAACAGCTCTGCATCCAGATTAATGGCACTTTCCAGCTGAACTTCCGGAACCACTGGAAATAGAGTGGGATCGGCAATCAAGAGGTTGAAATCTATCTTGTTGCATTGGATCATCAGGAGTTCTTCATGACGCCAGAAATTGATCATAGCATCCGGCATGAAGTTGATGATTTCATTGAAATGACGTGCGGATACCGCAATCGTTCCACCATCACTAACTGATGCACTAAACTCCACCACCACTGTGATTTCAAGATCGGATGTGGTAATCTTTACAAGACCAGTCTCTGCCGATGCGTGAATTAGATAATTGGTTAGAATAGGTGATGCATTCTTGGCTGGTGCAACGCTTACCAGATGTTGTACGTTCTGCAGTAGTTCCTTTTTCTCTATGGCAAATCTCATGATAACCCCTGTTCATTGTTGTTTTTACCAATCTTTTTTGCATTTCAGAATCCGTCAATACTTTTCTTTGCCAAGCTGACTGATCCTAACCAAGCTCATTCCTAAGCATGAGTTCAACAGCACGATACCTTTCGAATAGTCCCAAAGCAGCAGTCAGTCTGGTCATGGCCATATATCCCCTGGAGAAAAAAGTAGGGGGCGGGCGCCCCCTGTGTGTGTGTTGAGGTATGTGTTATTGAGCTTTAAATATATTCATCACAGTGCCATACACCGCCATTGATGTTCTTCAAGGTACAGACATCGCGATTCTGACATTGATTACAAAGACCGTGGCTCTCTTCATCATGATGCGTCTGTTCCAACCGCGTGATACTAAGAACGCAGGAAGCCTCTTCTGACGCCAGATAATCATCACAATCATAGGTCAAGCCAAAACTACCGCTCAAGCTACAAGTCTGGTTCCGCATACAATATGCACAGAGACCTGAGTGTCGGAAGCTTCGATCCAGGTACTCACGTTTGATGAATCGTTCCAATTCATCTGTAACCAATATGGTCTCTTTATCTATCGCCATTGTAGTTCCCTTGGCTGTTTTCACGTACATCAGTCAAGCGGACTGATCACTGTTTAGCTCTAATTGTTGCAGAAAGTGTGCCAAATCCTTCCCCGACCATGTGTAGCCTTGATATAATCTTTGATACCAGAGAGATATAAGCTGCTGAGCTAGCCAGATATCTTGCTTTTAATGCCTTTGAATATGTGGAATATCTCTACAGTGGGGAATCTGTCCACATGATTAACGCTTCCTGCTCCTGACTGCTAGACGGCACCAAGTCACCTGGCAACATCGGATAGAATATCAGAACCGCTATAAAGGTAAACCCGGGTGTTTGTTGCACCCCTGGCAGCATACTCCCATTCAGCTTCTGTTAGTAAGCGATATCCATCGGCGCTCCAGTCACAAACCACAGGATCCCAGGTTGAATCTGGAACCTTTCCCCAATTTTCTGGATTTGATGTTCACTTGATTGCATAAACCGGAGAAAGCCCCTCAGCTATTCTGCGCAGATTACAGTACTTCAATATGCTATACCAGGTGATATTACACTGGTCTATCGGAAGTGCTTCCATATCCAGTCGCTGGATTCGAGCCCATCACTTCTTGCCAGCGGCTTTGAGTAAGCTCGCACTTGCCACTTGTCAGGATCATGGCTGTATCGGTGGTTTGAAGCAGATAACCGGTATTGACATAGAAGTCGCTCTTATCGCAAATCTGCTGTGCCAGAATCTCCTTGCGGGACTCGACATCGATCACAGAACCGATCAAATGCAGACGGCTCTCCAGAGCGGAATAGATAGCTCTGTAAACTTCTACCATGATCTCATCCAGGTTACTTGAGTCCTGCTTAGGCATGGCAACTCCTGTAAAAGGCCATTAAGATACATAAATCTGCGTTTATCCGTTCGATCTGCGTCATCTGCGTGCTACAAAGTAATCAAGACTGCGGCCGATACCGAAGGTCAGCATACCTGCTGTGCAACGGTATACCTTCAGTCGCAGACCCTCATGTCTGACTAACTAAGCTTTGATTCGGTTCATCAATGCTTCGCTCATGCTTACTCCTTGCTTGCGATGTGTTCATTGATCCGGAGCCAGGAAAGCACTAGCCTGTATGCTGACAAATCAGGATGGGCAAGGATGAGACAGATATTGTAAAAAATCAAATTCAATTTGCATTTTTTTATATGTCGATTACTTTGATATCTGAACGTCATAATTTGTACCGTATTAGTGTAAATCCAAGGATAACGAGCCCTTCTGATGTTCAAGCGTGATTTTGAATCGACCCTCAGTTTCTGTACATTCTGGTGATAATGCCACATAGATCAAATCGAACAGCTAGGTTAAAACTCTGTAAACTTGAGAGTATATGTCGAATGGACATGAGACCCCAGGATAAGCCAATTGTATGATAAAAAAATGGTGCTAGCAGCCAAAGTTGCGTGGCTCATTAAAATATGATAATGTGAGGCGACCTGATGAAAATATCGATTCATCTCATTGCGACTTTAGTAGTATTATGGCTTGTATGTAACTCAATACATGCTCAGAACGGGTATGTATATACGCAGGAACTCAATTCCTCTTATGCTTCCAGATCAATTTATGTATGTTCTGATAACAGCGTTGTAGTATTGGGAAACTCTGATAATCTTGAGGAGTTCCATTACATGACAATTGCTATTACTAAGCTCGATCCCCAGGGTAACCTACAGTGGAGACGTTATATTGACCCTGGGATATACCCATATATATCGATTACCGGGGTTGATATAGACAATGACGACAGAGTGACCTTTATAGTAACGTGTTTTGGCGGGAGTACTATTCAAGTGGGGAGTATATCCGGTGCTGGAGTAATAAATTTCCTATCAATTCCAGTTGATATTCCATTAATGGGAATAACATTCAACAAAGCGCTTCGTACACCTAACGGTGACATTGTCGCAGTCGGCAAGGCATCACAGAATTACGATGTATCATCCGCTTGCTATTTCCGGTTTACCGCAACTGGAGATACCCTTGCTACTGCTTTTTGGCCAGTGGATCAGGAAAGTCAATACCTTGAAGCTGAAGCTTATGATCTGGCTTTGATGGATAATGGCAATTTTCTGATTACCTGTTCGTTACATACGAGCTTAGGGTCAATTATTGAAGTAAATGGAAATGGGGAGATTGTTAACAGGATTAATGTTCCAGATAATTATTTAAATGTGTATTCGTGCCTGGCTTTAGGGCGTAGCTATACCGACGGATCTTATCTACTTGCTAGCTCATTCGGCTTCTTTCCAAATGTGATGGTCAAGGTTTTCCGTTTATTAGGTCATGAATTGACTTTATTATTCGAGCTTGACAATAACGTTATCAGAAGTGTTTCGTCATTGTTTACTTATCAAAATGGCATTTATATCTGTGGGACAGCTTTCAATGGCACGCTTGTAAATCTCTCTTTGTCCGGCGAGTTATCCTGGACATGGAATCATCCAGGAGATAATATATGTCCCTATATTGGGGATGGATTTGGCTCATTCTCAACAGCGTTGCTTGGTCTTGATTCACTGGGCTGTGTATATTGGGCATGGGGTAACTCAGGGCAGCAGGTAATAATCAAGCTTCTTCCCAACGGGCAGGTGCCAGTTCAAGATGACGTGCAGACTTCACCGGTGAACCTATTAACTGCTTATCCCAACCCGATGACAAACCTCATAACAATCAAAGCCACTAATGATGATCCATCGCTTCTTAACGCGAGTATAGATATCTTCAACATCAAAGGGCAGCTTGTCCGAACTCTTAAGCTGTCAAACAGAGAAGCAAACTGGGACGGCAAAGACGATGCCGGGCTATCCTGTCCACGTGGCATCTATCTGATACGTTCCGGAGAGAGGAAAAACCGAGTTTACAAAATTTGCAAAATCAATTAGGAGGTTAGATGAAACACTTTCCAATTGTTCTTTTCATGCTTGGAATTATGTTGTGACTTTTCCACAAAGCATAGCGGTAAACACATCCATTGGAGATATCAACGCTTCGCTCATGCTTACTCCTTGCTTGCGATGTGATCATTGATCAGGAGCGAGGAAAGCACTAGCCTGTATGCTGACAAATCAGGTGAGCAATGATGAGAGAGGAAAACGATTTCTTGAAATTGAGTTTGCTTTTTTCTGACCTACGATTACTTTATAAGAGCATGACAAATGAGTAGATTTAGAACTTACTTGTGTAACTAGTTTTGTTGAGTTGAATCTATTTTTGTTTTGATTTGTGTTGATGTGTTTTCGTGCTCGTATGTTAACTAGACTTTTAAAAGGAGTTACAATGGCTAAACGAATACTCGTTAACTTATCAAGAGATATGACGTTATCGTACTCACGAATCAGCAAAAGAATAAATAGCAGGGATTCTATGCGAAAAATGCTTGTTTCATTAATCGGTCTGATTTTCTACATTGCTTGCCATGCACAAACTGGATATTTAAGATCATTTACTATTCATGAACTTGAGTTGGGTTATCTGAGGGAATTTACGCCCAAAACAATTTATGTCTGCTCTGATAATGGCTTGGTGATACTTGGAGATGCTGGTTTTATTGAGGATCCGATGCCATGGTTTTTTGTACCAATAATTATCAGACTCGATTCCCAAGGCAACCTGCTGTGGCATCGGGTGATTGATATTATTTATGAAAATATTATTGGGGTAGGGATTGAGCAAAACGACGTTGTACACTTTGTTATGGGCAAACCATCCGGTTATCGGGTAGGGTTCATTGATGCAAACGGTTCTTTTACTCTGCGTGAGCATAAAACATTTGTTAACAATCAATACGGGAACCCGAGATTTAACAAAGGCATACGCTTGGATAATGGTGAGATTGTAGCTTGCGGTAGAATTGGTCTAACTTCTTCTTATGGATTCGGCGCAGCGTTGTTTCGATTAAGCTCAGTTGGAGATTCTTTGGCGGCAACATATTATCCACCTGATACTCAGGAGTATGATTTCGACACTAATGCTGTTAACCTGGTGCAAAGAGACGACAACTCATTACATGTCGCGTGCTATCTAAACTCGGAGAATATCAGCATATTACACACGGATATGAACGGTTCCATCATCAACCGATACAATATCGGTGGCAGCGATCAGTATTATGGAGCTACTATGTTCCAAAATTCTGATTTCTTGTCAGTTTTTACTGTTGACTCCAGCGACGGTAATCATAACACATTAATTACATCAATAGATATCTCGGGCAATTCGCAGACTTATAACCTTGGATCGGAAATGTACTATTTATGCTCAGTAGTAAGTTCTTCGGAATATTTTATATTACTAGGGTGCGATATCATCAGATCTATCAGGATAACCAAATTCAACCAATTCCTATCGGAAGTTTGGTCAGTTGCATATGACACGATTGGGTTAAGTTTTCCATCGCCACCACCGATATTAGAAAACATAAAAATGGATCAACAGGGGTGTATTTTCTTTGTTGGGACTACAGGAGTCACGAATATTGTTGCGGTTAAGCTATTGCCAAATGGACAGGTGTCGAACTTGGACGAACTAAATATCCCAAATACACAAACTATCAATGCCTATCCAAATCCAACGCATGATTTCCCAACCATCGAACTCAAGATTGACGCGCAGGATAGAAGAAGAGTTATCGAAATTGAAGTCTACAATATCAGAGGCCAGAAAGTAAGTTGCTTAAAGTCTAACAACACGTTTGATTCAACCATTAAGATAGTATGGGATAGGAAGGATAGCAATGGCAAGATATGCCCTGCAGGTATATACTTGGTTCGGGATTCGCTCAATCCAAGCAACACTGTAAAACTTATACTCATTAAATAGGAGGCTATAATGAAAAACATGTTCTTTTCGCATTATCGATTACTTTATGTGGTTTCATGTACGCTCAGACATTAATAGATCGTACCATCACTATTAATGCCCAGACATTAGTTGATATAAGAAACTCGATAAACAACCCATCGAGTGAGTATTACGATCAATTCTTGGTTCCATATCGATCGGATGGCACCCAACAGGAAGTAGAAGAATTGAATCCGCCATCCTACGCTATCGGAACAGACTATGAACACATCCGTAATTCAGTACGTGGATATCTTAAAAGCGCAATGTTTGGAACAAACCAGTTATCTGCTATTAGCGGCATTAACGGCGAGCTATACTCCATTTCGGATGATTACTTGAACATTTTAGAGGACTCGTTCAAAGACACATCCGTTGAAGGTACATCTAGAGCTCTTCATCTAAGCTATTTAGCCATAAGCACATCGATGTTATACGATTGCTTGTACTATTATTACAGCGAAATGGACACAAGCAATGTGTATCACTCAAACCTTAGCAAACTAAAAAACATAATGATAATGTGTAAAGATCTGATGTTGGAAACTGATGCGTATTATGACTCAATATTTAACAATCCTGGCAGTTATCCGAATTATAATCAATACAAACATGGGTATTGGGCTCATGACCTTCCAAGCACACACCAACCCGATTATCCTGGTTTCAGCATGATACAATATAGGTTAGGCATGTACGGTGCATTAGGTTTAACGGCACTGTTGTTATCCGCTACAGATCCAGGTCTGCATGACGAGATGTCGAGCATCGTTTCTGAAGTAGATGACCTATTGGGTTCGGCTAATGTACCTGTCACATTTTTACCTGAATATCAGAAGACAGGTATGTTGGATTTTCATACTTCGAAAAGCGGAGCATATTTCGAGAGCATGGGGTATATGGGATTTCTCATGCAACAACTAGCACCGTATTTTGTGGCGAGAAAAAGGCTCTCTAACGGAAGCGTAAACTATTTCAACAATCCAAAAATTGTGTCGTGGACATGTGATATGGCTCAGAAGATCTCTCCTTCTGGAGAAGACTGGGCATATAATGATTCGCAACATCTTCTGAAAACAAATCCTTGTATTGCATATTCTTTCTATCAAAATACATCTAACACTCTGAGCCTTGGCACAAAATGCTCATGGTACTTACGCACAAAAAGAGACTTAAATGGTATTTTATCTGGATGCATCAACTATGGCAATGCTCTTCCATACAGTGATTTTTTTGTCTTATATTTCTCTAGTCCTTATAAACAACCCAAAATATTAAACAGCACCGAGGTCCCTAGTACTATTGGTTCGGGGTCATGGTCGAATTCCGAATTTTCTGTGCTTTCAAAGATTCCTTTCAACTCATCGCTGACAAGTGATACGTACCGATTAAAGCCTACAATGCAAATAGTCCACGAGAATAGTTTTTCTGGTTATCATGGTCAAGCTGATCAATCAAGCTTCTCCTTCTTCTATAAAGGGAATCGAGTTCTAATTGATCCTGGGTATTATCGATATGGATGGACTAACGGAAGAACATATTGCCGATCTCCTTATGCGCACAATATGCTTTTAGTATACCCCTCTGCTACAGTTTTATCCAATCTTGTAAACAATTTGGATGGCGTTTACCGCCCAATCAGTGCTTTTAACTACTATCAGAGTGAATCTGTTACTGAAGAGCAAATGATAGAAGACCCTTGTATTAGAGATTACTTTCAGAAGAGTCCAGACCTAGATTTTCTGAAGTTGAGGCTTGGATACCGTAATGCGGATGATTACAACCAACCCCTCGCTCAGCAAAACGTAATTGCTCGCTTATCAAGATCATTTATTCGGGACGATGATTTGTTTGTTGTATATGATGATGTAGAATCAATAGACGATGAGAACTTTTACGACTATTGGAATCTATTGCATTTTGGGAAAAGGCGTGATTCAGCTGACGATGTGGTGTTGAATGGTAATGTTTTTTCAATAACACAAGGCTATGATACAGATTTAGAATATGTCGATATAGCTTGCGGATCGTATTCGCCGAACTATTCGATAATCTTGGATACATCACTTAACCTTCCCAATGACCCAAGCTTAGGATTGCAAAATGATAACCATTTACAGGGAAGACAGGTTGCTGCTGGAGTCCAGCATCCAAGATTTCTAACAATAATAGCTCCTAGATATAATTCAGCATCTAGAGTAATACTATCACAAACTGAGGAAGATGCAAGTTTTTGCACAGTGATATCGGGCATCTCAAGAACTGACCCAACAATCAATACAATTACGTACATTGGCTGTACTAATGGAGAAGATCAAGCGATTGAGTTATCGAATGCAACCATTGAAACCAACGGAAGAATGTTCGTTGCAACAAGGTATTTAACAGCAAATCCAATTGCGCTGGATCGTTCAATGGTCTTGTTAGATGGAGATTATCTACGAGCTAATGACACAGCGCTGTTTGAGTTGTTTAATGGTGAAGTAAAAGGGGTTACTTCGACATACAAGGGAGATGAGCTTGCAGTCGTTTTCCATGGAACCGCAATTTCGTTTCCAAGATTTAAGATATATAGATCAGGTGCTGACCCAAGTCTGTTTTCAGCGATAATGCGCACACAGCTTGAACCACAGATTCCTGAACCCATTCCTTATCCCGACGATCCTGAATATCGGTATTTCACCACAAACATTGTTCAATCATTGGCATACGATGACCATTATTTCTACGTAAACTATAGCTGGGAAGACTTAAATGCTACCGGACTGATTAACGATGAATTGGTTATTGTAAAAGGTGAAATCCCGAGTACAAACTTAAACACCGATTTAAACATTCAGGGAGATGTCTCCATAACTGGCTCGATCACAATCAACAACTGTGCAAGTATGGATGTCCATCCCAACAGCTCAATGCTGGTTTCAGATGGAGTGGGTATCTCGAATCATGGCGCTTTGAATATCAGCGGCGGGGCTTCCCGCACAGTCAGCATCGGCTCAGCATCGCAACAATGGTCTGGCATCATTACTTACCGTGATGGAAGTTTAATTTGCGATGGCACCGTAGTTACTGGTGCCAACACCGGAATACAGATCAGAGGTAACTCAACGATCTCTAACAGTGAAATAAGTGATTGCCACCAAGGAATATCTATTGAAACGGGAACTCCTTTCTCAATTGATGGGTCTCTGATCCAAAATAATACATACGGGATTGTGATATCAAACAACTATACTACCAGCGATTTGGGACACATTCAGAATAACGAGATAACTCAAAACGGCATTGGAATGCTGCTCTACAACAGTAACACAAAAATTGCTTTAAATGACATACACAATAACAAAAGAGCGGGTCTGTATTTAGTCCGGGGTTCAGAGCCAATCGTCAAGAGTTGCAATATCTCGTTCACGGAACATAATGGTCTATCCAGACCGGAAATCAGACTCGAAAGTGACTCATACCCTATTATAGACGATGCCCGCAATGACATCAACGCTGATGGGTTAGGGTATTCGTTGTTCTATGATTCTACTGGCAGAATCAAGCAACTGATGGCTAGAAACAACTATTGGGGCAGCACCAACCCCTTTGGAATCAGACAGTGGATGTATCCCTTGGGATGGGATGTTGTATATGATCCTTATAGTACTGAGCCCAATACATTCTTCCCTCATGTCTATGATAATCTATTTAAACAGGCGTTAGCAGCGGAGGAAAGCGGTGATACAGCCTTGGCTAAGCAGCTTTATTCAACAATTGTTGTAACAGAGCCAGACAGCCTGTATGCTCTGCAAAGTTTGGGGCGTTTGAATTCCATATATTCTGACTCTCCAGGTCTGCTAAGTGAGTTAAGAACTCTCTACGATGCCTACTTAGTTGCTTGTGACGATAGTATCTTGGTTAAGAATGCCCAAATCAAAAGTATCATGATCGAGAGGTTTGACGGCCAGTACCAACAAGCTTTACAGGAATATGATCTGCAACTGCAGTTATCCACAACAGAACTGGATTCGCTGTTGTGCCGTCTCGATATTGCTTATACGCTTGAAGATATGTATTATGATGATCTGGGAAAGGGGTCGTATAGCGGCCTGACCTATCTCGCAAATGGGCTGAACATCACTTCACTAAAAGACGCAAGACAAACTGTTGAGCAGTTATGGGGTGATATACTGGCTAAATCGGATTTATCAGATGTAGATAACGTTCCTGTCCCCACAAAATTGGATGTGACGAATTACCCCAATCCCTTCAACCCTTCAACCACGATTGCATTGTCCATCCCAGAGGAAGGGATAGTGCGTTTATCGGTTTATAACACCCGTGGACAGCGGGTGCGTGAACTGATAAACGGCAGTTTGCCAAGAGGGTTTCATAAAGTCGTATGGGACGGAAAGGATAACGGAAACCGTAGTGTTAGCTCCGGTCTGTATTTTGTCAGAATTGAAACAGGCAGGACATCAACAGTTAGGAAAGTAATGATGCTAAAATAGATAAAAGTACAGGGGAGGGAATTACTCCCTTCCCTATCTTTAAGAGAAGCAACATGAGACTAAGAATTCTGGCATTTTTGGTGACCATAATGTCACTTTTACCTGCGCTTGAAGCTCTCACCCGCATAGTAGATATTGACGGAGCTGGGCAATATACTTCTATCCAAGCAGCAATAAATGAATCTGCTCCTGGCGATACCATACTTGTCTATCCGGGAAGGTATCTGGAGAATATTTCAATTATTCAGAAAAGCAATATTTCTGTAATAAGCTTGGAAGCAACATCAGGAAACCCGACCTTTATCAGATCAACGATCATTGATGGTCAAGCTATCTCATGGGGTATGTGGATAAGGCAAAATTCTCAAAATATCACGATCCGTGGCTTTTCCATCACAAACTGCAAAGCTGGTTTGGGGGTCAGCGAAAACTCAGTCGCAACTATAAGAAATTGCGATATATATGGAAACAAAAGTTATAACAGTGCTGGTTTCGGAGCACGTTCAAGTACTGTTTATCTCAGCGGTGTAAATATCCATGATAATTATGCTTATAATATGGGTGGAGGTGTCTACATAAATGGAATCAATGGAGCAGTAAACGTAACTTTTGATCCTGTTAACCTCTGTTCAATCTACAATAACACAGCAGGACATGGACAGGACATAGTTGCACAGTCTATTAGTAGTGATTTGAATATTCCCTTAGATATGTTTTCAGTTTTAACCCCCAGTACCTATTATGCTACAGCTTTCCGAACTACCGGAGGAGATTACCAACTCATTATTAGTGCTCAG
>Ga0265295_1007013_pt1 | contig 13227 bp, 21 predicted proteins | sample Munlansysbiofilm_FD_192503 | JGI IMG/M metagenome (GOLD analysis project Ga0265295, IMG submission 192503) | Leachate microbial communities from a municipal landfill in Southern Ontario, Canada - Methane capture system biofilm | ecosystem: Engineered > Solid waste > Landfill > Unclassified ... | reverse complement strand
TTATTTTAGCACCTGGACAAACATCATTAAAATCAATAAGTTACATCTTGCAGACAATACGTTGGTAAAACATGTATTTTAGCGATAACTGCTTGATGTAACTTATTTTTTCAAGATGAATTTGTAGTCAGCCGCCGCACAGGCGGCTTAGAAATGTATCAGCCAGCCCGGCCACGGTGCGGATTCGTCAGCCGCCGCACAGGCGGCTTAGAAAATCCCAAAACCTGCACACATTCCCGTGCGTCAGTCAGCCGCCGCACAGGCGGCTTAGAAATGCATACCGGTGCGGGGCTTGCCGATAGTGCAGTCAGCCGCCGCACAGGCGGCTTAGAAAATAAGGGCAGCATTTGCAACTAAGTTGCTGGCGTCAGCCGCCGCACAGGCGGCTTAGAAAAGTTTGCCCTTGCCCGTCCAGTATCAACCGGAGTCAGCCGCCGCACAGGCGGCTTAGAAATTCTGACACTGTTCTGCAGCCTCAAGAATCCGGTCAGCCGCCGCACAGGCGGCTTAGAAATGAACCGTTGCCACCATTGCCGCTGTGGTTGCGTCAGCCGCCGCACAGGCGGCTTAGAAAGTGACTCAAAACACCATGCTGCTTTGCCTTGGGTCAGCCGCCGCACAGGCGGCTTAGAAATGTACTGGTGCAGGTGGCGCACCCTGCCACTGGTCAGCCGCCGCACAGGCGGCTTAGAAACACCATCTGAACAGATATTACAGCCAGATGTGGTCAGCCGCCGCACAGGCGGCTTAGAAAATCAACATGTTCATTAGTAATGCAGACCAGCCGTCAGCCGCCGCACAGGCGGCTTAGAAACGCAAGAGGTGCATCACTCCAGAAATGATGGAGTCAGCCGCCGCACAGGCGGCTTAGAAAGCTTGCGCTCCTGGTAGATTCCACTAAGCAGTGTCAGCCGCCGCACAGGCGGCTTAGAAAGCCTGTTCTGCGCCCTAGCGCAGTTTTTCCTTGTCAGCCGCCGCACAGGCGGCTTAGAAATTGAGTTCATTCATTTGTTTTTCCATGTTCAGGTCAGCCGCCGCACAGGCGGCTTAGAAAACTATGCCATAGCTGCCTGCCATGCGTGGCAGGTCAGCCGCCGCACAGGCGGCTTAGAAATATGGCGCAACTTGCCAGCTCTCACGCGCCCAGTCAGCCGCCGCACAGGCGGCTTAGAAAACTATACTAAACATGCCTGCCATGCCCACAGAGTCAGCCGCCGCACAGGCGGCTTAGAAACTGCCCATGCCCATAGAATGGCCTGGTTGGTGGTCAGCCGCCGCACAGGCGGCTTAGAAAAAGAAAACACCACGGCACTTTATTGCAGGACAGTCAGCCGCCGCACAGGCGGCTTAGAAATTTAACGAAAACCGGAGATATTAAAATGAACAGTCAGCCGCCGCACAGGCGGCTTAGAAATCATCCCCAAAAGTTTCGCGTAATTGAGTGCAGTCAGCCGCCGCACAGGCGGCTTAGAAAACGATGGACGCTGCCATACTACTGAACACGATGTCAGCCGCCGCACAGGCGGCTTAGAAATGTGAGTAAAAAAGCATATTGAGTGACTTCGCGTCAGCCGCCGCACAGGCGGCTTAGAAAAGACAGAGCGAGAAGTGCCCCAACCTGTGCCTGTCAGCCGCCGCACAGGCGGCTTAGAAATGCACCGTCAGCAGGTGCAGCAACTCATTTGGGTCAGCCGCCGCACAGGCGGCTTAGAAAACTAAACAGGTCAGTGTTGTAGGCATTCATTTGTCAGCCGCCGCACAGGCGGCTTAGAAAGTTTTCATCCACGATGGACGCTGCCATACTACGTCAGCCGCCGCACAGGCGGCTTAGAAAAAACCCTTCTCCCGGTCCCTGGATGTCAAACAGTCAGCCGCCGCACAGGCGGCTTAGAAATCATAAGCGGACGGGGCGACATGCTTGATGTTCGTCAGCCGCCGCACAGGCGGCTTAGAAATGTTGCCGGATTGCATCGCCACCCTGCATGAAGTCAGCCGCCGCACAGGCGGCTTAGAAACTGGAAAGCCCACCTTCGGCGAATGTTCTGAGGTCAGCCGCCGCACAGGCGGCTTAGAAATCGTAGCTCCTCACCACCTGGATGGTATTGTTGTCAGCCGCCGCACAGGCGGCTTAGAAATGACCACATCCACCTGTCTCTCTCCGCTCCACGTCAGCCGCCGCACAGGCGGCTTAGAAAATCGCCACGTATGCAGCGGTTCCCATCGCCATGTCAGCCGCCGCACAGGCGGCTTAGAAATGATGCTGCCCATTCCGACAGATGGTTATTGTGTCAGCCGCCGCACAGGCGGCTTAGAAAATCCGTTTGGCTTGATTAAATGGCCCGTGCTTGTCAGCCGCCGCACAGGCGGCTTAGAAAATCCCGTCATGTGCTATACCGGTCAGAGCTGCGTCAGCCGCCGCACAGGCGGCTTAGAAAGATTAACGTATCTGTTGTGTCTGGTGCTATTGGTCAGCCGCCGCACAGGCGGCTTAGAAATACACACTCAATAGTCACACCTGGGCCAATCTCGTCAGCCGCCGCACAGGCGGCTTAGAAATGAAGCGCTGTCTCGCCGTTAAATGCGCGAGAGTCAGCCGCCGCACAGGCGGCTTAGAAAATATCTCTGATGTATTGGGCCTGTTGCCGGATGTCAGCCGCCGCACAGGCGGCTTAGAAAATAGCACTGGCACGGGGTGCAGAATCCGAAATGTCAGCCGCCGCACAGGCGGCTTAGAAATACATAGTCACGTACCAGGGCAATGGGACTATGTCAGCCGCCGCACAGGCGGCTTAGAAATGGCCTTCCCACCGTTCGACCTTCGGATCACCGTCAGCCGCCGCACAGGCGGCTTAGAAAAATCGTTAAAAATGCCACCTCCACCAACGCCCGTCAGCCGCCGCACAGGCGGCTTAGAAATACCCCCCAGGACTTCCCATTTAAACCCGTTCGTCAGCCGCCGCACAGGCGGCTTAGAAAGCATGGCATAGCCTGATATACATCTGCGTTTTGTCAGCCGCCGCACAGGCGGCTTAGAAATGACATACGGGGAATATTGTCGTGATCTCGGCGTCAGCCGCCGCACAGGCGGCTTAGAAATGTATCTGTGTGTACTGTGTCTGGTGTTTTACGTCAGCCGCCGCACAGGCGGCTTAGAAAATCAGCAGCAATACTGATGGTTACAGGTTGATGTCAGCCGCCGCACAGGCGGCTTAGAAAATAGGCTATATAAAACGTGAGTGGTGTAGTGCGTCAGCCGCCGCACAGGCGGCTTAGAAATTAGCGGAAACAGCGTTATTCTCATCAATAGTGTCAGCCGCCGCACAGGCGGCTTAGAAATAAAAGAAAAGCAACAAAAGTGCTGACCATTATGTCAGCCGCCGCACAGGCGGCTTAGAAATCTGGCGTGAACTGACTGCACTTCCTTTGTTCGTCAGCCGCCGCACAGGCGGCTTAGAAATACCCTCCACTGCTGCCAGTGCCTGAACAAAGGTCAGCCGCCGCACAGGCGGCTTAGAAATCTGACCATGCCGGTGTATGCTGCCATTGTTTGTCAGCCGCCGCACAGGCGGCTTAGAAATGAATACGTCAGGGCTGTTGTTGATGGTTCCAGTCAGCCGCCGCACAGGCGGCTTAGAAAAATATCTGCTGGAACAAAACAGGCGATTCGGTGTCAGCCGCCGCACAGGCGGCTTAGAAATGCATGAAAACCTGTTTGCACCTGAAATAAAAGTCAGCCGCCGCACAGGCGGCTTAGAAATCTGCCTGCCCTCTAATCGTTTAAATCGTGCCGTCAGCCGCCGCACAGGCGGCTTAGAAAACACCCACATTCACCCCCCTGGTTGATCTGGTGTCAGCCGCCGCACAGGCGGCTTAGAAACTGTTATTGGAGGGGTCGATGGTATCAGCAACGTCAGCCGCCGCACAGGCGGCTTAGAAATTGACGCAAAGCCAACGGGCCACCAGCTAATGGTCAGCCGCCGCACAGGCGGCTTAGAAATATGGTAATGTTTATATTGTTCATGGTTTGGCGTCAGCCGCCGCACAGGCGGCTTAGAAATGGCATGGTAGGGTGTCCATACTGTTTGGTGGGTCAGCCGCCGCACAGGCGGCTTAGAAAATAAATCCGGCTACATTCTGCCAGTAACTTTTGTCAGCCGCCGCACAGGCGGCTTAGAAACTATGCCAATGGTTACGAGCTGACTTTTGGCGAGTCAGCCGCCGCACAGGCGGCTTAGAAATACAGCAATCCAGTCGTCATAATGCAGGTCATGTCAGCCGCCGCACAGGCGGCTTAGAAAATTCACGATGGAACACATGCTGCACAGGATCAGTCAGCCGCCGCACAGGCGGCTTAGAAAATGTACATACAATACCACAAAAACAGACCATAGTCAGCCGCCGCACAGGCGGCTTAGAAAACCAGCATTGAGTTCGACCCCGCGAAGCACGCGTCAGCCGCCGCACAGGCGGCTTAGAAAATCAATTACTGATGTTCAGCGGGCAGACAGACGTCAGCCGCCGCACAGGCGGCTTAGAAAATTTGCCACACCTAGAAACCACATGATAGAATGTCAGCCGCCGCACAGGCGGCTTAGAAACTGCGGGTGATCGGACTGACTGCCACCCCATACGTCAGCCGCCGCACAGGCGGCTTAGAAATCTGGCAGAACAGCAGCATTACTATGCACAGGGTCAGCCGCCGCACAGGCGGCTTAGAAAAGCGCCTCAATTTCATCCAAACTAAAACCCGTGTCAGCCGCCGCACAGGCGGCTTAGAAATTCCGAGAGGTGGGGGATGAAAGGCGTTTTTGGTCAGCCGCCGCACAGGCGGCTTAGAAAAATGAGCTGAATGAGAAGGCTCGCCGCCTGCGGTCAGCCGCCGCACAGGCGGCTTAGAAATGAGCTTGATTCGGGCCTGTTCTGCGGATACCGTCAGCCGCCGCACAGGCGGCTTAGAAAAGACGATCAACAACATCATTCGGCAACACGATGTCAGCCGCCGCACAGGCGGCTTAGAAATAACGGTATACTCAAACACTGAAAAACCGCCTGTCAGCCGCCGCACAGGCGGCTTAGAAACCTTCATTTTCACGGGCTGTAAATTCATTCTCGTCAGCCGCCGCACAGGCGGCTTAGAAATGGTCAGCGTTCCCACTGATACCAGATACTTTGTCAGCCGCCGCACAGGCGGCTTAGAAAATCTGCCAAAACCGCCTCAAGCCTGGAGTAAGGTCAGCCGCCGCACAGGCGGCTTAGAAATCTAAAAATACCTGCTCTATCGCAGATAATGCGCCAGCCGCCGCACAGGCGGCTTAGAAATCCTGATGCCGTGCCTGCGCCCAAGACCAGCGGTCAGCCGCCGCACAGGCGGCTTAGAAATTGAGGCTCACTACGACACCAATGCGGGCTGAGTCAGCCGCCGCACAGGCGGCTTAGAAAGCTTGAACTAAGAGTTATACATTTTTATAGGTGTCAGCCGCCGCACAGGCGGCTTAGAAATAACGAAAAGCTGATTGACCCTAACGAAAATGGTCAGCCGCCGCACAGGCGGCTTAGAAAATACCAAAAAAACTAGTAGGGCAGACGGTGTCGTCAGCCGCCGCACAGGCGGCTTAGAAAATCTGCTTGCGTGTTTCCCCAGAAATTACTCAGTCAGCCGCCGCACAGGCGGCTTAGAAAAGTATTCGGCCATGCCCTGCAATTATGCCATTGTCAGCCGCCGCACAGGCGGCTTAGAAATTGACAGTCCCCAGCAGTCATACTGACCATCAGTCAGCCGCCGCACAGGCGGCTTAGAAAAAATGCCGCCGCTCTGCGGTTGATGGGTCTGAGTCAGCCGCCGCACAGGCGGCTTAGAAATGACATACGGGGAATATTGTCGTGATCTCGGCGTCAGCCGCCGCACAGGCGGCTTAGAAAATAATGGGCAGGGATTGGCCCGTGTTCATTTTGTCAGCCGCCGCACAGGCGGCTTAGAAAACTGCCAGAGTTTTGAGCTGGAACGTCCAGAAGTCAGCCGCCGCACAGGCGGCTTAGAAAATCACGGGAACTGACTAAACAGAACTGGGTAAGTCAGCCGCCGCACAGGCGGCTTAGAAACGTGAAAATGAAGGCGGATTCAAAATCGGGGAGTCAGCCGCCGCACAGGCGGCTTAGAAACTGAAAAACCTGATGTTACGGCTGCCATATTTGTCAGCCGCCGCACAGGCGGCTTAGAAACAATGTCAATTAACCAGGCTCTGGGTGGTTACGTCAGCCGCCGCACAGGCGGCTTAGAAACTGTTCTGGGATGTGGGCAACTGGCAGGCATTGTCAGCCGCCGCACAGGCGGCTTAGAAATCCTGCCTGGCAAGGTCATTACCAGTTTCATCGTCAGCCGCCGCACAGGCGGCTTAGAAACAAAATGTGCCAGACTTTAAATCCAGACCTAAGTCAGCCGCCGCACAGGCGGCTTAGAAACCAAACCAAACCCGTCCATGTATAAACGCCCAGTCAGCCGCCGCACAGGCGGCTTAGAAATATGGAGACTGCTGCAACGGCAACAATAGCCCGTCAGCCGCCGCACAGGCGGCTTAGAAATAACGGTATACTCAAACACTGAAAAACCGCCTGTCAGCCGCCGCACAGGCGGCTTAGAAATGATACATCTGCCTTTCTGCTGACCAGGGGCGGTCAGCCGCCGCACAGGCGGCTTAGAAATCATCCGTAAACCGCTGCCGAATAACCCTGTCGTCAGCCGCCGCACAGGCGGCTTAGAAATTCACCAGATTAACAGCCCTCTGTGGTTGCCAGTCAGCCGCCGCACAGGCGGCTTAGAAATATCCATGTCTCCACCTGCCTGTTCAACAAAAGTCAGCCGCCGCACAGGCGGCTTAGAAATGCCCCTGGGTGAAGTTGAACGAGAGCCACCAGTCAGCCGCCGCACAGGCGGCTTAGAAACACCATTTCGCGAGGGGAACTTCCTTTTTCTTGTCAGCCGCCGCACAGGCGGCTTAGAAACTCACAACTTCCAAACGAAGTTAAAGCAAACCGTCAGCCGCCGCACAGGCGGCTTAGAAAATCTGTCGGCACTTGGCGATAGCTTATTATAAGTCAGCCGCCGCACAGGCGGCTTAGAAATCAGCAGAAAGGCGAACTACGCCGTCACCGTAGTCAGCCGCCGCACAGGCGGCTTAGAAAGTTATACGAATCCTGAACAGAGGATCCGCCTGGTCAGCCGCCGCACAGGCGGCTTAGAAACAGGGGCAGGAGATAGAGGAAGAACCTCTTTCGTCAGCCGCCGCACAGGCGGCTTAGAAATCAAACTGAATGGCTGCCACAAGGGCATAAACGTCAGCCGCCGCACAGGCGGCTTAGAAATACCCTGACAGTAAGCAGGGTAGCCCCCTTTCGTCAGCCGCCGCACAGGCGGCTTAGAAAATCTGGGCTGCTATCTGCTCTGCGTTACCCTTGTCAGCCGCCGCACAGGCGGCTTAGAAATGAAAGACAGGCAGGGTAGCTGGTTTCGGCAAGTCAGCCGCCGCACAGGCGGCTTAGAAATCGAAGACAAAGAGGCTGGAACTGGAATCAACGTCAGCCGCCGCACAGGCGGCTTAGAAATCTAAAAATACCTGCTCTATCGCAGATAATGCGTCAGCCGCCGCACAGGCGGCTTAGAAATTAAAATCACCACCTGACAGAAAACAGGTTACGTCAGCCGCCGCACAGGCGGCTTAGAAATCCTCTTTCCCCTTCAAAACATCAAAAAAGCGGTCAGCCGCCGCACAGGCGGCTTAGAAATGGAGAGCTTCGAGAGAAACAGCTGCCGCTGGGTCAGCCGCCGCACAGGCGGCTTAGAAACTCAAAACATCTGATACTCGATGCCCGTTCCTGTCAGCCGCCGCACAGGCGGCTTAGAAACAATGCTCTGAACAGCTAAAAAACTCATCGCAGTCAGCCGCCGCACAGGCGGCTTAGAAATCTAGCCGTTCACACCCATACCTGCACATAGGGTCAGCCGCCGCACAGGCGGCTTAGAAATCAAAAACAACCAAAGCCCTCATCGGCACATGCGTCAGCCGCCGCACAGGCGGCTTAGAAATTCAGTTGCTTTTGACGCATCAAACTGTAGCCGTCAGCCGCCGCACAGGCGGCTTAGAAACTCTCCCAACCTCACCATGCAGCCAACCTCACCGTCAGCCGCCGCACAGGCGGCTTAGAAAAAGAGTTTTCCCCACTCCTGTGGGGGTGTTTGGTCAGCCGCCGCACAGGCGGCTTAGAAATCTATGTCACGGGAGTTGAAGAAACGGTATTTGTCAGCCGCCGCACAGGCGGCTTAGAAACTATCCGCAAGGATTCAAGATCAACGGCAAGAGTCAGCCGCCGCACAGGCGGCTTAGAAATCTGATCTTCTGCTAATTCAGCGTCCAGCCTGGTCAGCCGCCGCACAGGCGGCTTAGAAACTATGAAAAACCACCTGAAACGATATTCGGCAGTCAGCCGCCGCACAGGCGGCTTAGAAATGAAAACCTGAAACAGGGGAGGGGATTGCGTTGTCAGCCGCCGCACAGGCGGCTTAGAAAACTTGCTGGAAGGCTTTTGCTTTTGCGACAAAGTCAGCCGCCGCACAGGCGGCTTAGAAAGCCCGGGGGGCAAGACAAATACCGGGAGAGGTGTCAGCCGCCGCACAGGCGGCTTAGAAAACCGAAGATCACGTTAAACAGTTGATCGATACGTCAGCCGCCGCACAGGCGGCTTAGAAAGTAATGAGCCTTAACCAGCCTGTTGACGCTCAGTCAGCCGCCGCACAGGCGGCTTAGAAAATTAACCTCGCAGTGCCTCTCTTGCGGAAGCAGTCAGCCGCCGCACAGGCGGCTTAGAAATAACAGCCGCCGCATCCGGCATGGCTGGCCTAGTCAGCCGCCGCACAGGCGGCTTAGAAAATGCGAATGCTAGAGGTCACTACACCGGCTGCGTCAGCCGCCGCACAGGCGGCTTAGAAATGGTACACCACATGGGTTGACCTATATACCGGGTCAGCCGCCGCACAGGCGGCTTAGAAAACAACAGTTTCTGATGTCAGAGACCATCAAGCGTCAGCCGCCGCACAGGCGGCTTAGAAACATAAATGCGGCTCTATCTGAACACCATCAATGTCAGCCGCCGCACAGGCGGCTTAGAAAGGTATCGTTCAGCTTCCGTCGCATAGGGCCACTGTCAGCCGCCGCACAGGCGGCTTAGAAAATCCATGTGTTTAACTCGGCTATGGTCATACGGTCAGCCGCCGCACAGGCGGCTTAGAAACCAAAAATTACTCATTGTTCAATTCTCCTTTTGTCAGCCGCCGCACAGGCGGCTTAGAAAACCAACAACCAGCGGACAGATGTTAGTGCCAGGTCAGCCGCCGCACAGGCGGCTTAGAAATCTAAAATGGCAGCCAACGCATCAACATCAGAGTCAGCCGCCGCACAGGCGGCTTAGAAATCTGATCTTCTGCTAATTCAGCGTCCAGCCTGGTCAGCCGCCGCACAGGCGGCTTAGAAACTATGAAAAACCACCTGAAACGATATTCGGCAGTCAGCCGCCGCACAGGCGGCTTAGAAATGAAAACCTGAAACAGGGGAGGGGATTGCGTTGTCAGCCGCCGCACAGGCGGCTTAGAAAACTTGCTGGAAGGCTTTTGCTTTTGCGACAAAGTCAGCCGCCGCACAGGCGGCTTAGAAAAGGGAGTTTTGCCACTGACGCAAATGGTGAGAGTCAGCCGCCGCACAGGCGGCTTAGAAATCAATTAACTAAAACAGCAGGCAAGCTTTTTAGTCAGCCGCCGCACAGGCGGCTTAGAAAATCATAAGCGGTGACCAAAACGCGATCAAAGCGTCAGCCGCCGCACAGGCGGCTTAGAAACAAGACTGCCTTTATTCATGGGCGACAAAACCGTCAGCCGCCGCACAGGCGGCTTAGAAATTTCACTTTTGTGGGAGCGATGGATTTATAGCGTCAGCCGCCGCACAGGCGGCTTAGAAACTTGACCCCTCCAACAGCGGGTGTTGCACTCCGTCAGCCGCCGCACAGGCGGCTTAGAAAGTCCGCAAGCATTCATCAAGGGCGATCTTCCGGTCAGCCGCCGCACAGGCGGCTTAGAAAACCTGATCCAGGCCGTAACGCAACCGCCCATCGTCAGCCGCCGCACAGGCGGCTTAGAAAACCTGCTGTACCATGTTTTCACAGTTACCAGTGTCAGCCGCCGCACAGGCGGCTTAGAAACACATGCGCTGCGAGCCCTCAATGGTCATGGTTGTCAGCCGCCGCACAGGCGGCTTAGAAAAGCAATCCAAAAGCGATCCTGGAGAAGACTGCGTCAGCCGCCGCACAGGCGGCTTAGAAATTGTAGTTGTCTCGCATGGTGTCATGTTGGTTGTCAGCCGCCGCACAGGCGGCTTAGAAAGTATTCAACAGCCATTTTAATCCTTTCATTGCGTCAGCCGCCGCACAGGCGGCTTAGAAAGCGATTGCCGGGAACACCCACAAGAAATGGGCGTCAGCCGCCGCACAGGCGGCTTAGAAAACACCATCATAGGCAACAGCCTTTAAAGCGTCGTCAGCCGCCGCACAGGCGGCTTAGAAAGCCATAAATGGGACGATGGGTGGGTATGTTCAGTCAGCCGCCGCACAGGCGGCTTAGAAATTCAGGGACAAGCATTATGTTGTAGGTGTTGCGTCAGCCGCCGCACAGGCGGCTTAGAAATCCGGCTTGTTGTATGCAAATACTTTGTAATAGTCAGCCGCCGCACAGGCGGCTTAGAAAAAACGCACCTTGGGACAGAGCAAGGTCGGTTTGTCAGCCGCCGCACAGGCGGCTTAGAAATTTTAGAGTTGTCTTTTAGAGTTGGAATTATCGTCAGCCGCCGCACAGGCGGCTTAGAAAAAATTATATGGCTCCAGCTTCACCTTGATTTCGTCAGCCGCCGCACAGGCGGCTTAGAAAATGAAATATCAACCTCGATCCTGTCAATTTTTGTCAGCCGCCGCACAGGCGGCTTAGAAAATGCCGCTGGAAGTGCTGAAACCGTTGGCTGAGTCAGCCGCCGCACAGGCGGCTTAGAAATGACATACGGGGAATATTGTCGTGATCTCGGCGTCAGCCGCCGCACAGGCGGCTTAGAAATTAATCATGTCAGAAGTCAGGGGAACCCTGTGGTCAGCCGCCGCACAGGCGGCTTAGAAAGTTATGCAGATACCAGACTGGCATTTCTGAAAGTCAGCCGCCGCACAGGCGGCTTAGAAATATGGCCGGATAGACGTAAGTTGCCAGGGAGTGTCAGCCGCCGCACAGGCGGCTTAGAAACAGCGGTTTTTTACATGCCGATCTTGGTGGTGGTCAGCCGCCGCACAGGCGGCTTAGAAATTAAAGTTTCAGTGAAAAAAGCAAAACCCGACGTCAGCCGCCGCACAGGCGGCTTAGAAAGTACAAACTTTCAGCCAAACCTGCTCACACTTGTCAGCCGCCGCACAGGCGGCTTAGAAATCAATCCCCGAAGCTTGCTGCTTTGCAGCTTGGTCAGCCGCCGCACAGGCGGCTTAGAAAGCTACCGTTCAGTATTCTGGCCCTGCTCCAGAGTCAGCCGCCGCACAGGCGGCTTAGAAATGCTTTTTTTTGGCATCGCTCAATGCGATATCGTCAGCCGCCGCACAGGCGGCTTAGAAAACTTACAGGCGGTGGTGCCGTAAGGCGGATCAGTCAGCCGCCGCACAGGCGGCTTAGAAATCTGGCAGAACAGCAGCATTACTATGCACAGGGTCAGCCGCCGCACAGGCGGCTTAGAAATTATCAACCGGATCATGTGGATAAAGGTTGGTGTCAGCCGCCGCACAGGCGGCTTAGAAATATCCAGGGGTTTTCATAGAGATAAAACCGGCCGTCAGCCGCCGCACAGGCGGCTTAGAAATTATGTAGATGATTCTGACCTCGTGGGGTTTATGTCAGCCGCCGCACAGGCGGCTTAGAAAAAATACAGGCACCAGAACTGATAGAGCAAGGGGTCAGCCGCCGCACAGGCGGCTTAGAAACAGATACTTTATCTGACCTGCCTTGAATCGGTTGTCAGCCGCCGCACAGGCGGCTTAGAAATAATGGTGGTTTTCGCCATGCTAAAACAGCCCGTCAGCCGCCGCACAGGCGGCTTAGAAAATAGAATCAACGACACGTCGGCCCCACATGGTGTCAGCCGCCGCACAGGCGGCTTAGAAATGTCGCTTTATGAGGTCATTCAGCAGGTCACGGTCAGCCGCCGCACAGGCGGCTTAGAAAAGCAATTCGGTCAGTTTATCATCATCAAGCTGGTCAGCCGCCGCACAGGCGGCTTAGAAATGGTTATAAACTACAACCTGTTTAATTAGGCCGTCAGCCGCCGCACAGGCGGCTTAGAAATGCTTTCTAGCGGTATGGCCTGCAATCCATCCGTCAGCCGCCGCACAGGCGGCTTAGAAATTTTATTTGATGCTAGTGCACTATACAGGAATGTCAGCCGCCGCACAGGCGGCTTAGAAATGAATATGTCAGGGCTGTTGTTGATGGTTCCAGTCAGCCGCCGCACAGGCGGCTTAGAAATGTTGTCCTGGGGTACTACGTCATCTGACAGTAGTCAGCCGCCGCACAGGCGGCTTAGAAAACTGGTATAGCTGCTGTGCTGGCATAGGCATTCGTCAGCCGCCGCACAGGCGGCTTAGAAATAAATGAAGCAAAGACGTTTCATGAAACTATAGTCAGCCGCCGCACAGGCGGCTTAGAAATATTGCTTGAGCAAACTGTTTGACATGCGACAGTCAGCCGCCGCACAGGCGGCTTAGAAACTTATCCTCGTCTGCAGGTCTTTCTTCATGGCGTCAGCCGCCGCACAGGCGGCTTAGAAAAGGCTAATGCCAATCTGCGGCAGCGGGACGTGCGTCAGCCGCCGCACAGGCGGCTTAGAAAGTAACATCTCCTCAACCACAGGTTGACAAACAGTCAGCCGCCGCACAGGCGGCTTAGAAATCTGTTTTTCAATCATCAACTCTGCCTGACCAGTCAGCCGCCGCACAGGCGGCTTAGAAAGCAGATTGGCATTAGCCTGGGAAACGAGAACGGTCAGCCGCCGCACAGGCGGCTTAGAAAATACTCAAAGAACCCGCAGTATTCAACCGTCAGTCAGCCGCCGCACAGGCGGCTTAGAAAAACAATTTGTGCGAACCCAGAAACACATGAGTGTCAGC
>Ga0265295_1007010_pt1 | contig 13234 bp, 10 predicted proteins | sample Munlansysbiofilm_FD_192503 | JGI IMG/M metagenome (GOLD analysis project Ga0265295, IMG submission 192503) | Leachate microbial communities from a municipal landfill in Southern Ontario, Canada - Methane capture system biofilm | ecosystem: Engineered > Solid waste > Landfill > Unclassified ... | reverse complement strand
GATTCATTACCAAGAAGAGGACCGGCATAAATAACACATGAACAACCTTGATCATCATGACCCGTCACAATACTTTGAGTATTCACTTTATGTTCTCCTTCAAGTTCAAAATAAAGATGCTGTAACGCTGTATAAATAATTAGATTATTCGTGAAGAATGTGAAAGTTAGTAAAACCGTTGCCTTGTGCTTGGATATCGTCAAGTGCTTGATTAAGCTTTTCTAGTGGATAGGCATGTTGCTCCAGCAAAGAAAAATCTAGAATACCGGATTCAAACAAAGCCGCAATTTCGGCACCTTCAGATGGGGTAAACCATAACGAACCAATATATTGCAGCTGTGCACACATAAACGGATGTGGATCAATGGGTATCGGCCCAGCGACGCCGCCAATTTGCACGATACGACCACCACGACTCACCGCTCGCATAGCGTCAACTGACAATTGTGCAGGTGCCTTGGCACCCAAGGTGTCCAACATCACATCAACACCATCCGCGAGATAAGCGCGTACTTGCTGCTCAAGTGGCTGGTCATTTATTTGTATGGCGATAACACGATGCGGAGCCAATGCCTTCAGACGCTCTAACGCCTCAGCATCACGTGCCACCACCACTACCCGAGACGCGCCAAAGGCCAGTGCTAAAAGGGTTGCACCCACACCAAGCGTTCCGCTAGCACCGAGGATCATAATGCTCTGCGAGGGGCGCAATTGTGACTTACGAATGGCTGAATAAGCCGTGCCCAAATAGCCAAAACGCGTGGCATTGGCAAAGCTTAAACACTCTGGTAGCCGTATTAAACTTGTGCAAGGTGCGGTCATATATTGACCGTAACCCGCATAGGGATAGCGTTTAAATATATTTTTTGAATCCGCGCCAAAGCCAAAATAGCCCATAAATGTGTAGGCATCGCAGCGCGTTGCATCACCTTGGTTACAAAACCGGCATTGGCCACAACCTATACCTGGGTTCACGTAGACTCGATCGCCGGGCTGAAATGAGGTCACGGCTGAACCGACTGATTCAACCACACCAGCAGAATCCAAGCCAAAAATAGCTGGCAACTCAGGCAAAGGTAAAAAGGGATACCACTCAGGAAAGTGTGTTGTCACATTTTTTAGATTAGGGATTACAGCACTGGCGACGACTCTAACCAAGACATCATGTGGGCCAGGCTCAGGTATCGGCAGTTGGTCAATGGTGAACTGACCACCGATCGTATGAAGACGTGCGGCTTGCATAACAGACATGCGGCTCTCCTACGGCTGCCAACATACAAAGAATTGAAGTTATGCAACCGAACTAGATGATGCTCGGCACGCAACGAGTGCCGAGCAATAGGAACATATGAGTACTGACTAAGCTTTAACGACTGCCGGCCTGCAAGGCTTGCAGTGAGAAATCAGCCGCCTTAGCAGGGAAGTTTGTCCGCCAAGTGCTCGTGTCAATCATCGAAACAGTTGCATGATTACGCTGGAAATCAATCACTGCACCCGCTGTCGTACGAATATCGCCATCGGCTACGTTAGAGTAGGAATGAAACTCCATAAACTTCCAAAACTCGCCTTTACGGTCATAGGCTTCACCATAGTGAACTCGCGGATACTTGGTATCCACGTACAGTACTTTTTTACTGTATGGGTGCATCGGTGGCGTAATGGCTTCAATTACAAAGACTTCACGCACTTCATAATTATTACCATTGATGTTCCAGTATGGTGGCTCATTGTCTAAAACAGGGTAGCGATCAGCAAAACCTTTGGCACTTTGATTCCAAATATCTTTACCAATTTTACTGTCGGTCACAGCTAAGATTTTACGTTTGCCCAGCATTTTGTACTCGGGGTACCAGCATGGACGCGCATTAAAGATCTCAAGGTCATCTTGCAATTGGTCAGAAGAACCCACCGGATCCATCCAAGCGCCACCTGATAGCTGGCGAACCCGACGTACCGCTGGAATATAAGCCCAAACACTGTTCACTTTTTCAGAATCGTAGTTAACGCTATAGGTTCCAAGCCCCTTCATATCTGAAGGTGATTTAAAATACAGTAGCTGGCGCCCCCGCTCACTACCATCACCTTCTACCGTAGAGTCACCGGTTAAGCGTCCTTTCATCGCATAACGGGTGAACTCAGCAACAGGTTCCGCGTGCATACCTTTTTTGCCATCAATTAATACTTGAGTGTAATTTGGAACTTGCGATACATCACCTACAAGTTGGCCTAAGTGCCAGTTCCACATAACTTTTTCAGCTGCTTGTGGATCATTAACATCAATGTTTGGGAACGGAGCCCCAGCACCCCAACCATCAATACGACACGCCTCTTTATTAATAGTGGCACGACCGGCATTTTCGTTAGAAGCCTTCACCCAACGTGGATCGAGCGGTACTTCTTTAGAGGCCGCTAAAGGGATTTTCATACCACTGGTTCTAATCCGCCACTCAATTTTCTCAGTAAGCAAACTGGCAATGGTGTTACCTTCAAACGTATCATTTTTAATTTGATCTATATTTGCAGCTGAAATAACAGTACCCACCGGTACTTCAGCGGCTGTTGCGAATCCGGAGATACTACTTACTGCCACAATGACTGCCGTTAACAGCGGAGTACGCAGGGTATAATTTAAATTCGTCATAATATAATCTCTTATTATAGTTAGAATAAATAAGTCAGACTGGTATACAGCTGATCACGGTGATGTAAGTAGCCAAATAGAGTGGTTTCTTCACAGGTTGCTTTATTAGCTGTAGGCGCTCCACACTTTTTATTACTGTGGTAGTTATTATCCCAGAACGCATCATATTCAACTTTCCAGCGCACTTTACTAGAGAGTTCAAATGTCACAGACGGCACAGCAAAGCCACCACCATTACTTAAGTCGGCACCCAGTACTAAGTTAGGCTTAATACGACCATTGTTATAGCTCAAGTCAAAAATAGCAGTACCAATAACAGAGTGTTCTTTAGCTTTACCACCCCAGCCTACGCTGTAAAGTAATTGATCGTCCTTATCATAATTTTGTATCCATTTATCAAACACTTGCACAGAGAAGAACATTGGTTTTTCTGTGCCTAACCATTTTTGGGTAGCCGTAATGTTTTTATCCATCCGCAACATCAATGCAACAACATCTTTTTTGCTATAACCATCAAATCCAGCGGCGACAACAGTGCTTGGAAATGATTGGGTTGCGCCTTGGAAGTTGTAAGGCGCATCTTTTATGTAAGCAACTTCTGTACTAAATACAGCATCGGCTAATGATGAGTAGCGACTCGCAGTAACGCCAAAAACATCAATAGTTGGGTAAATAATTTCACCAAATACACCACGTGTTGGTTTATCACCATTAGGGGCAGTACCCGGAGCAAACATAGCAGGCGAAACATTCATGATTGGCGAATTATGATAGGTTTTCATATACGAAACAGAGTAATTAGTACTGCCGTATAAACCCGTCCAACGCAAACCACCTGTTACATCACGGCGATCACCGTCTTTATGCCTAAAGTTATAAGGTGTGATATTTCGGAAGTCTACACCAGCGTAAGGCTGACTCGACCAGCGACCACCATAGATGTCAATTTCAGTGCCGATATCTTTTTTGCGATCTAAGCCAGGACGTACAAATATCTCAAGACCACCATCATACTCAGGCACGTCAATATTGACTTTCGCCATTATATTAGTTTTACGTAACTCTTCGTTGGCCGGCTCGAGAAATGAACGCCAAGTATTATCAAAGCCGTGGACCAGGTCATTGGCAGCAAAGAAGTCTGTTTCGCCCCAAGCAATTTGCTGCTTACCCAAACGGAACCAAGTACGGTCGCCAACAGGGAAATCAACATAGAGCTCGCGAATTTCATTTTTATCATATAGGTCAGTAATATCACCACGGCCATCTGATTCGTGATAATTATTCGCGCCCATTTTTTCTAAATGCTTAAGAAAGTTGGTTTTAACTTCGCGTACGCCAAGCAGCTTAGCGACGACATAAAAGTTATCCGCGGGTTTCCAGTTCAAATTAATATGAGCAGAACTACGCATCATAGAAAGTTTGCCGCTGTCTTGATAGCCTGGCGTATCCGCCCAATTTTTCATATTCCACGACATTTCTTGTCGTAAATAACCATCGTACTTAAAGGTATCACCTGCAAATACTGGCGTGGTCATCACACCAAGACCAACAGCAATTACAATTTTCTTTAACAATGTATGCTTACGCATACTCCTAGCGATTTGTTTCATGTGTGCTCTCCAGTTTTTATTTTTGCACTTTTGTTGTTGTCACATCTGAAACCACTTAAACGAAAGCGTGTGATGACTGAACAACTGCGTCCTTCTGGTAGTCACCAAAGATAAATTTAGGTCGAAATACATAAATAAGAGACGGCATGACGAATAGTGCTGAAAAAGCGGATACGGTCAGCCAAATAGCCATTAGCAAGCCCATTTCAGCCTGAAAGCGTAATGACGATCCCCACCACAGTAGGGTTGCTAAGATAAGAACGGTTGCGGTGACGATGACGCCCATACCTGCAGAGTGCAGGGAGATGCGCACGGCCTCTTCAGCAGTTTTACCGATAGCGATTTCTTCTTTAATTCGGTCAGCAATATAGAAGGCATAGTCCACACCCAAACCGATACCTAAAGCGGCAACCGGCACAGTGTTGATATTCATACCGATACCTTGCCAAGTCATGAAAGCAAACGTCAGCATGTTGGAAATCAGCACCGGTACCATAAACACCATACCGGCCATCGACGAGCGGTACACCACGGTACAGATCAGCGCTAAGACCAATAAAGCTAATGCGATTGCTTCAATTTGACTGGCGAGAATAATTTCATTCACCGCCGCCATAACTCCGATTAATCCGCCAGCCAGCTGCCATTCCCCTTCACTCAACGGATTATCAGCAATAAACTCTTTGATGCGGGCTACAGCGGTACGAATCGTTTCGCCTTGACGATCACGAAACATTAACGTTACCGCGCCGTTCGCGTACTGATTATCAGTAAAGCGCGACATATCACCGGGCTCCGAGACAGAGTCGAGTATGGCAACCAAGCTGCCATTGATTGCGCTGCTCTCACCTAACTCCAAATAACGCGGATTACCTTCACGCAAACTTACATTCACCTGTGGCAATACATCTGCCAGTGATACTGAGCCACCGACTTCTGGCTGAGCTTCAATAAAGCGCTGAAACTTGTTCATTGCATGCAGCGCTTCGTTGCTCTTTATCAGCCCTTCATTACCGTCCTCACCCAGTACCACAAACATGCGATCGGTGCCTTCGAAACGCTGATTAATCGCACTTGAGTCGACGTTATAGATAGAGTCAGGCCAAAGGATCGGTGATCCAGGATTGGCATCACCGATCTTAAGATTGAGTGCATATAAACCGGCGCCCATTACAGCAATAAAGCTGCCTGCCAGAACCACATAACGCGCACGCGATAAAGTCACAGCAGTGGCTAAATCAAGCACCTTCGTCAGGATTGGAATACAGTTTATTGGATGCGCTGTGCCGTGCGGTTTACGGATAAAGGATAGCAATACAGGGGTTAAAATCACCGCACTGACGGTCAGCGTCAACACCCAGACCACAGCTAACACCGTCAGTTTTTGCAGCATAGGGATTGGGCTTAGAGCGACGACTGACATACACGCAGCATCAGCAATTACACCCAACATGCCAGGACGAAATAAGTCTGACAGTGAAATACGCGCAGCTATTTTTGAAGTCTCCGCATTGGCTGGTAAGAGCTTAATCTCATCATCAAAGCGATTAACAATTTGTACTGAATGCGACACTGCTCGAGAGGTAATTAACATAGCCACAACAATAACTAATGGCTCAAAGTTAATATTTAGAAGATTACAAATCCCTAATGCCCAAGCGGCACTCACAACGCCGGCAAGGAATGGCAAAGTAACGCCACGCCAGGTTCTTAAAAATAAGAATAATAAAGCGAGAGTGACAAGGAGTGCTAAAGCGACTAACTGCATTGTTTCGGGTAAAAAGTGCCCTACCCAGCCATACAGAATAGGATCGCCAACCGCCCTAATATGAACGTTATCGCCTTCAACTTTTTTAATTAAATCACGTATTTGATGAAAAACAGTACTGTAATCGACTTGATCATCATTAAAATCGACAGTAATTAATGTTGCTTGTAAGTCCTTAGATACATATGAGCCATAGACCAGAGGATTACGTAGAACGGCTTGTTTAAGCTCATTCATAGCGTCAGTGGTCGTCGGTAAATCAGGCCACATCAACGGTATACTTTCAATACCAGTAGTTGAAGCGCGCACTTCTTTTAGTTTTTTTGATGCTATGGAAGTAATCTGATACTGGTTAACCGCTGATACTTCTCGCAAACCTAAAGTTACTTCTCGAACTTTTTGTAAGACGGGTATCTGAAAAATGTCACCCTCATCGACTTCAAACATGATAGTAACCATATTTGAGCCACCGAAAGTATCTTTAAACTTCTCATGCGTTTTAACATATTCATGCTGTGACGGAAGCATATCTTCGAAGATAGTTCGCACTTCAATATGTAACGCAAACCAGCCCAACACTAAAGTTAAGATTAATAATAAACTAGCAACCCAGGCGGCACGCCGGATGCAAAATTCTGCTATACGTTCAATCATGGGATATTCTCGCTTGCATTAGGCTAAATATGTTCAGGGACGCAACTGAGACCAGCGCTCGCCGTCCCATGTACCAATGTTTGCACCGACCAACCACAGCGTGTTGCCAACGGGTAATGCACGGACGTGCCAAGATAAGTTGCGCTTATCTAGAATACCGTTCTGCCACTCTCCGCCTTTTCCGACGGCCCAACGTCCCAAAGAACCCGTTACAAACCACTGCTGTTGTTCTGCCAACCACACGACATCAAAAAGGTGATCAGTCAGTCCTACCTTCATGGCGTTCCAGTTATGCCCGCCATCTTCTGTTTCCAGCACAAGTCCTTCTAGACCCACTGCTAGACCATGTAGCTGATCTCGAAAATTAACTGACATCAATGAACTGGCTTGAAGTGAATCAACCTCCTGCCACTCTTCACTCCCCACACGGCCTAACAAAACCCGGCCAAACTCACCGACTAAAACCAGTTGGCCATCATCTAGAATCGCGACATCGTTCCAGGCAACATCTTCCTCTTCACGGACACGCTGCCACTTTTCTCCAAAATCATAGCTCGCTAAAACAGCACCCATTTCACCGGTAGCAATAGCAAATCCATCGTTACCGACACGTACACGATTAAGTTTATTAGCAACTTGCGAACGAGGAACATCGACAGCTTGCTGCCAAGTAAGCCCCGCATCACCACTAAAAATAATCACCCCATCATTACCCACAGCAACAGCATGAGTAGAATCCCAAACGGCTATATCTTGTAAAGTTTTACGGGTCGGCGTGTCTAAGCGACTGACCTGCCCATCTTTATTAATAGAAAGAATTTTTCCATAGGAACCACTCACTAAAACAGAGCCATCTTTTAGCTCTGCAAGACCATAGAATTGATCTCGGCGCTCAAGAGCTGATGGAATAATAGTGCTACCCACTGATTGTGGTTTTATAAAAATAGCAGCGCAAAGTAATGCGGTAATTATGGCCCAAGGCATCAGAGCCATAATTAAATTCACTAGTTTTCTTAAAAACCTAATAGGCAATTTTTGCTGAGCGTGTTGTTCACTAGCCATAATATTCGACATAATAATTACCCACATTTAAATACTTTTCACAAAGCAAGAGTAATACTTATATAATTAATAATTTAATTAAAATAAATCACTTACTTATATCACCACTTAAACTTTTAAGTTTGACGATAAGAATTAATTTCTATTTGGATAACTACATTGTATAAGTTTGATTTTTTCATAATTATTCTTTTTATAATTGATATTTTCGGATTGATTCTTATTATCGCCAATAAAGATGACTGATCAGTCAAATTCAAATTGGATAACAGACAACTACTAAACTATAGGTATTGCTGACTATCGGACTATCCGCCGAGCGCTCCCACCTACCGAACAGCGCAGATGATTGATCAATGTCAATAGAGCCGTCATTTGCCTGTAAAAAATTGTGTTTATGCTAGCGAGGAGTTGTGGCAGGACGAACGATGGATAACCAACAGACCCAGCAGATTTGTTTGCTCTAAGCATAAGAAAACGGCCGCGGTAGATCGCGGCCGTTGCAGTTAAGCGCGTGTTATCAGGTGCGCTGTCTGAGTAAATCTAAAGCAACATCAACGATCATGTCTTCTTGGCCACCCACCATGCGGCGGCGGCCCAGTTCCACCAGAATATCCATGGCTTTTAAACCATATTTTTCTGCTGCAACTTCAGCATGACGCAAGAAGCTTGAATAAACACCGGCATAGCCTAAGGCCAAGGTTTCACGATCAACACGCACTGGACGATCCTGTAAAGGTCGCACTAAATCATCAGCCGCATCCATCAAGCGATACAGATCAGTGCCGTGATTCCAGCCGAGACGTTCAGCCGCCGCAATAAATACTTCCAGTGGCGCATTACCAGCGCCTGCTCCCATGCCGGCTAAACTCGCATCAATACGATCACAGCCTTCTTCCACGGCAACAATAGAGTTCGCCACACCAAGACTTAGATTATGATGCGCATGCATACCTGTTTGCGTTTCCGGCTTTAAGGTCGCTTTAAAGGCGCGCATACGATCACGAATATCGTTCATATTCATTGCCCCGCCAGAGTCAGCCATATATACACAGCCCGCACCATATGATTCCATAAGCTGCGCTTGTCCAGCCAGTTGTTGCGGCGAAACCATATGGCTCATCATTAAAAAGCCAACAGTATCCATACCTAAATCACGTGCAAATTCAATATGCTGCTTGGACACGTCCGCTTCTGTGCAATGCGTGGCAATGCGCACTGAGCGCGCACCGGCATTATAGGCATCTTTCAGATCGTGCACTGAACCAATGCCAGGGATCAGCAACACGGTAATTCTGGCTTTTTTGATCACATCAGCCGCGGCTTCAATCCACTCTAAGTCAGTGTGCGCACCGAAACCATAGTTAAAACTTGAGCCCTGCAGGCCATCACCATGAGTGACTTCAATCGCATCAACATTGGCCTGATCTAAAGCTCGGGCAATATCTTGCACATTTTGAATAGAGTACTGATGACGCACCGCATGACTGCCATCGCGCAGTGTCACGTCAGAGATGTAAAGTTTTTTATCTGCAATACTCATATTTTAAGCCTCCTGACTTAGCATTTTTTCAGCCATGCGCTCGGCAGTCGCCATGCCAGCAGAGGTCATGATATCTAGATTACCGGCATACTCTGGAAGGTAGTGGGCCGCGCCTTCAACCTCTAAATAGATCGAAGTTTTTAAGCCGGAAAACTTGCCGTGGCCGGGAATATTTAATGGCTGGTCTGCGGGGATCACATCAAACTGAACTTTTTGTTTGAGTCTATAACCCGGTACATAGGCATTAACCGCTTTTTCCATTGCTAAAATAGACGCTTCAACTGCAGTTTGATCAGCAGCTGCAGACAGGACAAAAACCGTGTCGCGCATCATCAACGGTGGCTCAGCAGGGTTCATAATAATAATCGCCTTACCTTTTGCCGCCTTACCAATCACTTCAATCGCCTTACTGGTGGTTTCAGTAAATTCATCAATATTGGCACGGGTACCAGGTCCTGCTGACTTGGAAGATATTGAGGCAACAATTTCAGCGTAATGTACTTTAGCAACACGTGATACCGCAGCAACCATAGGTATGGTCGCTTGACCGCCACAGGTCACCATATTGACGTTGAGCTGATCAATATGTTCGTCACCATTAACCACAGGTATGCAATACGGACCAATCGCCGCAGGGGTCAGATCAATAAGACGAATATTCGGTTTGATTGAACGCAATAACTTATCGTTTTCTATATGCGCGGAAGCTGAAGTTGCATCAAAGACAAATTCAATATCCTTGAATACATCCATTTTGGTCAGTCCTACAACACCATCATGCGTTGTAGCGACACCTAAACGAGTAGCACGCGCCAAGCCATCTGACTTAGGATCAATACCCACCATTGCACCCATTTCTAAGTGCTTACCATGACGCATAATTTTTATCATCAAGTCGGTGCCGATATTGCCCGAGCCAATGATTGCAACCTTGATTTTTTTCATATTAAAACGCTCTTAGGGTTGGGCTGATCAATCACTCAGCTGAAAAATTTACTGCCACTTGGCCAATGCCTTCGATCACAGCTTCGAAGCGATCACCCGCTTTAACTTCAACCATCGGACCCAGTGCTCCGGTTAAGATGATGTCGCCTGCTTTAAGCGGCTCACCCAAACGGGCCATGGTTTGTGCTAACCAAACCGCTGCATTAATGGGATGGCCGAGGCATTCTGCACCGCTACCACTGGAAACTAGATCACCGTTGCGCGTCATGCTCATGACTGCGTTACGCATGTCCGTTGCTTCCAAGCGAACCGCAGACCCACCTAAGACAAAACAACCACTCGACGCATTATCTGCAACAGTATCGACAAAACCTATATTCCAGTTTGCAATCCTCGATCCAACAATCTCTAACGCCGGTAACACCCAGCCTGTAGCAGCAAGTACATCAGCAAAGGTGGTATCGATATTGGGCAGATCTTTATCAAGAATAAGAGCAATTTCTGCTTCTACTTTTGGCTGCAGCACAGCTGAAAACGGCACTGTCTGGTTATCGCCGTAGCACATATCTGCAAACAGGGTGCCGAAGTCCGGTTGATCAACACCGAGCTGTACCTGCACCTTAGGATTGGTTAAACCGATCTTGCGTCCGACTACGCGACGACCGCCCGCAACTGCGTGAGCGACATTGAGACGCTGAATAGCATAGGCAGCCTCATCGGCATCTTCACCGATCTCCTCGCGCAAGGGAGAAATCGCCACTCTGCTTGCTTCTGCTTCACGCAGCTTCGCAGCCCATTGTTCTATTTGTTTTTGGGTCACACTCATATATACCTCTGAGCTTGATAAACCGTTGAAGCGAGTCAAAAGTTTATTTTTTATAGGTCGACCCAATCCTAGAAGTACACACACCCAGCAGCGCTCCATTGCGTTACTCACTTATCCCGCAAGCGCTTATATTTGATATAGATCAAGAGCTCATCAAGACCATTAGTTAAGTCAAATACAGAGTATAAATATATAAATAAAACACTTTGATTAATTTTTTAGATAATCTAACACCAAAGTATTGAATCGATCCGCATGTTCCCACTGTACCCAGTGCCCACAATTATTAAAAACATGTAACTCACTGTTCGGAATATTAGCGAGCAAACGCAAACCTAAATCCATCGGGACGAAACGGTCGTTACGCCCCCAAACGATTAATGTCGGCGCACTGATACTACTTAAACAATCGGTTACATCAGGAAACTGGCGCGGATTAAGTTCTAAACTTTTAATAAAGTTTTTTAAATGCTCTTGATTGATTAAAATATTTTCTAATCGTCCGGCAATAAGCTCTGGCGTTAAATTCTTAGGGTCGTAAACAAAAACATCCATCATTTTTTCTACGTTTTCCTGACTTGGCTGACGATAAACGCTCTGCAGTAACTTAATCCCTTCTGTTGGCATGGGCACAAAAGGACTTGCTCCTCCTGTTCCACCACCCATTAAGATAATTCGATTGGCCGCTTGTGGATACGCTAACGCAAATGCTACTGCGCTATGGCCGCCCATAGAGTTACCAATGAGGTGCACTCGGGTTATATTTAACTTATCTAAAAGTCCTTTTAGAACTCTGGCATTAAGTTTAGAGCGCGATTCAGTACAAATAATACTATCGCTTTTACCCCATCCTGGGCAGTCCATCAATATCACCCGATAGCCACTCGTGACTAAGGGTTCAATATTACGATTAAAGTTAGACCAACCACTGGCACCAGGTCCCGAGCCGTGCAACATAACCACAACGTCATCGCCCTTACCACAATCATGGTAGTGAATATTTAGATTAACGCCTTTATCTGCAACGCTGGCAAAGCGACTTGTATTATTTTCATTATATTTATGCATAATATTCTCTTATTCTAATTAACCCTTAGATAAAGGATAAGCACTTAAAGAGCCAAAACCTGCTATCCACTCTGGAATGGGCCGGTAATATTTATCAGTCGTCTGGTAACAACCAAAACTTGATAATGCGGCAAATGCGGCAACCCAGGTTTTGATCTCGTGAGTGGACTTACCCGCCCGATCTGATAACTCTTGATTGATAACACGATCTAATGCTTGCAGATCTCCCGCCTCCAGCACCGAGAGGAAGTATTGATCCCATTCAGGATTTAACGGATGTAATGAATGTTGATCTTGGCTAAATGTTTTTGCAGCATTGATAACTCTTTGCGTACGGGCCTCACGCTCATCTGCAGGCAAATGTCGGCCGCTACCTTTTAACCGGTCAGCCATCAGGCCATCAACTTTTGCTAGCTCCGGCACGGGTGGTTGGTGTGAAAGTCCACCCGAGCCTAAGAACAGCACCCGTTTATCCAGCAAACGAGCCCATTGCCCAATCGCCTCACCCAGTAAGCGCGCACGCTGAAAGCTCGGTAATGGCGTCGCTACCGAGTTTATAAAGACGGGAATCACTGGAATTTTTTGTAAACCACCAATTAAAAACTCCAAGGGCTGGGCGGCGCCATGATCAAGCTGCATACGATATGACACAGCGCTATCGATACCACGCTCTAGAACAGCGGTAGCACATGACTCAGCCAAAGCTTGCGGCACTAATAATGGCCCCGCTAGCGTGCCAAAATCGCCGATCGCATGCGCTACTGTGCCAATACAAAACGATGGCATCACGTCGTAGAAAAAACCATTGTAGTGATCGGGGGCAAACAGAATAATTAAATCAGGCGCAAAAGCAGCAATGCGCTGACGTGCGTCGCTAATCACTGTATTGACCTCTTCAAGTACGCTTTGCTCAGGATCCACATGCCCAAATAAAGGCGAGTGAGACATGCAATGCAGATACGCTTTCATCTTTAAATACTCTCGTGGCTATTCAATTTTTTATAAGAATTATTGCTTGAGAATAAGTCACACAATGAGAAAAGACGTACCAATGACTGGCGTAGCTATCCATCTAGCGCATTTAAATAAATCAGAAGATGAAATGATTTTTATTCAG
>Ga0265295_1007009_pt1 | contig 13235 bp, 12 predicted proteins | sample Munlansysbiofilm_FD_192503 | JGI IMG/M metagenome (GOLD analysis project Ga0265295, IMG submission 192503) | Leachate microbial communities from a municipal landfill in Southern Ontario, Canada - Methane capture system biofilm | ecosystem: Engineered > Solid waste > Landfill > Unclassified ... | reverse complement strand
AGGAACAATTTGCTGCTTCTTTTTGCCGAAGTGTTTTTGATTCTCTGGTGCTGCTCCGAAGGGCTGAAGAAAAATGCCGGAGCGCCCACTCTGGCAAATTAAAAAAGGCCTTTTTCATGGACGACTATGTATTGGGAACTCCGTACCCGTTCCGCCGGCCGGGCAGCGGGATGGAGTCCCTTGACAGATGGAGCGGATGAACGTAATCTTCTGCAAAATTCGTCAATTGCCGCTGACAGAACGCTCTCTGTCTTGTTATTGGCTGGAGCCATGCGCTGGAATCTTCCACTCGTTTTTCTCGCTCTTTGCGCCGGACCAGGTATCTATGTCCTGCTGTCCCTGTTGCAGCCCAGCAAACTGCTGGTCACGGGCATTACCCTGGGCCTGCCGCTGCTTATGATCGTCGCCAGGGGAGCAGCGGCCATGTTTCGGCTCCTGTTTCCTTGACGGTTTTACCAGGCAATCAAGCGCGATCAGGCGGGAAAAAGTGCCAGAAACCGTTTTGAAAGCCAAAGCGAGTTGTATCGCCCCCTGGCTTACCTCTCGATTTCTCAACTCAATTAAATTGGTTTTCCTGCAGCGAAGGATGCGGTTTGGCCCTGGACTGATCACCGCATCCGGGCGATCGTGCCGCCAGGGCGGTATAGGTCGTGGTTTTTCCGCTTTTCAGTCCCATTGACCGCGCCATGCTCCGTTAACATGGCGTCTATTCCCCAGCCTTTGTTTTTTACGCCTTTTCACCTGGATTTTGTCTGGGTGGCGCCGGGACTCCACAACCAGCATCCGGTGGCGGATATCGGTACCGACGGGACAACGTGTTGGCCGTACGAACCGAACAGACCGAGATTGCCCCTTTTCTTCCGCCAAGCAAACACTCCCCAGCGATAGTCGCCGCCGCTTCGTCGAGCCGCGTCCGCCCCGCAACTCAAGGATAGCTCTGGCCGGTGGGGCGGATCGTGACCTCGTTGACGTGCACGTGGGCCGGCAGGGTGAGCAGCCAGCGGATGCCCTCGGCGATGTCGCCCGGTTCGAGCAGAGTGCCGAACTGGGCGGAGAAGGTGCCGAAATTTTTCTCGTCGTAGCCCGCCACCTGCTGAAATTCCGAGGTGACGATGCCAGGCATCACCAGCGTGACCCGCACGCCGTGACCGCAGAGTTCGCGGCGCAGGCCTTCCACCAATCCGGCCACCGCGAACTTGGTCGAGCCGTACACCGCGCTCACCGGCGAGATCTGGCGGCCGACCACCGAACCGAGTGCCACGATGTCGCTGCTCCGCCGCTGCATGAGATAGCGCCCGGCCTGCCGCATCAGGTGGGCCGCGCCCAGGACGTTGGTTCGGTACAGGGCCTCCCACTGGGCCTCGTCGCTGGTCAGCACGCTGCCCGCCAAACCCCGGCCGGCATTGACCACCACAATATCGTATTTGTTGCCGCCATCGGCCCAGGCCAGGGCCTGTGCGAGCAGGGCATCGATTTCCTCCGCCCTGCCGGCGTCGCCGGGCACCACCAGGGCTGTGCCCCCCTGGGCGGCAATGACCGCCGCCACTTCGTCGAGCCGTTCCCGCCGCCGGGCGTTCAGCACCACCGCCGCACCTTCCCCGGCCAAGGCCAGGGCCGTGGCCCGGCCGATGCCGGCGCTGGCGCCGGTGACGATCGCCGTCTTGCCGCCCAGTCTCTTGCCGCCTGCCTGTTGCGTTGCGTTTGCCATGTGCTTGCCTCCGTTCTTTTCCGCAGAAAAAATATTGTGTTTTCTTCCAGAGGTGGGCCGTTATGATTGGCTCCGTTCCGCCTGTCCGGCCTCGTCGCGCTCCCGGAAAACCTCCCTGGCCGCGGACAAGCCGTTGAGGGCGGCGGGAAATCCGGCATACACCGCCATCTGCATGATGACCTCCACCACCTCCTGCCGGCTGCAACCGACGTTGAGCGCGCCGTTGATGTGTACCTTGAGCTGCGGCGCCGCGTTGCCGAGCGCCGTCAACGCCGCCACCACGGCGATCTCGCGCGACTTGAGATCGAGCCCCGGCCGCGAATACACGTCGCCGAAAGGAAACTCGATGAGATACCGGGCAAAATCCGGGGCAATATCGTGCAGTCCCGCCACCACCCGCTCGCCCGCCGCGCCGTCGATCTCGCGCAGTTTGTCCCAGCCGCGTTGATACCGATCCTGATTCTCCATGGCACACCTCCCTGAATATGAACGGGGACATTCGCCCCCTCTTTTCCTGCCCTGCACAGGCGCAGGGCGTTTTTTCGGGGCCATTTCGACGCGCGCAGCGCGGGAAAATGACGGATTCCCCCATCTGGTCGAGTTGTCCACGCCACGCCGCCTCTTCCGGTCCTTCACCCCGTCCTTGGCGGCAGAGAGTCCTTCTTCTCTTTGTGCCAACCTGCAATCCATACGGGTGCGCCGATGCTGCGCAGCAGGCGCCGGAAAAAGCGGCGTGCGCCGGGCAAGGGCAACTCAGCCTTTGACTCTCTTGATGGTGCCGTTTGCGATCATCGTCTGGAATTGGGCCAGGAGGGCTTGTTCCTCTTTATCGATATGGCCATCGGAGTGGGCACACTCCATGATCTGCTGGTATTCCGATGGCGTGACCTCAAGGTCTGCGATGGCATGTTTGATAAGTTTCTTCAGGTCGCCGGCCGACTCGCTCACTTTTTTCATCAATGTGTTCTCCCTGGACTCTGTCCGAAATAAAGTGGTTGGTGAAAAGAGAAAGACAACGCCTCAAATATAACCCATCGTCGGGCTCCGATAAAGAGGGGGGGAATACTTCTCCTTGGCATGTGGCGCCACTTGCGGTTTCCCGAAGCGTCTCCGCCCCTTGGGATGACAGCAGTCTCCATCCTTCCCGATCAGGTCATCGTTGGCAGCACAACTGAGCGCGTTGCGGCGAAAGGCCGCACCGCCCGGCGGATGCCCTGATATTCATTCCGTTTCTCCCCGCTCCTCTTTGTTGCGCCTCTGCCGGACCATCGCGCCCAGCACGGCTCCTGTCCGCGATCCGGACAGGAGCCAGCCGGCCACCAGGGCCGCCGCCATCAGCAGGCTGCCGAGCAGGCAGACCCCTAGCCAGCCGCCTTCGTGCCAGGCCAGGGTTCCGGCCAGCGAACCGCCCGCGCCACCGACGAAGAACGAGACGATGTAGATGGTGTTGATCCGGCTCCTCGCCTCGGGCCGCAGGGCGAAAATTCGCGTCTGGTTGGCCACATGGCCGCCCTGCACGCCGAGATCGAGCAGGGCCGCGCCGCAGGCCAACGCCACCAGGGAGGTACCGCCCAGCCCCATGATCAGCCACGATGCCAAGACGATGCCGCTGCCCACGGCGACAAGCCGGCGCGCGCCCAGACGGGGCGCCATGCGCCCGCTGAAACTGGCGGCCAGGGCGCCGGCCGCGCCGACCAGACCGAAACCGCCGGCAACCTGCGCGCCGAAATTGGCCGGCAGGCTTTCGAGCTGGAAGACCAGGGTGCTCCAGAAGACGCTGAAGGCGGCGAACAGCAGGGCGCCGCTGACGGCGGCCTCGCGCAGAACCGGAAGTTCGCGGAGCAGGCCCGGCAGCGAGGTGAGCAACTCGATATAGGGCGGCCCGTTTTCCGGACGGCTGGCGGGCAGCATGAGGCGCAGCAGCAGCGCGAAGACCAGCATGAGCGCGGCCGCAAAGAAATAGACCGCCCGCCAACCCAGGTACTCGCCGATGCAGCCGCTCACCGTCCGGGCCAGGAGGATGCCGAGGAGCAGGCCACTCATCACGGTGCCGACATTTTTGCTTCGTTCTTCCGGCCCGGACAGGGTGGCGACCAGGGGCACGATGACCTGGGGCACCACGGACAGGAGCCCGATCAAGAGATTCAGCCCCAGCAGGAGGACGGCCGAGCGAACAGCGCCGGTGACGGCCAGGCTCAGTGCGGCCAACAGCGTCAGCACGACGATGAGCCGGCGGCGTTCAGCCCGGTCCCCCAACGGGGTGATCAGCAACAGCCCAAGGCCGTAGCCGATCTGGGTGAGGGCCGGAATCAGCCCGACCTGCGCGCCGGTGAGGCTGAAATCGCGGGCGATTTCCGCCAAGAGCGGTTGGCTGTAGTACAGATTGGCGACCACCGCCCCGGAGGAGGCGGCCATCAGGGCGAGCAGGGAGCGCGAGACCTGGGGCTCCGTGGCAGCGGGATTTGATGCGGACATATATTTTTCTCCTTGGAGAGGTGTGCGGTACAGGACGGCAACGGAGCGCGCTCCGGAGGGGGAGCGCAGCTTACATGCTTTTTGCGAAAACGTTCACCCGTTGGCCAGAGAAGGCGGCCCGGTTTTCCCGTCAGGCTCGTCCTCCAGACCGGCGACAATGGTTTCCAGGCGGGCGGCGTTCGCCTCGCAGTCTTGTTTGAACGCTTCCAGATGCCTGATTCGTTCATCCGCCGACGCGACGTGCGCCCTGAGGATCTCGATCACCTTCCGCTTGCCCTCGACCACCTTGCCATCGGTGAAATAGAGGTCGATGACCTGGGCGATTTCCTCGAGCGAAAGCCCGAGCCGCTTGAGCATCTGGATTTTCCTGAGCCGGGCCACATCGCGCTCGGTAAAGGTCCTGCTCTTGCCGGCAAGCCGCTGTTCCCGCGGCCCCATCAATCCCAGTTCCTCGTAATACCGGATGCAACGGGTCGTCAACCCGGCCCGTTTTGCGGCTTCGCCAATCTTGAACTGTGTCATGGTCCTTTTTCTGTTTTTAACGTTAACGTTAAGAATATATGCGGCTGAATATGTCGCCTGTCAACCCGCGGGCGGGATGCCGGCGCCGGTCGCTACATCCGGCTATGGCGGAGGATGGAGAGCAGGAGGCGGAATCCCATCAGGCCGGCCACGATGAAGCCGACCAGGCCGATGATGGGGATGCCGCGCCAGAGGGGTGGCAGGCCGGAATGGAGGATGAGGGAGCTGCCGATGATCAGGGCGGCGAGGACAATGGCGAAGCTGATGCGGTTGGACACCTGGTCGAGGGTCACGCTCAACGATTGCAGGCCCTTGTGCTCGAATTCGAGCCGCATCCGGCCGCTACGCAACTGGTGCAGGATGGTGCGCACTTCCTCGGGCAGGTCGCGCAGCAGATTGAGGTAGGAGAGGCCGGTGTCGGTGAGCGCCGAGGCCAGGCGGCCGGGCTGCATCCGGCCCAGGCGGATCTTGCGCATGAACGGCTCGGCCAGGCGGATCAGCTCCAGCCTGGGGTCGAGCATCAGCCCCAGCCCCTCCACCGTGGTCAGGGCCTTGAGCATCTGGTAGAAACTCGGCTTGAACGACAGCTTGTGCCGGGAAACCAGGTCGAGCAGGTCCTGGAGGATCTTGCCGGCTTCCAGGTCCCCCAGGGGGCGATAGAGATACATGTCCATCAGGCCGGCCAGATCCCTGGCCAGGTTGTCCCGGTCGATCTCGCCCAGTTGCACCGTGACCTTGAGCACGCCGGTGACGATGTTCTGCTCGTTGCCGGCCACCAGATCGAGCACCAGGTCGGTGAAATCCTCCCGGTCCCTGAGCGACAGCCGCCCCATCTGGCCGAAATCGATGAAGCAGACCACGTTGTCCGGCAGGATGAAAACGTTGCCCGGATGAGGGTCGGCATGGAAGAAGCCGTGCACGAAGATCTGCTCCATCACCAGATTGGCGCCGCGCTCGGCGATCAGGGAGAGATCGTAGCCCTGCTCGCGCAGCGCCCCGACCCTGGACGACTTGATGCCGAGCACGTACTCCATGACCAGCACCCGGTCGGTGCTCAGCTCCGGATAGACCAGCGGCACATGGATGGCGGGGTTGTCCTCGAACTGGCGGGCAAAGCGCTGGATGTTGGCCAGCTCCACGGAAAAGTCGATCTCCCGGCTCAGGCTGCGGGCGAACTCGTGGACGATGGCCATGGGCTGGTGCCCCTGCACCTCCTCCAGGTACTGCTCCATCAGCTCGGCGATGTGGGCCAGGATCTCCAGGTCGACGGCGATGACGTTCTCGATGCCCGGCCGCTGCACCTTGACCACCACCTCGGCGCCGTCGTCCATCCGGGCCCGGTGCACCTGGCCGATGGAGGCGGCCGCCAGCGGTTCGACATCGAAATAATGAAAAATTTCCTCGGGGTAGCGCCCCAGCTCCTCCTTGAGGATGGTACGCACCTCGTCCACGGAAAAGGGCGGGATGTCGTCCTGGAGCTTGGCCAGTTCGCCAAGGAAATCGGCGGGAATCAGGTCGGGCCGGGTGGAGAGCAGTTGGCCGAGCTTGATGAAGGTCGGCCCCAACTCCTCGAACACCAGCCGCAACCGCTCCGGCCGCGAGAGCCGGGCGATCTGCTCCCGCGGCTTGCGGTTGATCATTTGCAGGCCGGACTCCAGGTACTGATCGATGTGCAGCCGGTCGACCAGGTCGTTGAAGCCGTATTTGAACAGCACCCGCAGGATGCGGTGGTAGCGGTTGAGGTGGCGGTAGGTCCGCCCGATGGCTCCGAGCTTCCTGATGCTGAACATGGGCGATCAGTCGCCGTTGCCCCGATTGATCGCCACCTGCAATTCCTCGATCTTGCGCTGCAACTCGGCGATTTCGTCCTTGGTGGCCAGGTTGAGCTGCCTGATCCGGTCCTCGACCCGCTTGTTGATCCACAGATCGAGCTGGTCCTTGGCCTTCTCCGACCTGCGCAGGAGATCGTCGACAAACTGTTTGCCCTCCTCCTGCGACATCTTGCCCTTTTCAATCAGGTCGCCTTTCAGCTCCTCGATCTTCTCCTTGGTGAGGAACGCGGCGCCGATACCGGCATAAAACACGTTTTTCAACAGTTCCTTCATGGTTGCCTCCACTGTGCATGAAAGGGGAATGCCATTTCTTCCACTATAGGACCTGTACGCCGCCAGCGCACCCTATTCCTTGCCGATATCGCGATGGCACACCTCGGGCGCATATCCCTTTGCCGCCAACAGCGTCCGCAGATGCTCCACCACGGCCACCGAACGATGCTTGCCGCCGGTGCAGCCCACAGCCAGGCTGAGCGATGCGCGCCCGCTGGCCGCATATTCGTCGATCAGGAAGAGCAACAGGGGATCGAGCAGGGCCAGAAACCGCTCTCCGGACGCATTGGCGAGCGCATAGCCGGCCACCTCGGGCTCCAGGCCGGTGTGGGGCCGCAGTTCCGGCTCCCAGTGCGGGTTGGGCAGGAAGCGGACATCCCAGACCAGGTCGGCCTGGGGATGGCCGTGCTTGAAACCGAAGGAAAACAGGGTGATGTTCACGATAGGTTCCTTTGCGACGTGGCCGTCGTCCGCGGTCAGCCGGCCGAGCAGATCATGCGGATGGACTCGGCCCGCTCGTTGATGCCGCGCTTGAGCATCTCGTGGTTGTAGGCGGCGATCACGTCCTGGCGCTTGAGCATGCCGAGCACCCAGGGCTCCGCCAGGCTCTCCACCACCGGAATCTCGTCGATCCCCTTGATGTCGAACAGTTGCATGGCCTCGTAGCAGTTGGTGTCCGGGGTGAGCATGATCACGTCGCGGGCGCAGATGGCACCCACCAGGTGGCAGACGCGCTCCTCCTCGCTGTGAAGGATGGTCTTGACGTCCTGCATCGACACCACGCCCACCATCAGCCCCTTGTCGTTGACCACCGGAAAGTAGAAACTGTTGCGGGCGAAGCGGAACAGTTCGAGCAGGTGATTGATGTTGGCGTTTTCGCTGATGAAATCGACATCCTCGGTGATCGCCTTGCCCACCCGGATCGATTTGAGGATCGCCACCTCGCGGCCCTCGTGGATGTCGATGCCCTCGCGGGTGAAGTCGACGGTGTCCATGGAGTCGCCGTAGAGCCAGGAGGAGGTGACGGTGCCCACCACCGCGGCCACCATCACCGGGATGATGATCATGTAGTTGCCGGTCATCTCGAAAAGGAGAAAGATGGCGGTCAGGGGCGCGTGGGTGGTGGCGGAGAGGAAGGCGCCGATGCCCACCGTGGCGTAGGCCCCGGCGGCGGCGGTGGTTTCGGGGAGAAAGTGGTGGACGATGCCGCCGTAGGCTCCGCCGAGGACCGCGCCGATGAACAGGGCCGGGGCGAAGACGCCGCCGGCGCCGCCCGAACCCAGGGTGAGGGCCGTGGCCAGCGACTTGAGAAAGACCAGCACCATCATCCGCCACACCAGGGTCTCGCCGGCCAGGGCCTTGGCGATGTAGTCGTAGCCGTTGCCCATCACCTGGGGAAAGAAGATGCCGATGCAGCCGACCAGCAGGGCGCCGAGGATGGGTTTGATCTGGTCGTGGAGACGCAGCCGCCGGAACCGGTCGCGGATCAGGTAGAAAAAGCGGATGTGCAGCACCGCCGTCACCCCGACGATCACCGCCATCAGGGTGTAGAGCGGAATCTCGACAAAGGCGTTGACAATGGTGTAGTCCGGAATGGGAAAGGCGGGCACCGTGCCGTAGTAGGCTCGCGACACCACGGTGGACAGCGCCGAGGCGATCACCAGCGCGGAGAAGGAGGAAATCTCGTAGGTACCGAGCAGGACGATCTCCGCGGCGAAGAACATGCCGGCCAGCGGGGCGTTGAAAATGCCGGCGATGCCGCCGGCGCATCCGGCGGCGATGTAGACCTTCATCCGCTTGCCCGAGACCCGGAACCGCTGCCCGACCTGCGAACCGAGGGCGCCGCCGATCTGGGCGATCGGCCCTTCCACCCCGGCCGAATTGCCGCTGCCGATGGTCAGGGCGGTGGCGATGATCTTGATGAAGATGTTGCGGGCCCGGATCACCCCGTTTTCCAGGTTGACCCGGCGCAGAAAGGCCGTGAAGCCGTAGCCGTTGACCCTGCCGGGAAAGGCCAGGGACAGCGGAATGAGCAGGGCCGCGCCGGCCATGGGCAAAAACGGCAGCAACAGCCGCCGCCAGCCGCCCTCGCCGATCCGGAGAACCTCGTGGCCCCAGACGAAAATGATCTCGTGGACGAGATCCACCGCCTCGCGGAAGACGATGATGGCCACCCCGGACATGACGCCGATGCAGGCCGCGATCAGGATCATCCGCGCCCGCTCTCCCGGAAGGAATCGTTTCATTTTGGTAAGCATAGCCGCTCCGGAATGGCGCAGCCGATGGCTGCGGCCTGGCGCAGGAAATAGGCGTCGGTCATGCCGGCCAAGTAGTCGCGCACCATGGCGGCCGGGCTGTGGCTGGCCACATAGGCGGGCGACATCGATCGGAGGAAGCTTCGGTCGATGCCCTCGTGCGCCGCCCGCTGCGCCAGATCGAGGTAATGGGCGAACAATCGCTCGTAGCACTCCTGGATTCTGTCGAAATCGGGCTTGAAGGCCGGGTTGGCGTAGATCCGCCGGTAATTGAACTCCTTGAGCTGGCTAAGCGCCGCCCCCACCTCCTCGCTGAAGCCGATGCAGTCGCTGTCGGCGTCGTCCGCGGCCGCCCCGCGGACCTGGGCGCTGCTGGCCAGGAGATCGGTCACCAGGGTGTAGACGATGGTGCCGTTGCTGGCGCCGAGCACGCGACGGCACGGCTCGGGAATCTCGTCGCGGACGACCAGCCCCAGTTCGATGGCATCCTCGAAGTCGCGGCCGATATAGGCGATGGTGTCGGCCAGCCGGACCACGCATCCCTCCAGGGTCATCGGCACCAGCGGCAGGGCGGGATCGGCCAGCTTGGCCGCGATCTCCCGGTCATGGCCGGCGAAATCCTTGCGCCGGTCGGGCCGAAGATGCCGGGCATGGACCTCGCCGTCGTGGCAGAGGATGCCGTCCAGCACCTGGAGGGTGAGGTTCCAGCCCGCGCCGCCGCGCTCGAACCGGTCGAGAAACTGCACCGACTGGATGTTGTGCTGAAAGGATGCCAGGCCGTGGCGCCGGCAGATTTTCGACAACATGCGCTCGCCCTCGTGGCCGAAGGGCGGATGGCCGATGTCGTGCCCCAGGGCGACGGCCTCGATCAGGTCTTCGTTCAGCCCGAGGAACCGGCCGATGGTGCGGCCGATGCGCGACACCAGCTGCACGTGCAGCACCCGGTGGCTGATATGGTCGTTGTCCACCAGGGAGAAAACCTGGGTCTTGTCGATGTAGCGGGTGTAGGCCCTGGAGTGGAGGATGCGGTCCGCATCCTGGGCAAAGGCCTGGCGATGGTCGGCCAGCCTTTCCTCGACCCGGCGGACGGCCTGGCGGCTGGCGCAGGCCAAGGGGGCGAGCACGGCTTGTTCGCGCTCGTCCAGCTCCCGCCGCACGGCGTGCAACCAGTCCTGATGATGTCCTGCCTGTCGTTCGATCATACCTCTCTCTCCGGCCGCCTCGCGGAAAGCACGAACATACCAAAAACCCCTGGCGAATAAAACAGATTTCAGCCGGCGCCCAGGCCGCCCGGACCGAAGCCGGGGCCGGTGCCGTGCCGTGAAAATCCGCCCCCTGCCCTTGTCCTGTCCGCGCCGTTTCCTTACTATTGGAAACAAGGCGGAGAGCGACCGCACTCGCCTCCGGATACGAAGACCACAACCAGGGTGCAGGCGCCATGTCAGAACAGAGAAAACATCCCCCCGATCCGGCCAAGGTGGCCCTGCTCCGCTCCCTGCCCGCGGAGATCAAGGCGACCATCACCGGCGAGGAAGCCGAACAATTCATGTACGGCACGGAAATCCCTGAATCGCTGTACGACAAGATCAAGGATTTCCTGGTGGAAATCGACGAATAACCGACCCTTGTCCGGCCCTCCCCTTTTCAGGAAGAGGGCGCCCCCCTGCCGCCGCGGTCCGGGCGGCAGGGTCCTCTTCCCTCCCCGTTTCCCGCCCGTGCCGATCTGAAGGAACGCGGCCTTTTCCCGACCTTGACCGTTGTCGACAACTCGTTGCAAATGGATGGGTTTTTGCCATCGCTTTAGCATTGCATAATGCTATTTTTTGGTTTATCGTGCCCCACCAAAAAGAACTGAATGCCAATTCATTGTCTCGGCCCTGCGCTGGGCCGGAAATGGATGTTTTTCTGTGCAGTTGAGGCGGAACCGCTCTGATCTGGGGCGGGAGATTGAGACAACCGGATGGGAAGCGAATCACCCGTGACGGCAACCGGACCGACGCCGGACGTCACCTCCAGTTGCAACTGAAACAGACTGTTTGCCCTCCCCCTTCCAGCGAAGCGGTTCATAACCGCGGCAGACCAGATCAGGCTCGACATGCGTTTGTGAAGTTCCGCAGGAGCTTCTTGTCATAGCGTTCATCTTTAACCGTTTCCGGCAGTCAACCACCTGCCGGCGAACACCAACCACCGTGTAAGGAGAATGATCTTATGTCGCGAAAAATGGTCACCATTGACGGAAACCAGGCGTGTACGCATGTCGCGTATGCCACCAGTGAAGTCATCACGATCTACCCCATTACGCCATCCTCCCCGATGGCTGCCGAATCCGACGCCAAGGCCAATGCCAAACAGGAAAACATCTGGGGCTCCATTCCGGTCATCACCCAGATGCAGTCCGAGGCCGGCGTGGCCGGTTCCGTGCACGGTTCGCTGGGCGCCGGCGCGCTGTGCACCACCTTCACCGCATCCCAGGGTCTTCTCCTGCTGATCCCCAACATGTACAAGATCGCCGGCGAGCTGCTGCCCACCGTTTTCCATGTCACCGCCCGCGCCATCGCCTGCCAGGGCCTGTCCATCTTCGGCGACCACGGCGACGTCATGGCCGTCCGCCAGACCGGCTGGGCCATGCTCTGCTCCCAGGACGTGCAGGAATGCCAGGATATGGCGCTGATCTCCACCTCCGCCACCCTGCAGGCCAGCATTCCGTTCCTGCACTTCTTCGACGGTTTCCGGACCTCCCACGAGGTCATGAAGATCGAGCAGCTGACCTTCGACGACATGCGCGCCATGATCGACGAGGACCTGATCATCAAGCACCGCCAACGCGCCCTGACCCCGGATCGGCCCACCCTCGGCGGTACCGCTCAGAACCCCGACGTGTACTTCATCGGCCGTGAGACCGTGAACAAGTATTACGATGCGATTCCGGGCATCGTCCAGGCCACCATGGATAAATTCGCCGCCCTCACCGGCCGCCAGTATCACCTGTTCGACTACATCGGCGCCCCGGATGCCACCGACGTCGTCGTCATCATGGGTTCCGGCGCCCTGACCGTGGCCTCCACCGTCGAGCACCTGATCGCCGAGGGCAAGAAGGTCGGCCTGGTGATCGTCCGCCTGTTCCGCCCGTTCGACCCGAAGGCCATGGTCAACGCCCTGCCGCCGACCGTCGAGCGCATCACCGTCATGGATCGCACCAAGGAGCCGGGCTCCAACGGCGACCCGCTCTACCTCGATGTCCGCGCCGCCATCACCGAGGCCGCCGAGGCCAACCCCACCATGTTCGTGCCGGTTATCCTCAACGGCCGCTACGGCCTGGGTTCCGCCGAGTTCACCCCGGCCATGGTCAAGGCGATCTACGACAACATGGCATCCTTCGCGCCGAAGAAAAAATTCTGCGTCGGCCCGAACGACGACGTCGCCTTCACCAGCCTCGCCTACGACAAGTCCTTCAACATCGAAGGCAAGGACGTCTTCCGCGCCCTGTTCTACGGCCTGGGTTCCGACGGCACGGTCGGCGCCAACAAGAACACCATCAAGATCATCGGCGAGGAGACCAGCAACTCGGCCCAGGGTTACTTCGTGTACGACTCCAAGAAGTCCGGCTCCATGACCGTTTCGCACCTGCGCTTCGGCAAGAACCAGATCGTCGCCCCGTACCTGATCAACAAGGCCAACTTCGTCGCCTGTCACAACCCGGCCTTCCTCGACACCTATGACATGCTGGCCAACCTGGAGCAGGGCGGCACCTTCCTGCTGACCACCACCTACTCCAAGGACGAGATCTGGGATCACCTGCCCTCCCTGGTACAGAAGCAGATGATCGAGAAGAAGGTCAAATTCTACATCATCGACGCGGTCAAACTGGCCCTGGCCCTCGGCCTGGGCGCCCGCATCAACATGATCATGCAGACCGCCTTCTTCGTCATCTCCGGCATCATCAGCAAGGACGATGCGATCAAGTCGATCAAGAAGGCCATCAAGAAAACCTACGGCATCAAGGGCGACAAGGTCGTCAACATGAACTACGGTGCGGTTGACGGCGCCATCGAGAACATCGTCGAGGTCAAGGTGCCCAAGAAGGTCACCGGCCACGAGATGCCGCCGATCGTTTCCCCCGAGGCTCCGGACTTCGTCAAGAACGTCACCGCCAAGATGATGGAAGGCCAC
>Ga0265295_1007007_pt1 | contig 13236 bp, 13 predicted proteins | sample Munlansysbiofilm_FD_192503 | JGI IMG/M metagenome (GOLD analysis project Ga0265295, IMG submission 192503) | Leachate microbial communities from a municipal landfill in Southern Ontario, Canada - Methane capture system biofilm | ecosystem: Engineered > Solid waste > Landfill > Unclassified ... | reverse complement strand
GAATCAGATATTTGAAGCAGCTGCCGCCGTCATCTTCTGGCGGACATGAAATGCCGAGGCGTTCCTGATTCTCGCGCAGGATGGCGGCGACATCCTGCTTCATGTCGGCCAGATCGCGGGCCACGCCACCGAAGCTGATCTTGATGACGGGATGGCGGGTGTTCCAGTCCCACTCAGGTTCGATGGCCAGGCCGGCAAACAGTTCCCTGCGGCCTTCGAACAGGGCTTGCAATGTCGATACCAGCAGGCTCTTGCCGAAACGGCGCGGCCGGGCGAGGAAGTAGTATTTGCCTTGCTCGACCAGTTGGCGCACCTGGGGGGTTTTATCGACGTAGAGGTAGCCTTCCTGACGGATCTCGCTGAAGGTCTGGATGCCGATGGGCAGTTTTTTCAGGGCGGTCATGGCGGGTTCTCCTTGGGGCGGGTGCTCCTGTTGTGCTTTTGAGGCGCGCCGCCATGATAGCAGATGTGCCGATGGCTTGCAGCGGCTACAAGGCGCTACCACAACGGCCGCGTCACTCAGCCCAGCTGCTCCCAGTCGAAGGCGGTCAGATTGCGTTCAGCGCTGTCGAAGTCGATGCCGATCAGGTAAATGGGCTTGCCATGGCCCTGATATTTCTGCTGGTAGTTGCGCTGCCTGATCTGCTCAAGCGCCTTGCCGCCGCCATCGACCTTGAATTCGAGGAGATAGATGGCGTTGTCGAGCCGGATGCTCAGGTCGATGCGGCCCTTGCTGGTGACATCCTCGGCGGTGAGGTCGAGCCCCAGGCTGGCCAGATAGGCGTAGATGACGCTGGCGTAGTAGCCTTCGTAGCTGCCGATGGTGTTGTTGACGTAGTTGTTGTACGGGATGGAGGCGAACAGGCCGCGCAGGGTCTGGTCGAACTGGGCCATATCCTGCTGTTTGAGGCTGGCCAGCAGCTCTTTCTTGACCGGCAGGATATCGCTGCTGTCGGTGAGATAGCGAATGATCTGGTCGTTGAACGAGATGCTGACCTCGCGGTTGGGCAGGCCCAGGCGGTATTCGCTGCCGAAGTCGGTCTGGCGGCTGTCCTTGATGGTCAGATAGCCGGTCTGGAACAGCAGGGGTTCGAGCCGGATATTGTCAAGCTCGAAGCTGTCGATCAGTTCCCTGCTGACGTGCAGATCGTTGAGTTTGGGAACATAGTAGTTGCTCTGGCGGATCAGCTTGATCAGAAAGCTGGGCGTGCCGGTGGCGAACCAGTAGTTCTCGAAGCGCTGGCCGTTTTTGATGAACAGCAGGATGTCGAAGGGGTTGTAGACCTTCTCGCCGAGAAAGTTGTAGCCATTGTACCACTGGCGCACCTGGGCCATGTCGGCGCCGTGCAGGTGGGCGGCGAAGGTGGTTTCGAGGTCGTGCTGGGTGTAGCCGCACAGGGTGGCGTAGGTCGGATTGAGGCTGATGTCTTCCAGATTGTTCAGGCCGCTGAACACCGACACCTTGCTGAATTTGCTGACGCCGGTGAGAAAGGCGAATTTGACGTGTTCGTCGCTGTCCTTGATGGTGGTGTACAGATCGCGCAGTACCTCGCGGCCCTGGCTGGCAATTTCGGGTTGGTCGAGGTTGTCGACGATGAGCTTGTCGTATTCGTCGACTAAGATGACGACCTTCTGGCCGTATTTCTGACGCGCCTGTTCAATCAGTTCCTTGAGCCAGACGCCGCCGCTGGGGGTCTCATGGCATTCGATGCCGAGGCGCTGCTGATTGGAGCGGAGAATGGCCGCCACCAGCGCTTTCATCTCCGGCAGATCGCGGGCCACGCCGCCGAAGCTGATCTTGATGACGGGATAAACGGTGTCCCAGTCCCACTCAGGTTCGATGGCCAGGCCGCTGAACAGTTCCCTGCGGCCTTCGAACAGTGCCTGCAGGGTCGATACCAGCAGGCTCTTGCCGAAACGGCGTGGCCGGGCGAGAAAGTAGTATTTGCCTTGCTCGACCAGTTGGCGCACCTGGGGGGTTTTATCGACGTAGAGGTAGCCTTCCTGACGGATTTCGCTGAAGGTCTGGATGCCGATGGGCAGTTTTTTCAGGGCGGTCATGGCGGTTCTCCTTGGGGCGGGTGCTCCGTTGTGCTGCCAGCGCGAGTCGCCATGATAGCAAAGTCTGGGCAGATTTCCGCGCCAGAGCTGCAGCCCCAACGCGGAATGAGGCACACCCTGTGCTTACTGAAAACGCAACACCTCAATGGGGCGACACCTATTTTTATCCCATCCGCAGAATCCGATCACAGTCGGCCAGGGTGGATGGCCGATGCGATACCACGATCAGGGTCAGCCGACCTTTGAGCTGCAGCAGCAGCTGGCGGATCTGGGCGTCTTTTTCCTCGTCGAGGGCGCTGGTGGCCTCATCGAAGATAACCACCTGCGGCTGCCGATACAGCGCGCGGGCAATGGCGACGCGCTGGCGCTGGCCGCCGGACAGGCGCACGCCGCGCTCACCAATGGCCGTATCGATTCCCTGGGGCAGCTGCGCCAGAAAATCAACGCCAGCCTGGGTACAGGCCTGCAGCACCGCAGCGTGGTCAATCCTTTCCTCCGCCTCGCCGAAGGCGACATTCTGCGCCAGCGTGCCATCAAAAATATAGGGGAACTGCGGCACATAACCGATGCGACAGCGCCAGGCCGGCAGATCGACCGGCTGCAGAACACGGTCATCGAGCCGCACCGTGCCCGCAGTGGGCAACAGCAGACCGCAGATCACATCGATCAGTGTACTCTTGCCACAACCGGACGGCCCCATGACGCCAAGGGATTCACCGCGCCGAAGACGCAGGTTGAAATCGTGCAGCACCGGCGCGCTGGCCGCGTCATAGGCAAAGCTGACGGCTTCCAGCGCCAGTTCGCGCTCGAAGCCGAGGGGCACAGGCGCTTCCACCGTCTGCGGCGCAGCGGTTTCCAGCGGCGCCTGCAACACATCGAGCAGTGTCAGCACATAGGGACGGGAGCCACGCACCCCGGCCAGGGACGACAGCACGCGATTGAAGGCCGGCAGACTGCGCCAGGCGGTCACCGCCAGCAGCGCTGTGGTGCCGGTGGTCTGCAGCGGCGAATAATGCAAGCCGAACAGCATCAGCACAATGGCCCCGGCCACCAGTACGAACCCCAGACTTTCCAGTGCCAGCAGGGGAGATTCCTTCCAGAACTGCTGCCGGCCGAAGGCGGCGGCAAAACGACGCGCCGGCGCGGCAAAGGCGGCGACAAAATGCGCCGCCGAGCCGGTCATCTGCACATCCTTCACGCCATGGATGGCCTGACTGGCCTGCCGGCTCATCACCAGTTCCGCCTGACGGCAGGCCGTGGCGCTGCGATCAAGTCCTCGCCGCAAGCCGCGATAAACCAGCACGCCCACCGCCGCCTGCATGGCAAAAAACAGCAGCGATACCAGCGGCTGCACCAGCAGCAGACCTGCGAGCAGGGCCGTCAGCATGGCCAGTTCGCACAGCATGTTCAGGTGCGGCGTGACAAAATTGCGCCCCAGATGATGACGCCAGTTCACCTGCTGCACCAGATCGGCGCTGTTCTGCCGCACCTGCCAGAGATAATCGCGCGCCAGCAGCCGCGCCAGCAGTCGCTGGCCGAACAGGGCCTCCAGACTGGCGCTGTAACGTGCCATGCGGTAGGTTACCAGCCCGCGCAGCAGGTTTTTCAGCGGCACGGCCAGCATCACCAGCAAACTGAGACTGCCAATAAGTGCCCGCGGCGTGGCCAACGCAGCCTCCAGCCAGGGAAAAGTGCGCAGAGACTGCAGCGCCGCCAGGCGCAGGGTAGATAAGGGATCGGACACCGCAGCGGCATAAAAGGCGATAAGCCCAACGGTGGCGGTTTCCACCAGGGCCAGAAGCAGCATGGCCGCCAGCAGCCACCAGAAACGGCGTTGGAATGGCGGCGGACACAGCCGGTAGACCTGCAGGCACAGAGCGTTGGCAACCTGACGCATCCGCTACTCCTGTATGATCACCAGCGAATGATCGCCGATGTTCATCTTGCGGGCGGCCCCCACCAGCTGCACTTCCTCGCCCAGCAGACTGTCAGCCAGCACCTGATTGAACAGCCGGACATCGCGGTTGAGAATGCAGTCGCGCAGAATGCTGCGTTCGACCACCGCACCCGCCGCCACCGAAACATTCGGCCCGATAATACTGTCGCGCAGCACCGCGCCGGCCGCCACATGCACCGGAGGCAGCAGCAGGCAGTTATGCGCCTCGCCGGCCATGGCCTGGTTGCACTGCAACAGCCGGGCATTGGTCTGCAGCAAAGCCTGCGGTGTGCCGCAATCGAGCCAGGCATCGATAAGGGGTGCCCGGAAACGGGCGCCCTGCCGGATCAGACGCATGAACACCGGCGGCAAATAGAATTCACCTTTAACCCGCTCATCGGCGGCGATGCTTTCGGCCAGAGCGGCCATGAAACGCGCTCCGTCCTTCAGGTAGAACAGCCCCACCTGCGCCAGCCGTGATACCGGCGTATCGGGCTTTTCCACCATATCGACGATGTAGCCATCGCGCAGCACATTAACGCCGAAACGCTGGTAATCCTCCACCTCCAACGAATAGATCAGCCCATCAGCATCGGCGCACAGCTGCGGGATGGCCCGCAGATCGGTTTCAAAAATGGTGTCGTTGAACACTATCAGCAGATCATCGCCCGCAGCAATCCGTGCCGCCGCCAGCCCAACAGCATGGGCCGGCCCACAGCGCTGTTGCTGGACAATGAAACGACAAGGCAGCTGCGGCAGCTGCCGGGCGACAAACTGCTGAATCTGCTCGCCCTGATCATCCACGATGAACAGATATTCGCTGACAGCCAGCGGCTGCAGCCGCTCCAGAATATGCTCCAGCACCGTTTTTCCAGCCACCTGCACCAGAGACTTGGCCTTGCTATGGGTGTGCGGCCGCAAGCGGGTACCCTTGCCGGCGACGGGCAGAATTACCTTCATGTTGCTCTCCGGGGTTTGCTAGACTTGATGGCGGCGCCAAAACGCGCCGACAACCGCGTTGGCACCTTGCAACGCTCTGCCAGGAACACGACCAAGGTCAAATGGACGAAAACGGATGAATCGCACCGAGTTGCTGAAAACCCTGGATAACCGGATCGGGACGCACCTGGCGGGCCTGCTGAGCTGGCTTCTGCCGCACCAAAGCGCCAAAGCGACGCAAAACGCGCCGCAACGCATTCTGCTGATCCGCCCCGGCGGTATCGGCGATGCCGCCCTGCTGGCTCCCAGCCTGCTGGCACTGCGGCAGCATTGGCCCGACGCCCGCCTTGACGTCCTGGCCGAACGGCGCAACGCAGCGGTTTTTGACCTGTGCCCCAGCGTCGCGCAATGCTACTGCTACGACCGGCCCGCCGACTGGCTCCGCTTCACACGCCAGCGCTACGACCTGATCATCGACAGCGAGCAATCACACTATCTTTCCGCCCTGGTCGCGCGCCTGCTGCCCGCCGACTGCCGCTGCGGCTTCGCCAGCAACAGCCGCGCCAGGCTGTTCGCCGTGCCGGTGCCATACGATCAGGCCGATTACGAAATCGACAGCTTCTATCATCTGCTCGACGCTCTGGCCATCCCGCGCCCACCCCAGCCAGCGATACCGTTCCTGCAGATTCCCGCTGCAGCGGCGGCGCAGACACGACCGTTTCTGCCGCCCGAGGCTTCGTATCCACTGATTGCCCTGTTCCCCGGTGCCAGCATCGCCCAGCGCCGCTGGCCGGCGCAGCGTTTCCGGCAACTGGTGCAACAAGGCAACGCACAGGGCTGGCACTTTGCCGTCGTCGGCGGCCCGCAGGACAAACCCGCTGCCGACGCCATTGCCGCCAACAACAACAGGGTTATCAATCTGGCCGGGCAGCTGCCACTGGCCGCCACCGCCGCCGTGCTGCAACAGTGCGCCGCACTGGTTAGCGGAGATTCCGGCCTGCTGCACCTGGCCGTCGGCCTGGACACACCAACGGTTGCCCTGTTCGGCCCCGGCATCGCCGCCAAATGGGCGCCCCGCGGCTCGCGCCACCGCATCATCAACCACCAATTAACCTGTTCGCCCTGCACCCGCTTCGGCACCACCCCGCCCTGCCCACATCAGGCCCGCTGCATTCAGGAAATCACGGCCGAGGAGGTTTTTCAGGCGCTGACCGATCTGCTGGCCAAGAGGTAAACCGCCGGCACCAGCGCCAGACACCTATCAAGCAGGCTCACAGCTGCCTATCTTGCCAGCAACAGCGACTGGACCTCGTCATACACCCGTTCGCAACTGTGTCCATCGACATAACGATGGAACCGCGCCCGGGTTCTGTTCAACTTCTCCGCATACGGCTGGGCATTCTGAAGAACCTCGGCTATGCACTCCAGCACCTGCGGCCAGCTTTGTGCCTTGGGCCCCGGTGTAACCTCATCATAATCATAATACAGTTGCCGCACGGTTCCTTCAAAACCCGGCTTGTCGAACGGCGCGAAAATAATCGGCTTGTCCGCCAACAGAAAATCGAAATAAATGCTGGAAAAGTCGGTAATCAGAAAGTCGAAATCGGGCAGGTCTTCATAGGCATCCAGTTTTTCGTAAAAAAAAATGTTTTTTGCCGCACGAATCGCCTGCTGAATTTCTCGTGATGGGAAATTGAAATGATGCAACTTCAGATAAAGCCGGACATTCAACTCCGCCAGACGCTGGTCGACAGCCGCAACGTTAAAACCAAACTGCGCGAAAAAATCGAAGCTGCTGTTTTCCTTGCCCCGAAAGGTCGGCACATAGATCCCTTTTTTCATCCTTGCCGTTTCATCAGCAGCCCGCGAGCGGAAAAACACATCATTGCGCGGGTAACCGGTAATGCTGATTTTTTCGCTCGGAAAAGAAAAAGCCGTTGAGAAATGGCGCTGATCTTCCGCTGAAGCGGCTATCAGCACGTCGGCCTGACGCCGGAAACCGGGGCACAGCAGGCGGGACAGCCACTGAAGCGGCTGCAGAATCGGTTTGTTGCGCAGTTCGGAAACCTTGTCATCCAGTGCGATTTTTTTCAGCGGGATACCGTGCCACAGATTTACCAGCACCACGGCAGGCGTAAATGCAAAGGGGCGGATATCGCGTACCAGGCTATGCGAAACCACGGCAACCTTTGCCCGCAAGGCCAGAACGATTCCGCGCGGTTGATAAAACCGGTAGGCCTCGTATCCCTGCTGACGTAGGGAGGTCACAACATCGGCGTTGGCCGAATACCAGATCGCCCTGATCTCCGGGTGTTTGGCACAGATATATTTGAAAAAATATTTACTGTTGTCGGCATAGCCATTGCCGAACATGGAGCCGAACAGCCAGAGATTTTTATCTTTACGAATCAGAAATGACAGAAAATAAAACAGGTTATCCAGTACCGCCAGAAAGGATTCTTTCAGCAAATGTAAGAATTTCAAAAGAACCTGCCTTAACATGAAGCATGCTATGTCAGCCCACGTCTAAAAATAAAAAGCCTTTAAAATGGCAAATTTCCGGCGTTTATTATTGATAAACATGTTTTCGATGGGCAATACGCAACACAAGAATGGTCACCTGGTGATCATTGATTTCATAAACGACCCTGTAGCTGCCTACCCTTATTCGCCGCAAACCATCAAGTCCCCCCTTGAGCTGCTTGCCAACATAAGGGTTATCAAGCAAGCCATCAATTGCTTCGACGATGCGACTACGATCGTTTTTTTCAATATTTTGTAGCTCCTTCAGAGCACTTTTTTTAATCTTCAGCAAGTAAGACACGCCGTGCTTCCTGCCAGTCAACGGTCTCATCTGCCGGATCTTTCAAGCGGTCGATTGAAACAGAAATATCGTTAAAATCTTCAAGATACATCTCAACAGCCTGACGTACAATATCCGCCCTGGAGCGATGTAACATCTGGGCAGCCTGATCAAGCGACGCAACGGTTGCATCTGAAAAGCGTGCAGTAATCTGTGGCATAGGGGCCCCCATTTCTTTGTGGTCAGCATCAGCTGACGACCTCACATGACAGTCATTGACATCATACGAACTCCGGTTCAAAAACACAACCGCCCTTCAACATTCCCCATTGCGCAACCGCCCTTTAAGGCCAGAGCTCGAAATATCCTGCGTTCGCGGCAGGTAAATAACCTGACAGAATTCCCGCAGAAAATCGAATTCACCTGCCCAGTCATCACCCATCACAAAGATATCCACAGCATGGCGCTGCACATCCTGCACCTTCTGCTCCCAGCAACACTCAGGAATCACCAGATCGACGTAACGTATTGATTCCAAAATAACCTTACGTTGTTCATAGGGGATAAAAGCGGACTTATGCTTGACCTGATTGAATTCATCGGTCGAGAGGCCCACTATCAGATAGTCACCCAACTCCTTAGCCCGTTGGCAGCACACGAATATGACCGACATGGAGAAAGTCAAAAGTTCCGCAGGTAAGGATTGTTTTCATAAAATCACCGCCGTGACACACCAGCGCCCATCCAGGAAAAGCTCAGCATTCACTTCTCGGCCGATGGAGTCTCACCGGTATAATCTGCCGGAACAATTCGAAGTCACCATCGGTCGTCAGGATGGGTATTTTCAACCTGTCAGAAACCGCACAGATGAGAAAATCGGTGTTTGACCCCTGAATGCCCTTCGCTCTACAAGAATTGAAAAACTCTGCGGCCCTCTCGAAATCGCCAACAGTCAACTCCAGGTCAGGAAAAGCCTGTAGCCGGTCGCGTAAGTTGCTAAATTGAGCTGGCGAACGAACACCTGACAAAAGCTCCTGACGAATCGGGCCGATCATCAGAACCCTAAGCTCTGAGATCAACTCACGAAGTTCCAGCACAATGGCATCATCCGACAGCTGTTTGCGGCGCAACGCCAAAGACCAAACACAGGTATCAACCAGGACGTTCATAGCCGCTTACGCTGTTCCTTGTAATCGTATTCGGGATCGATATCGATCGTGTGGAACAAATCAATAATCTCCACCTGCCGGTGCCGCTGGATATATTCCTCAAGGGCCGCAGTCACAACAGCTTTCTTGGTTTTTTGTTTTCCCAACTGGCGGGCTTCTTCAATCAGCTTATCATCAATTGCGAGATTGGTTGCCATACGCACCTCCTTCCACACAATAGTCTACACACGGGGGCGTGTGTCGTCAAGCCGGACAGGGAGCATTCAGGCAAGATACACTATCTGTTGGTTTTGAGTGGTGCTTACATACAACAGCAGTGACAGTTCCAAGATAAACACCACGACACATCAATCAGACTGATATCACCCCAAGGAAGGACTAATAACTCAAAAATGATGCGGCATGAAAAAGCAGTATTTTGACTGCTTATCCGTACCGCGTCTGGGTCTCCGGCTGCAACCAGCCCTTGAGGAATCCAATCAGAAACCCAAGCCCAAAACGTCCCATCTCACGATGATGACGTTTGAATGAAAACAACAGGAGAAGATGACGGCTACAGTTTAGTGCCACCAACCAGAGAAAAAAGGTTGGATAACGACCACGCAAACGGGAAAATGAGATTCCGACTGCAGCCGGTTTCTTCAAGTTGGAAATGATAAGCGGCGGATGATAATAAACTTGCTCCGGCAGAGCCAAAGACTTTTTCCCGAGCAAGGCAAAACGAATCACCCCTTCCACGTCTTCCTGACCGACAAAACTACTCATAAAGCCTCCCATTTCAACCAGATCAGAACGTCGATAAGCGGCGCATCGGCTAGTGAGAAAATGGGGATCATGAAAGTCATATCCCCCTGGCCACACTGCAAAACTGGCCATACCTCGTGGCATCAGAGCATTGATTTGAGGGTTGGAACAAAATGCCTGTTCAATCTTCAGCAGAAAGTCTGGTTGTAAAATAACCGTGTCGTCATCAAGAAAAAGGACATATTCGCCTCGGGTTAATGACAAACCGAAGTTGCGGGAGTAGCCCATCTGGCCAAAGTTTTTATCCAGTGGTTGATAAACAATCGGCAACTGCCCCGCAAAGCTCTCACAGAAATTTCGACCGTCAGCCGTCCCGCCCTGGTCTTCAACAAGAATCACTTCAAGATGTGCAGGAGAATATTCCTGAGAAGCAAGCGAATGAAGAATTCCACCAAGCAGATCGAGACGACCATAAAAATTAATCACGCAGCTGATTTTAATTTCATCACTCGGCTCAGTTAAAAACCAGCCATCCCCTTTCAGATCAAAAGGAGACAATGCATAGGCAGAACGCAGTATTTGAGTTTTCAGGGAATTCAACATAAAAGGCAGGATTTTCCGAAATCAACCATGAAAGACCTTTTCTTGGCTCCCGGTTAAAAGACGATCAGCGATTTCAACCCCCTGCATAAAGGAGTGATCCATGTTCCCGACTTCATACTTCCAAGCACCGAATCGACCACGAGAATAAACATCGTGTGATTCCAGAAAGGGTTGAATGACCCCCAAAGCCTTATCACGATCAATCGTCGGCACCGGATAAGCATAGGACACGTCAATCAAATAGCGACTTACTATTTTGTCTCGCTCTGCTTTCTGCATCAATCCCGTGTTGATTAATCCCTGAATGGTTTGTTCTACTATTTCCTCTTTTGTCACAGGCTTATACGAAGAATAGCTGGTTTCGCACATCAGCGCCGAATACTGATCAACCTTTCCACCCGGAACATTATAAGGTGAATAATTATGGAAATTGGTAACCCGGTAAAAGGGACAATTATCCTCAGGAAAGTACATCCAGCACTTGGTATCGGCTTTGGGTACATTTAAACCGATGCCAACGACGTAGACACCATTATGAACAAGTTGCTTTGCCGCGTTTTTAACTTCATCAGGCACTTCCGTACATTTCGCAATCAGTTGATCAATTGGAATCGTGCTGATCAGTTGATCGTAGCTGTGCCGCGCACCGTTGGCAAAAACAAGATTTTTTTTCTTTAAATCAACTTCAACCAGATCGTGATCAAATTTGATTTTATCTTTAAACCCTTCCGCAATTCCTTGCCAGATCGCCCCAGTGCCGCCACGTTTAGGAAATTTAAACTTGTTGTTCGGCCCCCAGGAAATGTCATCTTTTTGCTCAGCAATATTTCTTTCGATCCGTGCCAGATCGACAACGCTGACTCGCTCGGCAATCCAGTCTTTGCTCATCAATTCCGGCGGTGTTGCCCAAACTTTAAAGTTGTAAGGTTCCATAAAATACTTAACGATACCTTCGCCAAACACCGCATCCATCCATTGTTTGAAATTTTTTGACTCTACAGGACAGCCAGAAAGCTTTTTCAATCCAGAAAGGCAATGATTTTGCGCCTCAACCGAAAGATATCTGATGTTATTTTGAAATGGATATGGAACCCAACCGTTAAGAATGTTCACCCAACTCTCACGCATATGCTCGAAATATCGGCCCGCTAAGACAGTCTCGACAACTTGATCAAAATAATCAAAGTGGGAGAAAAGAACATGTCCACCGATATCCCATGTAAAACCAGCATCATCTTTGAAAGAAGCTGATAGGCCACCAACATGGGCATAACGTTCGTATAATTGAAAATCTACCCACTTATCGAGAATCAGATAACAAGCGCCACCAAGACCAGATGGCCCAGCACCAATAATCACAATATTATTATTATTTTCTCCCATGAATCACTCCCTGTAGGACAGAAAGCAAAAAAAACATGAAAGCCAAAATTGAACCACAACCCATCACAAATGAAAGCTTAACCAAGCCACCTAACCCTGTTGACTTCAAAAAGAAATTCCCATCTGTTTTGGCTAGAAAAACATTCTTCTGAAATGCAGTATAGGGGAAAAAGAAATCGTCACTAACTTCAATTGCGTAATCATACTGGCTGGTCAATAAGTATACCCCCAAGCTGAGCTTTCTAAAAAAACCATCATGTCTCAAATTAAAAGGGAGAATTGCCCCCCCAGAACAAATACGTGCTAATAAATTCATACGATCTTCTTGCACCAAAAAATCAATCTGACACGATGGCCACTGATTTTTAACCATCTCGACAACTGAACAAACATTTGGGAATGAGCCATTCGTTATTAGAAGGATTTTATTCGCAGGAGTTGGCAACGTAATAGCTTTATATAATCGAGGAGGATCTTTCAATGGGGGGTTGAAACCACCAAAATTTCCTATCAAGGCATCCTTAAAAGCCAATAAAAATATTTTAGCAAGCCCCTTACGCCTATCCAGTACAGATGCCACACAGCCCATTCCAACTAATCGACTCAATGCCCACTGCATTGAAAATCGTTTTAAAAATGACAGGTGTTTGGCGGCAATGAGGAGACCATTGCGAATATCAAAATATACAATATTTGGGTTAAATCCTTTTTCCACACTATGAAAGATCACCGAGTTATAAACAGCAACCACCCTAAAGCCTTGTTTCTTGAATCTTAGACAGAGATCAATATCATCCCAATGGAGAAAAAATCGTTCATCCATAATTCCTACTTGACGCAATGCCGACTCGCGAATGAGTGCAGAGCATGCAGCCACATAATCAACATCCATAACAACTTCGCTATCCTCTTCACATTCTAGTTGATAGCGCTGATTTGGCTTCCAAGTAGCACCACTCCAGTCAACCGTACCACCCAGCTCAACAATAAGTCCTTCCTTTTCCGGAGCCATAATTCTTGAACCTGCGACCCCAATTGATAAATCAACCGCCATAGCGTTGACAAGGCACTTAAGAGTTTCTGGTGTAACCATTGCGTCGTTATCCAAAAGCCAAATAAAATCCTGCACTAAATGTTCAAGAGCATAGCGGAGTCCAGCATTAAATCCACCAGTACCACCAAGGTTTTCTTGGTTTTCTAAAAGAATAACATCCAAGGGATGATTCCGAACCGCCTCAGCAGTATTGTCAGTAGAAGCATTATCTACCACAACAATGCGAAAATTATCGTATTCCAAGGCAAGAAGAGCATCCATAAGGTTAAGAACGTCCTTTTTCTTGTTCCAAGTAACAATTATGATAGTAACAATGGGACTCATTTTATCCTCTTGATTAAATAATCGTTTATTATTCCAGACATGGTTGAAAAAAATTTCTTATCAATATTGAAACAACTTTTTTGAGTTTAATTTTATATTTTGCAGACAAGGATTGTAGAGTTTCTGCTCAAGAAGCAAACGGGCAGCTTCCTGATTTTCTTCAGCATACCTCAACCACACCCTGGTTTCATCTTTCATAAACCACCTCTCCCCGGGCAAT
>Ga0265295_1007006_pt1 | contig 13237 bp, 14 predicted proteins | sample Munlansysbiofilm_FD_192503 | JGI IMG/M metagenome (GOLD analysis project Ga0265295, IMG submission 192503) | Leachate microbial communities from a municipal landfill in Southern Ontario, Canada - Methane capture system biofilm | ecosystem: Engineered > Solid waste > Landfill > Unclassified ... | reverse complement strand
CGAGAACCCGGCCATCTCCGCGTCGGCTTCCATCCGTTCGATCTTCTCCTCGAGCTCTGCGAATTTCCTGCAGGTCGCCACGGCATCGATCTCACGCAAGGTCTCCACGACCTTCTTCTTCTCCTTGGCGTGGTAGGCTCTCTGGATCAGCATCCTCTGCTTGTCCCTGACCTCCTCGCGCTTGCTCTCCAGCTTGGCGATCTGGTCCTGCATCGAGTCGACGATCGACTGTATCTGGATCAGCTCTTCCTCAAGCCCGGCCAAACGCCTCACGACCCGGTTCTTCTCGGCAAGCGCCTCGCGAGCCAGGTCATCGCGATCCTTTTCGACTGCGAGCCGTGCCCTGTTCTCCCAACGGGAGAGGAGATCCTTCGTGCGGCTGATCTCGTCCTCGACGATCGCGCGGTTAGCCAACCGCTCGGCAGCAGCACTCTTTGCCTCGACCAACGTCTCTTCCATTTCGGAGAGCATGAAACGGATCATCTTCTCCGGATCTTCCATCTTGTCAAGCTTTGCATTCACATTGGCATTCACAATGTCCCTGAATCTCTTGAATGTCTTCATATTCACTCCTTTGCTATCGTTGCCACTGCCACCTCAGGCTCGGCATACCGTCTGTTCTCTGTTGATTCCCTTTATGCAAGAGCCGTGCCAACTTTTTGCAGATGTCCGTTTGCGGGCTCCCAAAGAGCGGTTTTTTCAATTCCCAGGGGCGAAGATTCCTGGGAGTGTGTCCGTTTTGCCATCGATGGAGCATGATGTGGTAAATTTCACCATTGCCCATGGCCCGGTTTACCGCTAGAATGGCGCCATGGGAACACTGCATGTCGTAGCCACGCCGATCGGAAACCTCGAAGACATCACGATGCGCGCCCTCCAGGTGCTCCGGACCGTGGATGTGATCGCCTGTGAGGATACACGCCATACCCAGCGGCTCTTGACCCATTTCGCTATCCACAAGCGACTGATCGCGTGTCACGCACACAACGAGACAGCCTCCGCGGCAGGTATCGTGAAGCTCTTGGCCGAGGGACAGGATGTGGCGTTCGTTTCCGATGCGGGAACGCCGGGGATCAGTGACCCGGGAACCAAGGTGGTCAACGCGGTACGTGCGGCAGGGTTTCCTGTCGTCCCGATACCGGGAGTCTCCGCGGTCGCAACGCTGATCTCGGTCAGCGGCTTCGTCGGAAAAAGCTTCTCGTTCGATGGATTCCTCAGCCCCAGACAGGGCCGGAGGAGAAGCCGGCTCAAGCAACTGCTCGATCGCAACGAGGCTTTCATGCTCTATGAATCGCCGTTCAGGGTGGTGAAGTTGCTCCAGGACCTTGCCGAGCTGGCCCCACAGAGGAGAGTGCTCGTCGGTCGCGAGATGACGAAGGCGTTCGAGGAGTATGTGGAGGGAACGGCGGATGATCTTGCGACCGAATTTGCCCAGAGGCAATCGATCAAGGGAGAGTTTGCCCTGTTCATCAGTCCTCAGGAGGGATTGCCCCCTGACGAGGGGGATGACGCGTGATCACGATCAAGAAGCTTGCCTCCTTGCCGGAAACCACCAGGTTGCGCAAGTGTGCGAGGATCCTTGACGATGGTTCGTGGAATTTGCGACACGGGGAGACCGAGGACAATTCCTACCTTGCTGAAGTCTGTCGCTTGGTGATCGCCTCGACAGACCCCCGGGTATCCGGATCGACCCGTCATGCGTGCATGCGAGCCATGACCGGCACAGACTGGCGCTCGGTGGCGGATGTTGCCATCTCACTCGAACAGGACCTCGCGCTCGAGCGCGCTGATTGGGATTTCCGTGATCCCTTTGCAGGAAGCCTCGATGGAACGCACAGGGATCTCAAGCCTTTTACCGTGGTGCTGGACCGCATCCGCTCTCCCTTCAATATCGGTTCGTTGTTCAGGACCGCCGACTCGTTCGGCGTGAGTGCCATGCTCCTGGTCTCTCCCGGAGCCTCAGCCGCGCATCCGCGTGCCCGGCGCAGTGCGATGGGGTGTACCGAGACGGTGGCGCACCAAGAGGTGTCGGAGGAAAAGGTACTCGGACTCTTGCATGATGTGCCGCTCTTCGCGCTCGAGCTTGGAGGCGACGACGTGCAGGCCTTTCCTTTCCCCGACCATGGAGCAGTGATCATCGGATCGGAGGAACTGGGAGTGAGCCCGCGCTTGCTCGAGGCTGCGGACCAAAGTCTCGGCAGGGTAAGCATTCCCCTGTTCGGTTCGAAGGGTTCGTTGAACGTATCGGTCGCATTCGGCATACTGATGCATAGATGGTATACCGTCGTGGAAAGGAAACCGTAGGAATGGGCCTGCTTTCTCCCAAGCGGCTGAGCGTCGAGGATAACTATGTCCGGATGACAGAGACTCCCGTGTCTCGTCTGATTTCCTCGTTGGCCATCCCGACGATCATCACGATGCTTGTGACGACTTTCTACAATATGGCCGATACGGTGTTTGTCAGCCGCCTCGGCACGCAGGCCAGCGGTGCGGTGGGAATCGTCTTCTCCCTCATGTCGATCATCCAGGCAATCGGCATGACGCTCGGTCTGGGTGCGGGCAACTTCATCGCCCGGCTTCTCGGGGCAAAGGAAGATGAGAAGGCACAGCAGGTGCTCTCGAGTGCATTTTTCTCCGCCCTGGGGATCGGATCGCTTTTGCTGGTGGCAGGTACTGCATTCCTGGAGCCGTTCATGAGACTTCTCGGGTCCACCGAAACGATTCTTCCCTATGCGAAAGCCTATGGGAGCATCATCCTGTTCGGTGCCCCGATCATGGCCGCCTCGTTCGTCATGAACACAGCCTTGCGTAGCGAGGGAAGTGCAAGCCTGGGGATGCGGGGGATGGTGACCGGATCACTGTTGAACGTGATCCTCGATCCCATCCTGATCTTCACGTTCGATCTGGGAATCAGGGGGGCTGCGATCGCTACGGTGTTCAGCCAAGCGGTCGCTTTCACGATCCTCCTCTCCTTCTATCTGAGGAAGCGAAGCATCGTCCGCCTTTCTTTCGGGGCATTCAGGTTCAAGCGGTGGATCTACCGGGAGATTTTCACCACCGGAATGCCCGCATTGTATCGACAGGGCTTGGCGAGCATCTCGATGATCGTATTGAACAACGTCGCCGCTCCGTTCGGGGACGCTGCATTGGCTGCGATGACTATAGTCACCCGGACCATGCAATTCCTCGGGAGCGCGTTGATCGGCTTCGGTCAGGGGTTCCAGCCGGTCGCCGGTTTCAGCTGGGGAGCGAAGCGGTTGGATCGGTTGCGAGCGGCCTACCGGTTCTCCCTGCTGACAGGGGTGATCGGTTTCATCATCATCGGTACGTTCGGATTCATCTTCGCTCCGGCGATCATGCGGTTCTTCATCAAGACCGACCCTGCAGTCGTGGAGATCGGGAGTCTGGCGATGCGGCTGCAATCGCTGTTGATGCCACTGCAAGCGGTGAGCATCATCATATCGATGCTTTTCCAATCGATCGGGAAGGCAAAACAGGCTTCGCTTACTGCGCTCTCGCGGCAAGGACTCTTCTTCATCCCCACCATCCTTGCGCTTCCTCCCGCGATCGGTCTGCTCGGGTTGCAGGTCAGCCAACCGATCGCCGACCTGGCGACATTCATCTTTGCGGTGGTGATGGCGAAGAAGTTCTGGCGTACCACGGATGCAGCGATGGCATTCAATTCTGTGGACGGGAAATCTCGTACAGATCCTTGAGACGTTCCTCGATCGTTCGGTTGAGGGTATCGGGAGGGAAGTTCCCTTTCTGGTTCCTCGTGCCCGCAGGGCGGTCGGTCAGGACCTGCATTCCTTCGTCGATGGTCTGCACCGGGTAGATGTGGAACTCCTTGCGTTCGATGGCCTCGATGATCTCATAGGGGAGGATGAGGCTCTTGATGTTCTGCACCGGGATGATCACCCCCGGATGGTTCTTCAGTCCGAGCCGCTTGCATACGTTGTAGAAGCCGGTGATCTTCTCGTTGATCCCTCCGACCGGTTGCAATTCCCCCATCTGGTTCACCGAGCCGGTGACCGCGATGTTCTGCTTGACCGGAATCTCCCCGATCGCCGAAAGGAGTGCGTACAGTTCGCTCGAGGAAGCCGAGTAGCCGTCGATCTCCGCATACGACTGTTCGAAACAGATGCCCGAGTAGATCGAGAGGGGGAAGTTCCTCGCATAGCGTTTGCGCAGGTATCCCTCGAGGATCAGCAATCCCTTGTCATGGATCTCTCCCGAGAGTCCCGCCTCATGCTCGATATTGACAATGCCCTCGTTTCCCGGAGCTACGGTCGCGCTTATCACCGTGGGAGTTCCGAATGAGGAGGGTCCGCGATCGAGGACCGCGAGGCCGTTCACCACACCGGTCTTGTTCCCGTCGAGCGAGATGATCATCTCTCCGTTGGCGATCTCATCGAAGATTCGGTTCTCCGTCACGCTCGAGACATAGTCCCGTTCGGCGATGGCGCGGAGCACCACGGTACGATCGATCGAGCCGGTTGATGTCGATCGTGCCCAATAATCGGACTCACGCAACAGGTCCGCGACAAGCGAGAGCTGTGTGGTCAGTTCATCACGCGACTCGGCCGCGAGTGCACTGTAGCGCAACAGTTCGGCTATTCCGTCGTTCTCGACGGGAAGCAGGTTCTCCTCCCTTGCGACCATCCTGATGAACCCAATGCATCCGGCAATGTTCTCGTTCGTCGCCCGCATGGTGTAATCGAATTCGGCGGAGACCTTGAAGAGCTTGAGGAAATCGGCATCATGCTCACAGAACGCATCGTAGGAGTCCTCTGCCCACGAGGAGGACCTTAACCGGGAGGGAAACCGGTTCGGGCCTGATTCCGGCGAAGCTCTGGCTGCCAAGGGTTGCGTTCTGGATCACGAGGGCACTGGCGGTGAGGAACCGCTTGAAGGCTTCCCACAATCCCTCGACGGTCAGCATCTCCTCGGCACTGATGACGATGAATCCTCCGGCCGCACGAAGCAAGGATCCTGCGTGGATGGAGAGGAACGGCAGGTAGCGTTCATCCCTGGTATCGCATGGCCCGTCAAGCGAACCGAAGAGGTTCGCAAAGGTCGGGTGGGTTTCGAAGATCAGGGGACGTTCGGTTGTCTGGCTGTGGTCGACCAAAAGATTCACCCCGTAGCGGAGATAAAAATTCCCGTTGGGCGGCTCTTGGGAATTCTCACGGTCGAAGAGGTAGGCGTGTTCAGCCAGATCCTGCTTGATGTGCTTGAAGTGTGTATGCAAGAGAGGGTCGGAGAATCGCTGCTCGCATGCTGCCAGATGCTTCTGGGCGAGATTCTTCAATGTCGGGCCGTCCAACCGTTCTCCCTGTGCAACCTTCGTCCCGATATCCTGCTTGAGGTGGATGACGAATTCTTTCATTGCCAGCAAGAAGGCCTTGCCCTCTCTGGGTGCAAAAGTCACGGCGATCGGTGAGTCGGGGTGTCGGAAGTTGTGGATGAATGCGATGTCACGCAACAGCGAGAGGTCGTTCGCATACGGGGCGGTCGCCAGCCTGATGGCAGTCGATCGGCCGGTTCCCGGGTCTCCGCTCACATAGATGTTGTACCCCTTTCCCGGGATGGAGAGTCCCATCTCGAGCGCACGCATCGCCCTCGGTTGCCCGATGATCGTCGGATGCTCGGGAATCGGAGCACAGGTTTCGACGATGGAGGGATCGTATGCGAACCTGGCCTGCTCTGCGGTGAGCTCTGGGCGGGTGAACTGTAAATCTGCCATGAGGCTCACTATAGGTGGTGGAATAATTGATGTCAACTCTCTATAATGGTGCCATGAAGATAGAAATGCTTGCAGACTATATACGTACACGTTTGGATCTCGATGCCTTTGCCGATATGGACGTGTCGTTGAACGGCTTGCAGGTCGGTAGGCCTGACAAGGAAGTGAAGCGGGTGGTCTGTGCTGTCGATGCCTCCTTGGCCACGTTCGCCAAGGCTGCTGAGATGGGTGCGGATGCCCTCTTCGTCCATCACGGACTGTTCTGGGGAAAACCGATCGCGGTGACGGGGATGCACTATGCCCGTCTCGCACTCTTGCTCAGGGCCGATATCGCGCTCCTTGCGGCACACCTTCCGCTTGATGCCCACCCGGTACTTGGGAACAATGCGACCATGGCAAGACTACTCGATCTTGAGGCGGTGACGCCATTCGGTCTCTACCACGGAAGGCACATCGGATTTCGCGGGACCTTCAAGAGTCCCGTGACGGTCGGGGACATCGTGCGGACGCTCGGGCTCTCCGAGGAGACGGGGCTGCACGTGCTGCCGTTCGGCAAGAAGCACATCAGGTCCGTAGGCATCATCAGCGGAGGAGCGGCATTCGAGGTCCAGGAGGCCATCTCGCTCGGGCTCGATGCCTATATCACGGGGGAGAGTTCCCACACGATGCATCCTTTCTGCCAGGAGTCGGGGATCACGATGATTTGCGGCGGTCACTATGCCACGGAAGTGTTCGGCGTACAGTCGATGGCCAAGGATCTTGCCGATAACCTCGGCCTGGAATCTTCCTTCGTTGCGCTTCCGACGGCTCTGTAGTAGGATGATCGCGCAATGACAAGAAGAAAACGCAATCCCATCCTCCCGTTCCTCCTCACCTTGGCGATCGTGGTCGCGGACCAGATCACCAAGGCCCGGGTAGTCGCCACCATCCCGCAGGGGACCGTGGGATTCTCGTTCCTGAACGATTTCCTCTGGATCTGCCACGTGCGGAACTCCGCGATCGGATTCAGCATCGGGGAGGGCCTCCCTGATGATCTGAAACGGATATTCTTCATCGCCATCCCCGCGGTGATGATCGTCCTTATTGTCATATTCATGCTGCGAACCGAGGACCTGTCCACGTTCCAGCGGTGGATGTTGGCAGGAATCATCGGTGGCGGGGCGGGGAACTTGGTCGACCGGATGTTCCGCCCCGAGTGGGTGGTCGATTTCATAAGTGTGAAAGTCTATGGGCTCTTCGGATTCGAACGCTGGCCCACCTTCAATGTCGCCGACGCATCGATCGTCGTGACCGGCATCCTGTTGATGCTGAGCATCCTGTTCTTCGATGCGCGCAAGAGGTCCTCGGTGACGGACGAAGCCAAGGAGGTTCCCCATGAATAAGAAACTCAATACGGTGCTGTTCGTGCTCGGCGCGACGTTGGTGAATATGGTGGTGATGGCGATTCTCTTCGTCATCTGCCTCATCCTGATCGCGCGGTTCGTCGATCCCGAAAGTCCGATGATGCCGCTGTTCCTTGGTCTGATGTTCATCGTCTCGATCGGTGGCAGCTTCTACCTCTATACCGTGGTGATGAAGAAGATCACCGTGAAGTACAATCTCGAACAATTTCTCGATCCGATCTTCTGGAAGAAGAGGAAGGATCGGAGGAACATGCTGTAACCATGCTCAGTTCACGCATCCAGCCAGTGGAACAGCTCGCCGAATCCTCATGGTTCCCGTTCTCCGATGAACCGGTGATCCAGGGGCTGTGGTATGTACCGCGCCTGTCCTGTCCCGTGTTCCTCTTCCCTGAGGACGCCCCGGATGGCAAGTGGCATCTCTTTGCCCACTCGTGGCTCGGGATCCAGCACTATGTCTCGGGAAGCGGGATCATGTGGGAACCGATGGGGTTGGTGCAGGTACGGGGCAAGTATCCGTTCCTCTTCAAGGAGAAGGGAGCATTCCATATCATCTACGAACGGCACGGCAGGAGGATTCCCTTCGTCGAGCATGTGACGAAGCGGATGAAGAAGTCCTACGTCGTCGGATCCCACATAGAGATGCGCAGCTCAAACGACCTGTCGGTATGGAGCGAGCCCAGGATACTCCTCGAGGCCAAGGATATCCCTTCAGCCTCCGATTACCGCAAGACTCCGACAGTCAGCCATCCGCAGGTGATTCCTGCGGAGGGTGGGTATCGGATGTATGTCGGATCCTCGAAGATCGGCAGCGATCCTGCATCGACCCGGTATGTCTGTACCGCATTCAGCGAGACCTTGGACGGACGGTATGTCCCCGAGTCCCTGTTGCCATTGGTCGAGGCGGTGCCGAATGATCCGTTCAGGAGTCTCGGGACAGGACGCATGTGCGTGTACAAGGGCAACGATTCCTACGTCGCGATCCAGAACTCCCGGTATTGGGATGCCGGGAGGAAGCGACATGCATCTGCCATCGTGTTGCTGACCAGCAGCGACGGGCTGCAGTGGCAACGGGCCGAGCGGGATCCCGTCCTTGTCCCTGCCGAACGCGGATGGGCCTCCGAGCACATCATGTCGAGCGATGTCAGGTATAAACAGGATGAGGCATGCTGGTACTGCTATTTCTCTGCGACAGGAGAGCGTCGGTTCGGCTTGGTCCGTGAATCGATCGGTCTTCTGATCGGAAAGCCCCGCGCACCGAGAAAGCCCTCTTCTTCCCCGGATTCCCTGTTCGAAGAATCCTGATCAGCCTTCCTCGACTCCCGCGGCGATGAATGACTTGTTGGACTTGCGCGCGACCTGCAATTCCTTCTTGTTGCGTTTTCGCAACTGGGCCATCGTCAGCAGCTCTACCTGATCGATCGGCCGGCCTCCCACGAACTGCATGATCGCAGACTCGGTCTCCTCGGTTCCCTCTGCGGAGGGGAATGCGAGGAATCCGTGGACCGTATGCTTGCATTCGAGGTACTTCACCGGGGTATCTGCGGAGGCAAGCGCCTCGGCATACAGTTTTCCGTCATCGAGCAGCGGATCGTTGTCCGCGGTGATGATCAACGTCGGGGGAAGCCTCGAGTGGTCTTTCGACAAGAGGGGGGAGAAGTTCGGATTCAGGATATCCTTCGGTTCGCTCTGATAGCTTTTCACGAAGAACTGCATCTCCCGTGCAGTGAGGGAGGGACTGTCCTTGAACGTATTCATCGAGGGGGTCTTGAGCCGTCCGTCGGTTACCGGGTAGATCAGTATCTGTCCGGCGATGCGAGGCCCCTTGCGATCTCTCGCAAGACGGCTGACTACCGCGGCGAGGTTTCCTCCCGCACTGTCACCCATCACGTAGATGCGTTCGGGATCGACTTTCCAATAGCGGGCTCCCTGCGAAGCCCAGATCAACGAGTTGTAGCAATCCTCCACCGCAGTGGGGAACCTGTACTGCGGAGCCAGTCGGTAATCGACCGAGAGGACCGCAGCATGGGTCAACGAGGCTATCCTCGCACAGATGAAGCTGTAGAGATCCATGTTCCCCCAGACCCATCCGCCTCCGTGGTAGTAGATGATCAACGGACGCAAGCTGGTCATCTGGTTCGCCTGGGCACCCCTTCTCTGGAAGAAGTACCCGGTGATGGCACCTTCCTCAACCGGAATGATGAACGTATTGGTCTCTACCTTTTTTGCCGGTTTCTTCAGGATTCGCCGGGTGATCCAATTGTTCGGGATGGAGCGCTTGTTGATCTCGCTGATCTGCTCTTCCGAGAGCTCGGATCCGTCGGTAGGTCCCGAGATCCGTTTCGACAATGCGATGATCCTCTGCAGTTTCTTGGAAATTTGTATCTGGGAGCTCTTCTCAAGCTGTTCCATCGCCGATCCTTGTTTCTGTTGCATCAGATTGTGAATGCCTCTTCAAGGGATGTCTTCATCACAAGGAAATCGGGATCCTTGCCTGTCCACTGGGAGACTGCGATCGCTCCTTGATACACCAGCATCCCCAATCCGTCTACCGGTGTGGCCCCTGCGGCCTCGGCAGATGCGAGGAAATGGGTCCGTACGGGATTGAACACGACATCGGCTGCGATCCGTTGTTTCCGTGAAGGTTCCCACGTGATGTCCAAGGAGCCCTCCGGATCGAACAGTCCCACACTGGTGGCCTGGACCACGAGATCATAATCGTCCTTGATGCGGTAGGGACGCACGAGTGCATCCTTGTCGAGCTTGGTCTTGACGTGAGGTGCGATACGATCGATGATTTGCTGCGCTTTCTCCACCGTCCGGTTTGCTATGACGATCTCCTTCGCCCCATGCAATGCCAGTTCGGTGATGATGGCCCTTGCAGCGCCTCCGGCACCGATCACCAGGACCTTCATGTCCTTCACCGGCTTGATCACCTCGATGGAGGTCAAGAATCCTTTCCCATCGGTATTGTCCCCGATGTAGGAGTCGCCTCTTCTGATGATGCAGTTCACCGCACCGCTGAGACGTGCCGATTCTGTAAGGCCGTCAAGGAAGGGGATGACGGATACCTTGTGGGGGGCGGTCACGTTCGCGCCGGTGAAACCGAGCGCCTTGATCCCGTCGATCGCGCCTTTCACATGATCATCGGTCACGGTGCAGGTCAGATAACGGGCAGGAAACAGCATCGCACGGAATGCGGCTTCCATCATCAACTGGGTAGGGTTTCCGATGACTGGATTTCCTATGCAACAGAACAATGCCTCCAGCGGACCGTGCATGACAGCTTCCTTGGAGAGCAGTTCATAATTCTTTTCCATGTCTTGTACCTCGATGTCGTTCATGATGTGATGGTCCATTGTATAGTATTTTCCGTTTGCTGTCATGCCTATTTTTCCTCAGGGAAAAGGGATGGAGAGGAAGACAGGATCCCCGTGAACCTCAATGACCAGTTCTTCCCGTTCGCAGCGGTTGGATATGCTTTGGCTGGCCATGTCGATCGGAAAATCATCCAGGGGCCACCGGAGCTGCCGTGCACTCACCGAAGAGCGGCAACGGAAGCCCGAGGGGATGACCGATACCGTTTTCCCCTCCATCCGATCGAGTGTCGATTTGGTACGTACGAGGTACATGATCTCCTGTGCGGTGATCCATATCTCAGGCGGACCGTAGAGGGAGAACAGGGAATAGAGGTGCAACAGGTGGTCGAACCGTCCCTCACCCCCTCCCACGAGCACATACGAGCCGATTCCCTTTCCCGTGATGAGTTGCAGCAGGGCTTCGGTATCGGTGATGTCTTTCTCTGAAGGAAGCTGTTCATGAAAGGTCGTGTGCAATAATGCCGGGTCTCTCAGCGAGTCGAAATCTCCTATCGCCTTGTCGACACGAAACCCGAGAGCAATTGCGGTATCGAGTCCGCTGTCCGCAGCGCAGATGAAATCACAGGGAGGGATGAGCGAGAGATCGAAACCCGACTTCGGCCCATTGCCGCCGGTGAAAGCCAGTGCACGCATTTCCATGGCGGCATCGTAACACTTCGCACGCATCGGGGCAATGGATCACATCAGGAGCCGCACACTGGATGCGGCTCAGTTTTCATAGGAGAGGTCGGATCAGAACTTGAACTTCGCGCTGAGTCCGATGAGTGCCGATTCCTTCAATCCCTGTTCACTGAAATAATAGTCGGTGTTGTCGAAGAAATCCTCGAGGTCGTCGACGAAGTAGTTGGCTTCGGCTCCGACGCTCAGCCAATCGAAGATGTTCAGGTCCAGTCCTCCCCGGAGATTGAAGCCGACCGAGTCCTCGCCTGTAGAGGAGTCATCCTCGGTGATATACCCCAGATAGACGGGTCCGAGTCCGACATACGGTTCCAGCAACCCGAGCGGTGCCCGTGCCACGACATCGATGATGTACATCATCAGATAGGATGTCTGATCATAGGCATCGGTCCATTCGGCGAGCATGAGCGCATCTGCGGAGATTCCCAAGATGTCGCTGAAGAAGAACTCTCCCCTGATTCCCGGTACATAAGCGTCGGTATCTTCGGAACCGACCTCATACCAGGATGCATAGTTGACCAGTCCGATGCTTCCCACGCTTGCAGCCGTGAGTGAGCCAGTCAGGACTACCGATAGCAATAATACGATGACGAACATGTTCTTTCGCATTCCGTTCCTCCTGCAATCTTCAATACCTGTATCGGTATTGTATGTAACCCTTTGGGGATTCACAATAGGGAAAACAATCGAATCGGCATAAAGTTATGTCATTTCGGTGGAAATGGAATGGGATGCATACATCATAGGGGCTCAAGGTGAGGTGAATTCTTCAAAATAGCGGAGATACCGTTGTTCCTGCCTTGCATGCAATGGGTAGACGAAGTTGAACTCCCGCACCACGTGCCACCCCTCGATCTCGAGCACACAGACCGCACCGCGTTCCAATGCATCCCTGGCGGCCGCTTCATAGAGGAATGAGATGCCCAGGTCTTTCCCCACCAGGTATGTGATGACATTCAGGTTGCCGATTTCATCCATATGGTGGAACAGGGAGGTACTCAGACCCCGCTCGGCGAGTATCCTTTCGAGCACTCCCCTCGTTCCCGAACCGCTTTCACGGATGATCAGACGTTCGCCGAAAAGCTCCTCGAGGCTCGGTTTCGGATGACGATCCTTGCATGATGGAGAACCGATGGCGATGAACCGTTCATGGGAGAGCAGACGATAGCCATAGCGCCTCTTGTCGAATGTTCCCTCGATGAAAGCGAAGTCGATCTCTCCGGAATCGAGCATCCCCAGAAGGATTTCGGTGTTGTCCACATACATCCGGTGATTTCTCTGCCTCTCGGCCGACATCACCTTCGCGAGAATCGGAGGAAGGGTGAATTCGCCGATGCTGAGCGTTGCTCCGAACCGTAGCGACTCACGTTCTGCGTTCGCAGGAAAATCCTCGGTGAACCGGGCGATATCGTTATGGATGGAACGTGCGAAGTGCCAGAACTGTTCTCCTTGGGCGGTGAGCAGCACTTGCCTGCCCTCCATGGTGAACAGTTGGGTTCCAAGCTGTGCTTGGAGCGCCTGCATGTGCTGGGATACCGCCGGTTGGGTGATGTGCAAAGCCTGCGCAGCTTTCGTGAAGCTCTTGTGCTCGCAGATGGCGAGGAATGTCAGGATCCGGAAATCGAGCATGGCTACTCCATAAATATTACTTATATGTACATAATAAAATATAATTTGAAATTATGGAATGATTTCGTTATAGTTCCGTCATGCACACACGACAATCATTTGCCAACATCTTTCCCGGTCTTGGCTTGGCCGCCCTCATTGCAGTGATCGCCAATGCGATTGCCCGGATCACGCCGGATCATCTGATCAGCGGTGGTGTCTATGCCCTGCTGATCGGCATGGCATTCCATCCTCTCGTGAAGAGGTTCCCGATTTTCCAGGGAGGTATCACATTCACGGGGAAACGGTTGCTCAGGCTCGCCATCATCGGGATGGGCGTGACACTCAGCATTTCCCAGGTGGTACAGATCGGAGCTTTCTCATTGATCGTGATGGTGTTCACCTTGGCGACCGCGTTCGGAGGG
>Ga0265295_1007005_pt1 | contig 13237 bp, 9 predicted proteins | sample Munlansysbiofilm_FD_192503 | JGI IMG/M metagenome (GOLD analysis project Ga0265295, IMG submission 192503) | Leachate microbial communities from a municipal landfill in Southern Ontario, Canada - Methane capture system biofilm | ecosystem: Engineered > Solid waste > Landfill > Unclassified ... | reverse complement strand
TACTTCACTTTTAATAGACAATGCATGATTATCATATCCAGTATTCGAACAAACCGTATCCTTGATCACTCCTTGTCCTTTATTGACTGATAGAGCAAAAAGCTCTACATTTTCCCTATGGGCAGGAAAAAAATTACGATCGAAGATATTGCCCGTGAAGCTAATGTAGGAATCGGCACTGTTTCACGTGTTCTCAACAACAGCTCCCATGTTGCAGAAGACACCCGTAAGCGGGTTCTTGATGTGGTAAAGGCTCGACAATACTCCCCAAGTGGCGCTGCAAGCCGACTTGCGCGTAATGACGCCATTGAGTCAACAGTGGGATTGCTCCTGCCAGATATTGGAAACCACTACTTCTTTGAAATATTTGAGACCATTTACAGAAAATTCCGTGGCTTGGGTGTAGATCTCCTCATCTTCAACTATGAGAAACATAACCCGCAGTTCATCCAGAAAGTACTGGGAGCCCAACTCTCCGCCCTACTCATCTTTGCTTTCCAGCTTGATGAAACAGAGAGGGAACTGCTGAGAAGGCGCAATGTACCCTACCTGTATATCGACTACTCTCGGGATGACGAGCACTGCATGTACACAGACAATGAACAGGGAGGGCGTCTTGCCGCCCGATATCTTCTCTCTAAAGGGGTGAAACACCCTGGATATATCGCAATGGATCCCCCCGGGCAAACAAACACCGACCGGCATACAGGATTTATCAGTGAACTCGCTCTCTATGGTTATAAGGAGTGTGCACTGTACAACTCTGAGATATCAGAAGAGATGGGATACCAGATCGGCATGCAAATCATCGATGAACAAACCTGTGACGGAGTCTTCTGCTACTGTGACGACATAGCGGTGGGAGTATACAAGGCTGTGAGAGAGAGGGGGAGCTCCATCCGTATCATAGGATTCGATGGCGTTCGTGCTACAGAGCACCTGGGCATCTCGACGGTTAGCCAGGAACCGGGAGCCATCGGCACTCAAGCCGCCTCCTTTATCGTGAACCTCATGGAGGCTCACCAGGAGCGGCAGCCCATACATCATCGAATCATTCCTGTCCTCGTTGACCGCAACAGCTGATTACCAAAGCAACATTTCCACGGTCAGATCAGCGGTTTTCAGCACGTGCGCATCACAGAGTTCAGGATCTACAGCACTGCCAACCCCGACAGCCTTCATCAACGCTTCCTTGATGGCGGTAATACCTGCGGGAGCATCTTCTACACCAGTACACTCCTCTGGATACAATCCAAGCATATCAGCAGCTCGTGCAAAGACCTCTGGATTGGGTTTTCCCAGTACCACCTCTCCAGCTGGAACTACTGCATCAAACGAATCTGAAAGACCCAGCCTATCAAGGATGAATGGTGCATTCCGGCTTGCCGATGCGATGGCGGTGTAGATTTTTCGTTGCTTCAATTGTTCCAGCAAAGCAGGAATACCGGGAAGAATATCCTCTGGAGTCAACTCCTCCAGTGATTCACGATACCAGGTATTCTTCTGATCAGTGTATTCTTGCATCTCCTCCTCAGGCACAGTTACCCTGTTGTGGTCAAGGATTACCTGTAGAGATTGTCTTCTGGAAATACCCCTCAGCTTCTGATTAATTTCCTCATCAAACGCCCACTGGTGGGCATCAGAAAGACGTTTCCATGCCCGATAATGGTACCCATCGGTGGAGGTTATTACCCCATCAAGATCAAAGATGACAGCCTTGCATACGCCTCGCGTGGGTCGCTGTACAGCTTCTTTGCCAACGATGAGTACATCAGAGCGATGATGCACGGTAAGATTGCCACCCTTGGCTTCATAGGTGGTAATCTCAGGTTCAATCGTAACGGTGAGCACTATTCCCCTGAAGGTAAGATGAAATTTCAGTCGCTGCAGTTCCTTTGGAAGCTGAGGTCTGAATGTAGGAATTCCATCTTTCATACGGAATCCTCCCAATCCATAGACCATAGCCATCCATGAACCAGCCATCGCAGCAGTATGCAGACCATCCTTGGTATTGTGATGCAGATCCTCAATATCCATGAGAGCAGTCTGGCGGATATAGGAACTACCAAGATCCAAGAATCCACAATCGTATGCAACAATTCCCTGAATACATGCAGAGAGGGAACTATCCCCAGTGGTCAGGGGTTCATAGAACGCAAAGTTTCTCTTCCTCTGGTACCAGGGGAAGCGATGATGCTGTAATAACATACCAAGCACAGTATCGGCTTGCTTGATGACCTGATGTCGATAGATTACCAACGGATGGTAGTGTAGAAGCATAGGATGACGTATCTCTCCTCGCTTTTGGGTATCCCATGGTTCCTTGTTGAGGAAATAGTCATCCTGCATATGTATACCCCGTTTTCTGTCATAGGGAATATACATCTGCTCTGCTGCACGGGCAAAGAGACTCAGCTCTTCATCATGTATGGAAAGTTCTTCAACCAGATGGTTCCATAGCTTAGGATTCTCGTTTTGCAGACGGGAAGCTAGCTTGGACACCCCCTCCAAGTGGTGCTGGACCATGACATTGGTATAGCAGTTGTTATCAGAGAGCGCTGAATACTCATCCGGCCCGGTTACCTCATTAATACAGAACTTACCACCCTTTTCTGGATTGAAAAAACCAAGATCGAAGAACAGACGAGCAGTCTCAATCAGCACCTCAGCAGCACCCTCTTCCAGGATGGTATCATCACCTGTCACCTCCAGGTATTGAAAGATCGCATAGGCAATATCTGCATTGATATGGTACTGGGCCGTGCCGGCCGGAAAGTATGCAGAAGCTTCCAATCCATTGATGGTTCTCCAAGGGTAGAGTGCACCCCTCTGGTTCATCTCCCTGGCTCTTGCACGAGCTCGGTCGAGTGTTGAGATCCTGTATTTGATCAAGGCTCGTGCGGTATCAGGAAGGGTATGGTTGAAGAGCGCCATTCCATAGATTTCAGTGTCCCAGAAATAGTGACCTTCATACCCGCTTCCGGTCAGTCCTTTTGCGGCTAGTGCGGAATTACCGTCTCTACCAGTGCTCTGCTGGAGCTGGAAGAAGTTGAACCTGAGTGCCTGCTGGAGTTTTTCTTCCCCGGTAATCTCGATATCGGCATGGGCCCAGAAGGACTCATACCAGGATCGTTGCATCTCTACCAAGGTTTGCCAACTGACGTTTACCACCTCCTCTCGATACTGCTGGGCCAACTCAAGAGGAAGGGTCTCACCAGGACGTCCAGAACTATGATAGTAGAAATACTTCGTGAGACTAAGATCTGCCCCACTCCATGAGAAGGTCAGTGCCGGGAGATGCCCCTCCTCCAGGTCACCTCGCTCAACCTGAAGCGGTTCTGAACTCTCATGCACAGCACCACAGGAGAGATCAAGGGCACTTTCCAAAGTCTTGAATGCAGCCTGGAATCCTGGGCGTGCCTCCTCCCCTTCACCATAATACCCACAATCTTCACAAACCAGGGAGGATGTAGAGAGTGTACTGCCCATACGCGGATCTAGTTCAGTATTTGCACGCTGAACAGGCATCCCTATGGTAGAGTACAAGGTTGCGTTGACCTCATCAGTACAGTGTATGCGAACCCGTAGGGCTCCTATATGGTACCTTTGCATGCTGAGCAGGGTCTCCCAGGTAATATGCACCAGCTTACCTTCATCGGTAAGCCACTGCATATGCTGTTCAAGAATTCCCGTACGGAAATCAAGTCGCCTACGGTAGAACTGCACCCGGCTATCAGCCACATTGACCTGAATACCATCGATGGTAATCACCAGATACCGGCAGTCTGGAAGATCAAGCATGGTCTGGTTGATGCGCGCGAACCCATAGGCATCCTCTCCGTAGATAATCGGAGATATCTCGTAGAATCCGTTGATGAAACATCCACTATGGTGCGCAGGTTCCCGTTCACAGGGAAACCCACGGTAGCCGATATATCCGTTTCCAATTGAGAATAAGCTCTCACCCTGGGCGATGTGCTCTCCATCAAACCCGGTTTCTTCGAGACTCCAAGTATCCAAAGACATGTATTACCCCTTGACTGATCCTGCCATAAGTCCCTGTACAAAGTAACGTTGCAGGAAGAAAAATACGAGAATTGGGACAATCATGACAATGAAGGCCCCTGCAGTAAGCAAATGCCAGTCCTGTCCACGTGATCCCACCATATTCGCCAGACGCTGGGTCAATACAGCTACATCACTGGTACCACCAAGGAAGACCAATGCAACCAGTAGGTCATTCCAAACCCAAAGGAACTGGAAAATACCCAACGATGCAATAGCAGGAACAGAGAGAGGAAGCACCAGCCGTACGAAGATTACCATCGGCCTTGCTCCATCAAGGAATGCTGATTCAAACACATCCCGAGGGATGGTGGAAACATAGTTATAGAGAAGGTAGATACCAAGCGGCAGACCGAAGCCTGTATGGGCAAGCCATATCCCCAGATAGGAGCCAGTAAGTCCAATCTTCATGTAATCACGGAGGATAGGGATCAAGGATATCTGCAAAGGAACCACCAACAGGGCAACAACGATGGTAAAGAATAGTTTCCTACCGGGAAATACCATCCAGGCGAACCCAAAGGCTGCTGCTGTTGCAATAAGAATCGGAATGATCACCGATGGAATGGTGACCGTAAAACTATTGATGAAGGCTTGGGAGAGGTTATCCCCACTTGCGCGAAGGACATTCCCTTCCGCGTCAGTAAACGTGGCTTGACTACCTCCCAAGACACGTCGATAGTTGTTCAAGGTGAAATCTCCGTCACCTTTAAAAATTGTCCACCATCCGGTATTCAGTACATCATCCTGAGGTCTCAGCGATGAGATAAGCAGGCCTATGATCGGGATACTCCAGATGATGACCAGTACAATCAGAACGATATTGACCACCATGGTCCACTTGTTTTGTCTTTTTCTTGCAAGGGAAATCATATTAGAAGCCCTCCCTTTTACTGAACTGATGCAGGTTGTACCACATGACAGGAATGACAGCCAGAACCAGAACAATGGCGATTGCAGAGCCTCTTCCATAGTGGTAGAAACGGAACATCTGCTTGTACTGCATGCTTGCAATAACCTCGGTCCCATAGTTACCGTTGGTCATGGTGAATACAATATCGAATATCTTCAACGTAATAATGATAATCGTTGTTGAAACTGTGATAAGGGTGGGAGCTATGAAGGGTATGATAATACTCCTGATAATCCTGAACTCCCCTGCCCCATCAATACGACCTGCTTCAATAATCGTAGAGGGAACACCCTTGAGTGCAGAGCTGATGATAACCATGGCATAGCCGGTTTGCAGCCATACCAGGATGGCGATCAGGAAGATATTGTTCCAGACCGGCATGGTAAACCAGGCTTGTGGTTCACCTCCGAAAAAGGTAACAATCGCATTGAGCAAACCTATCTGGTCCTCTCCTGCGGGTTTGTACGAATAAATAAATCTCCAGATAACACCTGCACCTACGAATGAGATTGCCATCGGCATGAAAATGATGCTCTTGAAGACCTTCTCCATTTTCACTCGATCAGCGAGAAGTGCGATGATAAGACCGAAGCCGACTGCCCCGCCGGTTCCGATGATCAACCACAGGAGATTGTTCATGAATGATTCACGCATCTTGGAATCGGTAAAAGCGAACACATAGTTCGCGAGCCCTACGAAATTCTTCGACTGAGCATCAAAGAAACTCAAGTAGAGCGATCTCACGGTAGGGATAAACAGATACCAAGCCAGGATCAGCAGTGCTGGTCCTACAAATATGATCGGCTGCAGCTTCTTGGCAGTCGTAACACTGGTTCTATTGATAACCCAATCAGCTACCCAGAACAGAAGAGCAATCCCACCAACACCCCACACAATAGCGATGATTGCAATTATTCCTTGTGGAGCATTGCTATCCCGTAAGAAGATGAAACCAACCCACAATACAAAGAACACCCCAACAAGCACAAGAACAGAAAATGCTATACGACCAAGTTTTGCGAGGGTTGATGTAGGTTTCCCTTGTCTCTCAATTGTTGTCATGTACGTTCCCCTTTGAGAGTACGATACAAGAGCACCGGCAGGAAGTGCTACTTCTCTGCCGGCGCAACACATCGTCTACTTATTCCGGCCAGGATTTCTGAACATCGCTCAACATGGCATCAAGGCTCTTGCCGTTGACCCAGTCAACAATACCAGTCCAGAAGGAACCTGCACCAACTTGGCCCGGCATCAGATCGGAAGCATCAAATCTGAAGACCTTGGCATTCACCAGGGATTCAGCAAGTGAGCGTTCGATCTCATTCGGGTAGGCATCCAGATCCTGGTTCAGATAGGGGAAGAGAGCTCCGCCTCTCTTTGCCCAAATCTCACCAGACTCCCAAGTTGCCAGGAATTCCATGAACTCACGAACTTCAGGGCGGTCATTGAAAACAACAAACTGGTCACCACCACCAAGGATAGGAATACCAAATTCATCATTGATACCAGGAAGTGGGAATACTCCTACTTCTTCCTCAAGATTTGCCTGAATGTCATCCTGGAGGAACGAGGTTACAAAGTTACCCTGTCGATGCATCCAAGAGCGTGGAGGATTCTCAAACATGGTTCGTGGTGAATCAGTATAACTCTGGGTAAGAATGGTATTGGTTCCACCATAGACATATTTTGGATTCAACCAAATATCGCCAATTACTTCAAAGGCTTCTCGAACCTCAGGTGCATTGAATGCGATCTCGTGGCTTACCCATTTGTCATACACTTCAGGGCCAGCGGTTCTGAGCATGACATCTTCCACCCAGTCGGTACCAACCCAACCTGTTGCTCCACCGGCTTCAATACCGATTGACCAAGGGGTATGTCCATTGGCGACCATTTTGTCCATCAGGGCGATCAATTCATCCCATGTGGTAGGAACTTCATAGCCTTCCCTTGCCCAAGCTTTCTTGGGATACCACACAAAACTCTTTGCATTTACACGGTGGAATACGCCATAAGGGGTGCCATCATAGGAACCCAGGTCCTTCCAAACCGGTGCATAGTTTGCATCGACTGTTTCCAGCAGGGAGTCCCACATTGGAACCAGATATCCCTGGGAAGCAAAGTTATACATGAGACCAGGCTGGGGAAGTGCTGCGATATCGGGAGGATTACCACCCTCAACACGTACACTGATCAGCGTCTCAAAGTCCTTCGATCCTTCGTAGATTACATCGATTCCTGTCCGTTCCTCGAATGGCACGATTGCCTCTTCAAAACGTCTCAGTTCTTCATCTACGAAAGCTCCAAACACCTGTACGACCTTCTTGTCGTCTTCTTTGGTGTCAGCTTGTCCAGCAGCAAATGCTGATGGTAGAACCACCAATGCAATGAGTAACACTACTACTGCTTTCTTCATTCTCCTCTCCTTTTGCTTGGTTTTCCCAAGCTGTATGATTACATATTGCGTTAAACGCATCACACACTTCACAACGATATGAGAGAGCAGAACACTGGGGAAACAAGACACTTCATACCGTGGAAGCGTTTCCATACACATATTGTTTCACACCTTTTCATATCTGTCAAATGAAAAGTTACATAGAGAACAAAATATCCAACACACTGTTATATAACCATATAGATAAAAACCCTTTGCATAGTGCAATGAGAACAGTACACTACCTATAGCCAGCACTCCTCTTGGAGGGTCCATGCAAGATACAGTGATCAGGTGGTTACTAGATGGAGATGTTTCCATTCAATACCTCACCCATACTACACTCCTTGACAGTGAAGCCTCAGTGGTCGAATCGCTCCAGAAAAGGATTGAGAGAGAAGGATACGGAAAAAAACTCCTCTCTTGCCAGACTGAAACAGGGCATTGGGGCCTCTGGTACTATCAACCAAAATGGACCAGCACCCATTATACGCTTTATGCATTGAGACAGCTCGGGATTCACCCAGAGGTAGAAGCCTGCAGGCAGATGGTAAAGAGAACGTTTGATGAGTGTATGCTCTCTTGTGGTGGTATGAACATGGCGAAGAGTACCATGCCAAGTGATATTGCCATCGATGGCATGTTCTTGGATTATGCAGCCTACTTCTGCCGGGAAGAGGAGCGAATTGAAACCCTTGTTGCATACCTTCTTACCCAGAGAAAACCCCAAGGGGGCTATAGCTGGAACTATGATTCTCCCATAGGAGATCCACACACAACCATCTGTGTGATTGAGGGATTTCTCTCCTATCTTGAACAGGGAATACAAAACCATACCCAACTCGTCCGGCAGGCTGTACAAGACGCCATAACGTTTATCATCGACCACAACCTATTCTGGGATGATGACAAACGCTATCAGAAACTCACCTACCCTCACTACTACCACTATGACATACTTCGATTCCTCGTTGCTGCCTCACGTTTCAACTACCCCTGTGAAAAACATATAAGAAATGCCCTTCAGTGGTTGAAAAACAAAGAAAAGGATGGATTCTGGGAACTGGAATATGTGCACCCAGGTGCAGTCCATTTGATGTATGAACAGAAACGTGAAAGAAGCCGATTCATCACCTATAAAGCACGCTCTGTCCTGCAAACATATGGGTAGAATTGGATTGGTCCACAATTTCAGTATTGTTTTGCCTGCATTTTATTCCATGCTATACTTTCGCCATCCACAATGAAAGGGGAAGCAATTGCAAAACCTGAGAAAGAAACCCTATGCATATAACGAACAAGAGCTCATAGAAACACTCTCTACTGATGGAAAAGAGGGACTCGCCCCAGAAGAAGCCCAGAGGCGATTCGATGAGTTTGGCCCAAATACGATTGAGTCAGGAAGCAAGGTATCTGCTTGGAAAATCTTGCTTTCAAACCTGAACAATATCATCGTCTACCTACTTATGGTGGCAGGGGCTGTTGCCTTCATCATGGGGGATACGGTAGAGGGGATAGCGATCATCATCGCAATTCTCATTGCAGTACTCTCCGGGTTTATCAGTGAATACAAGGCACAAAAATCTGTGGAATCCTTGCAGAACATGGTGAAAACCACCGCCAAGGTCATTCGCGGTGGCTCTCTTACGGAAATTGAGTCCTCAGGTCTTGTTATTGGTGACTTGATATATATCGAGGAGGGGGATTCAATCACCATTGATGGCCGCTTGACCAGTACGAAAAACTTTGCAACCAATGAATCGGCGTTGACCGGGGAATCAGAGGCAATAGACAAGGATACGCTGACCATAGACGAGCAGGATGTCCCGATCGGGGACAGAAAGAACATGGTGCACGCTGGCACCGCAGCAACACGGGGCAATGCCTATGCCATTGTTACCGGTACCGGCATGAACAGCGAGTTGGGAAGAATCAGTTCCATGCTCGAGGAAGAAGAACAGTCCGATACCCCATTGGAAAAACAGCTCAACACCCTGGGAAAATCCTTGATGCTGATCTCCTTTGCAGTAGCAGCGATTGTGACCATTACAGGGATCATCACCGGCAGAGAGCTCTATGAGATGATCAAGATAGGTATCATTCTTGCTATTGCTGCAGTACCCGAAGCGCTTCCTGCTGTCTCTACCATCACCCTGGCACTGGGAATGAAAACCATGGCAAATCATAATGCCTTGGTAAAAAGTCTCCCTGCAGTGGAGACCCTGGGCTCGACTACCGTAATCTGTACCGACAAGACAGGGACTCTCACCGAAAACCAGATGACGGTGACCCATTTGCATCTGAAGGATGGGTCTGTCTATACAATTACTGGCAAAGGATATGAACCAGAGGGGACATTCTCAAACGACGATGGTGAAATTGATCCATCAGAACATGATTCCTTGCAGGAATTTTTACTCGCTGGCGCCTTTTCCAGTAATGCAACACTGGTGAAGGAAGAGACCTACTCCATCGTAGGAGACCCTACCGAAGGTGCATTGGTCGTTTTAGGGAGAAAGGCTTCGATCGACAGGAAGGAGAAGGAAGAAGGAGCGTGGGAACGCATCGGGGAGATTCCATTCGATTCTACAGCCAAGTATATGGCAACCGCATACCAACAGGACAACAAAGAGAAAACCCTGTTCATCAAGGGTGCTCCTGATGTCCTGATTGATATGAGTGGGATGGGACAAGAAGAAAAACGATTGCTTCAGGAAGCAAATGATACACTTGCAAGTGAAGGTCTACGAGTCCTTGCAGTCGGAAAGTTGTCTGGGTATCAGGGAGATGGATCTGAGCAGGCAATGAAGGAGGCCTTGCAGCAGGGCTTCACCATCCTGGGTCTCGCAGGTATCATTGATCCTCCTCGTGAGGATGTTAAACAAGCGATTCATGAAGCCAGGGAAGCAGGCATCCGCGTCATCATGATCACCGGTGATCATCCAAAGACCGCAGGCATTATTGCAGGGCGCATAGGAATGGATGTCTCTGGCGAGGTCATCACCGGCAAGGAGATGGACCAGATGAGTGAGGATGAGCTTGCTGAGAAGATCAAGAACACCTCCATCTTCGCCCGGGTATCTCCCGAGAATAAATTGCAAATCGTCAGGGCCCTGAAGATCGATGAAGAGATAACCGCAATGACCGGAGATGGGGTGAATGATACACCTGCGCTTAATGGCGCTGACATCGGAGTGGCTATGGGAATACGAGGAACAGAAGTCGCCAAGGAAGCATCGGACATGATCCTTACCGATGACCGCTTCTCTACCATCGTCGATGCAGTAAGAGAGGGAAGAGTAATCTTCGACAATATCGAAAAATTCATCTACTTCCTCTTCTCCTGCAACTTCATTGAGATTTTTGTGGTCTTCATCTCCATCATGCTGGGACTGCCGATGCCGATCGTTGCCCTGCAAATCCTTTGGCTGAATCTGGTGGTTGATGTCTTACCGGCAATGTCCCTTGCATGGGAACCAGGAGAGCCGGGAGTGATGAAACGAAAACCAAGGGACCCAAGGCGAGGAATCATGAACCGTTCATTCGCAATGGGAGTCCTTGGGAATGGAGCTGTGATCAGCTTGGGAGCACTCGCTGTATTTATGATCTCCCTCGCTATGGGATGGGAGACACGAATCGCACAGACCATCACCTTCACTACGATGGCTTTTGGGCAGCTGGCACATATCTTCAATGTAAGGGAGAAGGAGTCCTTCGGTTTGGATCGGAACATTCTGAAAAACCGGTTCCTGATCTTGGCTCTCATTATCTCGGTATTCTTGCAGTTGCTTGCCATCTATGTTCCACTGTTAAGTAATGTGCTTGGCACCACTGCACTGAATGCAACCCAATGGTTGCTCGTACTTGCAGGAGCCGTACTCCCTCTGCTGATCATCCAGACAGAAAGAGCCATCAAGAGACGTATTAGGAAATCATAGCTCACCTTCAATTTTATGGGATAGAAACAACAAGCCCCCGCTATATGATTGCATAGGCGGGGGTTTGCTTGGTGGAATTGGTGGATTATCTGCTGTGTCTTCCCTTGAGAATCTCAACAACTTCACTCAACCGTACTTCCTTCTGGGTAAGGAGCACCAGGAAGTGGTAGAGAAGGTCTGCAGCTTCCCCGAGGAACAGATCCTTGTTGTCATCCTTGCTCTCAATGATGAGTTCAACTGCCTCTTCCCCTACTTTTTGTGCAATCTTGTTGATGCCTCTACTGAAAAGATGGTTGGTGTATGAACCTTCCTGGGGGAATTCACGGCGGTCATGGATAACCTGCTCAAGGTAGAATAAGAAGTCGGTTGCTGGAATTTTTTCAGGGTTGTTTTCTTCTGCAAAACAGGTATCACTTCCTGTGTGGCACACCGGTCCGGTTGGTATTGCCTTGATCAGAAGGGTGTCATGGTCACAATCCTCAATAATCTCCCTTACCTCAAGATAATTCCCACTGGTCTCCCCTTTCGTCCAAAGCGTATTGCGACTTCTGGACCAGAAGGTGACAAGCCCACGGTCACGGGTAATCTTGAGCGATTCATCGCTCATATAGCCGAGCATCAATACCTTGTTTGTTACAGCATCCTGGATAATTGCGGGAACCAATCCACCCTGTTTTTCGAAATCAAGAGCCATATAATCCATCTCCTTACTACTACTTACGCATAGTTATACCATGTTGTTCAAGAAAAATCTTCAACTCTGGGATATCAATTTCATGAAAATGAAAGATGGAAGCTGCCAAGGCAGCATCGGCCTTGCCATCAGTGAATACTTCATGGAAATGATCCATTGTTCCAGCCCCTCCACTCGCGATGACAGGAATTCCCACCGCCTCAGAGACTCGACGGGTCAGATCAACAGCAAACCCTCCCTTCACGCCGTCGTGTTCCATGCTGGTAAGCAGAATTTCCCCTGCTCCCCTGCTGTAGGCTTCCTTCGCCCAGGAGATGACATCAATCCCGGTTCCTTTCCTCCCACCATGGACGTAGACCTCCCAACCTTCCTCAGCTCCATTGTCAAAGGCAGGATTCCTTCTTGCATCAATGGCACAGACCACACATTGACTACCAAAACGCAGAGCGAGCTCATCGATGACCTCCGGTTTTGCCACAGCCTGACTATTGATGGATATCTTGTCGGCGCCGCTATCGAGCAGAGATGCCACGTCAGCCTCATTCCTGATGCCACCACCGACGGTAAAGGGAATACCGATATGGTCGGCAATACTCCTTACCAAGGAACGGAAGGTTGAACGGTTCTCAACCGTTGCTGTGATATCAAGGAACGTCAGCTCATCCGCACCACAGCGACTATACGCCTGGGCTAGCTCAACCGCATCCCCTGCATCACGCAAGTTCACAAAGTTGACCCCTTTTACTGTACGTCCATCACGGACATCAAGACAGGGAATGATTCGTTTTGCCAGCATACTTATTCCTCCCCGAAGGCTGCAAGCTCTTCGATGGTAATCTTGCCTTCATAGATTGCCTTACCGATGATAGCCCCCGATAAGCCTGCTTCCTGTAAGTCCCGTAGGTCCTGCAGGGTGGTTATACCACCTGAGGCTATAAGGTGAAGGTCTTCTCGATCTTTCAAAAGTGTACGATACAGGTCAAGTGAAGGGCCACTGAGCATTCCGTCCTTGGCAATATCTGTACAGATTACCTGATAGAGTCCCTGGCTACGGTACAGGTCGATGAAGGCTGCAACCTCCTGGTCACTCCCTTCAGTCCATCCTGCACTCTGGACCATACCATCCTTGGCATCGGCACCCAGGATCAAGCGATCACAGCCGAATTCCTCGATCCAGGAGATCAACAGGG